>Ga0193753_10000778_pt1 | contig 29830 bp, 25 predicted proteins | sample H1c2metaG_FD_144925 | JGI IMG/M metagenome (GOLD analysis project Ga0193753, IMG submission 144925) | Soil microbial communities from a riparian zone of the East river system, Colorado, United States - H1c2 | ecosystem: Environmental > Terrestrial > Soil > Riparian zone | place: USA: East...
CGGGCGGCAACAAGCAGGTGCTCGCGCTCGCGGCGCTGCCCTCGCGCGCGTCGGGCAGCGCCGCGAGCGCGAGCACCTGCTTGTTGCCGCCCGGGCCGCCGGAGGTCGTGACCTCCAGCTTCCAGGGCCCGGCCTCGTCGAAGGGCGTGCTGTCGAGGCGCAGCACCGCGCGTGACCCCAGCCGCTCGCTGGCCGGGCGCTCCAGCAGCGTCACCGCGCCGGACGGGTCCGTGAGCTGCGCGGCGAGCGGGAAACCGTCCACCACCAGCGTGGGCGTCTGGCCCACGGGCACGTTGGCCGCGCCCGGGTCCGCGGCGACGAGCGCCGTCAGCAGCTCGTGCACGAGCGGCACCCACAGCGCCGGGTTGCGCGGCAGCAGCGACCAGCGCGCGTCGGCAGACGTGCCGACGACGAGGATGCGCCCGCGCTGGAGCCGGCCCTCGACGATGGCCGGCGTCGTGCGGCCGGTCGCGTCGGCGAAGGAGGCCAGCACGTGGCTGTCGGGCAGCGCCTCCATCTCGCGCCACGCGAAGACCGGCACCTGCAGCAGCACGGAGAGGCGCGGGTCCGCGAAGAGCGCGAGCGCCGCCGGGGGCGGCTCGGGCAGCGCGAGCGTCACGTAGTCCTCGCCGCCGCGGCCGCCGGGGTCGCCGCGCACGGGGACGTCCGGGAGGCGCACGGGCAGCAGCCCGAGCGGCGCGAGACGCTCCTCGTACAGCGCGGGCAGCACGTTGTCGCCGAGGAAGTAGAGCAGCGGCGTGCCGGAGGAGACCGCCTGCGCCAGCGCCGCGGCCGCCGCGGCCGACAGCCCGCCGACGTTGGCGAGCACGATCGCGTCCGCGTGCGGCAGCTCGGCCGCGGACTCCTCGAAGCGCCCGGTGTCGAAAACCACCGGCTCGAAGCGCGCCGGCGCGTGCTCCTCGTCGCCGGGGTCGAGCGCGAGGCGCAGGTAGCCCGTGCCGGAGGACAGCTCGTCGCTGCCGCCGGGCGAGCCGTCGACGAGCAGCACCGTGAGCGTGTCGCGCACGTCGAAGGCGAAGGCGCGGCTGTCGTCGAAGGGCAGGTCGTCGGTGTCGAGGCTGAACACCATGTGGTGCGCGCCGGGCGCGTCGATGCGCCGGCGCACGCTGGCGGAGGCGTCGCCCTGCGGCGCGAGCTCCAGCCGCTGGCGGTCCACCTGCACGCCGTCGAGCAGGAAGCTGCCCTCCACCGTGGCGCGCGAGGTCTGCGACCAGTTGTGCACCGTCGCGGTGAAGGTGATGGGCTCGCGGGCGCGCATGAGCGGCGACTCCGTCACGAGCGACTGCACGCCGAGGTTCACCGGCTGCTGCTCCTCCGCCACCGCGGGCACGATGCGCAGCGTGCCGCCGCCCTGCTCGAAGACCCCGGCGAACAGCCCGCCCAGCGCCTGGCCCGCGCCGAGCCACGTGAGCCGCTGCAGGTCCGTGAGCACGAGCACGTCGAGCCGCCCCGGGCGCTCGGGCCGCACGCGGTCCTTCAGCAGCCGCGCCGCGGCGACGAGGTCCGCGACGCCGCCGGGCGGCGGCAGCGGGTTGTCCAGCGCGGCCAGCGCCACCGACGGCGGCGCGCCGATGGGCGCGAGCAGGGCGGGGCCGCTGCCCATCGAGAGCAGGGTGACCGCGTCGCCGCGCGCGTCGGAGAGCTTGCCGAGGCGCCGGCGCAGGCTCTCCAGCACGCGGTCGTCCGCGCTGGTGCCGGGCGCGACCTGCCGCCCCATGCTGCCGCTGCGGTCCACGATGCAGACCAGCTCGCGCCGCCCGCCGGACACCAGCGCGAGCGGGCTGTCGTCCGGCACGAAGGGCAGCGCCATCGCGAGCGCCGCCAGCAGCACGATGAGGCAGCGCAGCAGCAGGAGCAGCAGGCTCTCCATGCGCAGCCGCCGCCGGCGCCGCGCGAACGCGGCCTGCAGGAAGCGCATCGCCGCGAAGGGCACGATGACGAAGCGCCGCCGGTTGAGCAGGTGGATGAGGATGGGCACGCCGACGAGCGCGGCGCCGGCCAGCATCGCGGCGCTGCCGAAGGCGATGTTCACGCGCGCCGGCCCTGCCGCGCTTCCCGCGCGCCGAGGTACGCGGAGAGCCCGACGTCGAGCGGCGTGCCCGTGTCGAGCAGGTGGTAGTCGACGCCGCGCTGGCTGCACGCGCGCCGCACCTCCGCGCGCCACTCCTCCAGCACCGCGAGGTAGCTCTCGCGCAGCGATTGCGGGTCCACGAGCAGCCGCCCGTCCTCCTCCAGCCCCTCGAAGCGCGTGAGCCGGTCGAAGGGGAAACGCAGCTCGTCCGCGTGCATCACGTGCAGCACGATCGTGTCGTGGCGCCGCGCCGCCAGCGCGCCGAGGCCGGACACCAGGCTCTCCGTGTCGCCGAAGAGGTCCGAGATGAGCACCACGATGCCGGGACGCGCGATGCGCTCGTTGAGCCGGCCCAGCACGGCGCCGAGGTCCGTCACGCCCCCCGGCCGCCGCTCCGCGAGCGCCGCGAGCAGCGGCTCCAGGTGCGACGGCGACGTGGAGGCCGGGAGCACGCGGTCCAGCGCGTGGTCGAAGAGCGCGAGCGCCGCGCCGTCGCGCTCGCGCAGCACGAGGTGCCCGAGCGCGGCGGCCACCTGGCAGGCATAGTCGTACTTGCTGGGCGCGTCGCCGGCCGCGCCGGCCGCGCCACCCGCGGCCGCGCCCGCGGCCTGCTCCTCCGCGCGGTTCGGGTAGGCCATCGAGGCGCTCGCGTCCACCACGAGCGTGCACTCGAGGTTGGTCTCCTCCTCGTAGCGCTTGATGGCCAGGCGGTCGTTGCGCGCGTAGGACTTCCAGTCCAGGTGGCGCAGGTCATCGCCGTGCACGTAGGGCCGCCGCTCCACGAACTCCACCGACACGCCGCGGTGCGGGCTGCGGTGGCGCCCGGCGAGGAAGCCCTCCACCGTGCGGGTGGCGGAGAGCGCCAGGTGCTTGAGGCGCTCCGCGACGGCCGGATCCAGCGCCAGCCTCCGGCCGCGCACGCCGCCGCCCGCGGACGCGGCCTCGTCCGCAGGGGACCGGAAGGATCCGGCCACGCCGTCAGCGTCCCGTCGTGCCGACGACCCGCGGCAGGCCGGCGTCCCGGCCCGCGGCGCCCGGGGCCACGGGCACGGACTCGATGAGCCGGTCGATGATGTCGTCCGGGCGGATGCCCTCGGCCTGCGCCGAGTAGTTGGTCACGATGCGGTGGCGCAGCACGGGCCGCGCCGCGCGCTGGATGTCCTCCACCGAGACGTGCGCGCGGCCCTTCATGACCGCGCGCGCCTTGGCGGCCAGGATGAGGTACTGGCCCGCGCGCGGGCCCGCGCCCCAGCGCAGCTGCGTCTTCACGAAGCCCGGCGCGCCGGGCTGATCGGGGCGCGTGGCGCGCACGAGCGCCGCGGCGTAGGCCAGCATGTCGTCCGCGACGGGCACGCGGCGCACGAGCTGCTGGAGCCGCAGGATCTCCTCGCCCGTCATGACGGCGGGCAGCACGGGCATCTCCGTCTCCGTCGTGCGGCGCAGGATCTCCAGCTCGTCCTGCTCGGTCGGGTACTCCACGACCACGTTGAACATGAAGCGGTCCAGCTGCGCTTCGGGCAGCGGGTAGGTGCCCTCCTGCTCGATGGGGTTCTGCGTGGCCAGCACGAAGAACGGGTCCGGGAGCGGGCGGCGCATGCCGGAGGTGGTCACCTGGCGGTCCTGCATGGCCTCGAGCAGCGCGGCCTGCGTGCGCGGCGGCGTGCGGTTGATCTCGTCGGCGAGCAGCACGTTGGTGAAGACGGGCCCCGGGATGAACGAGATCTCGCGCTGCCCCGTGGAGCGGTTCTCCTGCAGGATCTCCGTCCCCGTGATGTCCGTGGGCATGAGGTCCGGCGTGAACTGCACGCGCTTGAAGTCCAGCGCGAGCGTCCTGGCCAGGGACGAGATCATGAGCGTCTTGGCCAGGCCCGGCACGCCCGTGAGGATGCAGTGGCCGCGCGCGACCAGCGCCACGATGAGCTGGTCGATGACCGCGTCCTGGCCGACGATGACCTTGGCCATCTCCGCGCGGATGCGGTCGTAGCCGGCTTTCAGCTGCGCGGCGGTCGTGACGTCGTCGATGTCGGACATGGGCTGGCTGCTCCGGGCTTGCGGACGAACGTGGCGAGCACTGACACCGTTGGGACGGCGCGCCAGTATAGGCAGCGGATCGCGCGGGCCGGCGCGCGATCGCCGGCGCGCGCGATCCTCGCCGCTAGGGCACGGGCGCGTACCACTGGATGGACCAGTAGCTCCGTCCCGGCTTGCTCGCGGGAGGCTGCGGCGAGAGCGTGACCAGTCCGTCGCGCACGGCGAACACGGCCTGCACCGCGGGCGAGTCGCCCGGCACGCCCGGCACCAGCTCCGGCGGAGCCCCCAGGTCGCCGACCGCGAACGAGAGCAGGCCCTTCAGCGTCGGCACGAGCGCGCGCGCGCCGGCGAGCAGCGGGCGCCCGATGATCTGCACGCCCTCCTCCGCACGCTCCGCGGGCAGCATCGGCGTGGCCGCCAGGACGTGGCCGTCGGGGCCGAGCAGCGCCAGGCCTCCCTGGCCCGTGCGCCGCCGCGTGCAGAGCACCGCGGGCGAGGGCCGCCCCTGCGGGTCGGGCAGGAGCCCGGCCACGTGGAGCCGGTCGAGCCGCTCGATCGGGTCATCGAGGATGAGCTGGCCCGCCGGCCCCGGCTCGCGGGCCAGCATGTAGAGGAAGCGGCTGTCCCCCGGGGCGATGACCACGCGCTCGGGCCCGGGGCGCCCGGGCTCCGGGTCGGCCGCGCCAGCCGCCGGTCCGCGCGGGCGCTCCGCCGGCGGCAGCGGCTCGGCGGGCCACAGGCGCACGGGCTCGCCATCCCACGTGCCGGTCTCGAACAGGAAGGCCGGGTCGTAGCTCTCCGGATCCTCGCTCACGATGCGGTCGTAGCGGAAGGTGTGGCGCACGTGGCCCGTGAGCCCGTCGACGGCAGCGAAGACGCCGTGGCCCGTGCAGGCGTAGACGATGCCGTCGCGCTCCGCGAGCGCGCTGTCGTCGCCGCGCTTGTCGAGGTCCTCCGCGCGCGTGTCCGCCAGCCTGCTCGCGTAGCGGCGGATCTGCGCGGCGTTGACCAGCGGCGTCTCGAACAGCAGCCGCCCGTCCTCCGCGGAGACCGCGAGCAGCGACACGTCCGTCGTCAGGCCGACGCGGAAGACGAGGCAGAAGACCCGCCCGCCGACCGCGAGCGGCGGTCCGAGCGCGGTGCTCGCCTGCGAGTCACCGTCGGTGGCCGGCGGCTCGGCCGTCCACGCGACGGCCAGCTCCCCGTCGCCGAAGTCCAGCGCCGCGAGCCGCCCCGCGCGCGGCTGGCCGGGATTGCGCCGGCTCTCCTCGCGCGAGTTGAAGCGCGAGATGTGGATCGCGTTCACCGGCACGATCAGCCGCGACCCCCAGCGGGCGAGCGCGTGCTGACCGACGCCGGGCAGCTCCAGTCCGCCCTCGCCCAGCAGCTGCGGGAGGATCTCGAAGGGCTTGAGCGTGCCCTTGCCCGTCGCGCGGGAGAACGGGAAGAGCACGCGCGAGTCCGCGAACAGCAGCTCGCCGTCGCGGCCGTCGGTGACCAGCGGCAGGCCCCCGTTGGGATCGGGATCGATGGAGAGGCCGATCGCGCGCTGCAGCGCCCAGTGCCCGGCGACCGGTCTTCCCGCGGGCGAGGCGCCGGATGCCGCCTGCAGGCGCGCCTGCGCCGCTGCCGCGAGCTGCGCCGCGCCGTCCAGCCCGCCCGCGCGGCGCGCGAGCGAGCAGGCCTCCCACCAGCGGCCCTCCTCGAAGACCATGCGCGCCGCCGCGAGCGCGGCCTGCGGGCAGCTCTCCAGCGCCAGGCCGCGCGTCGCGCGGTCGAGCAGCGAAGGCAGGTCGTGCGACAGCAGCGCCTGCGCGATGGCGGCGCGCTCGACGGCGAGCACCGCGGCAAGCGCCGCGCTGTCGCCGCTCGCAGCCAGGCGCCGCGCCGCGACCTCGAGCGCCGGCGCATCCACGCGCGGGCCCAGCGCCACGAGCTGCTCGCGCGCATCGGCGCGCAGGCCCGCGAAAACCGATGCGACGGTGTCCGGCGCGTCGGCCGCGAGCGCGCGCCGCAGCGCGGCCAGCGCATCGGCACCGTCGCCCTCGTCCTGCAGCGCGAGGCTCGCGCCGTTGTGGTAGCGGCTGCCCTCCGGGGCGACGAACTGCGCGGCCGCCGCACCGCCGCACGCGGTCCACAGGGCGCACAGCGCCAGCAGGGAGCGCGTGAGGTGCGCGACGTGCGTGGTGCGCGCGCAGAGCGCGGAGAGCGCGGAGAGCGCTGGACGCGCGCGCGTCACTTCTTCCCCGCGTCTCCGGGAGCGGCGCCGCCGGGATCGGGCAGCACGCGGTAGCCGGGCGCATCGGGCGACAGCTTCCACGACTCCAGCAGCCGCTGGCGCGTGAGCGGGTCGTTGGCCGCGGCCTCGTTCCACTCGGCGAGGCGCTGGACCTTCGGCACCAGCTCGTCCACCTCCGCCTGTGTCGCCTCGCGGCGGCGCGCGAGCTCGTGGCGCTCGAGCAGCGCGGGCAGCGTGGCCGTCGCGAAAACGTAGACCAGACCCAGCATGAGCAGCAGGGTGAGACCTTCGCGCTTCAGCAGCCCGGTCGGGCGTTCCATGCCGACATTCCAACAGATCGGAGGGCGCGGTTCATGTGGCGAAGTGCGCGCGCACGGACGAACCCCCGCGCCCGATCGCCGGGGCGGCGCGACGGCGCGCGCACCGCACGCCGCTCGCCGGGCCCGCACCGTGCCGTCGCGCGCCGCGCCGTCGCGCATCGCACGCCGCGGAAAATGCGCGCGGTTCCGGCGCGCGGCCCACGTATCGTGCACGCCTTCGTCACGGGCCACCGAGCAGTCGGCGCCCACACCCCGCGCTCGCGTGTCCGCACGCGGCGCCACGAGGACCAGGATTCATGGCCAAGAAGACCAGCAGGGGCGCCAGCAAGAAGGCGGCCGGCAAGCCCGCCAGCAAGAAGACGAAGAGCTCGACGAAGAAGGGCGGCATGGCTGCCTCGGGCATGGGAGGCAAGTCCTCCGCCATCGTTCCGACGCCGCTGCCGGCCGGCAAGCCGGCCAAGAAGACCGCGCGGCGCAAGAAGTAGGCGCACCGCCGGTGCTCGCGCGGGCCGTGGGCGACATGCCCGCGGCCCGCGGCGCTTTCCGGCTCGCTGAGAGGCGCCGCGCGCAGTGCCCGGAGGGCGCGTCGCTCCGCGCATCCCCGATGCCGTGCCGCGCCGGAGGCGGGACGCGCGGCTCACACGTCCGCGCCGAAGGCCGGAGCGGGCGGCAGCTTCGCGCCGCAGTAGACGCAGAGCTCGCGGCGGCCCGAGGACTTGCGCCGGCACGCAGTGCACGTGCGCGCCGGCGGTGCGAGCCGCCCGTCGACCTGGCCGTCGAGCAGGTCCAGCTCCTGCATCTTCGCGAGCAGCTCCTCCTCTCCGTGCCCGTGCTGCTTCAGCAGCGACCACATCGCCGCGCACGCGAGGTTCAGGCGTTCGACCCGCGCGTCGAGAGCCAGCATGTCCTCGTGGACGCGCTCGGCGGCCGAGTGCGCGCGCGTCGCCTCGGCCCGTGTCGCAGCCGCCGAGACCGAGCCGCGGTGCGGCAGGTTCCAGATCGTGCCGTCGCTCATGAGGGCCTCCCGTGGGCGTCGTCGTGCCGCGGCGGTCTCAGAGCCCGTAGCGCGCGGAGTCTCCCAGCTCTTCCTCGATGCGCAGGAGCTGGTTGTACTTGGCCACGCGATCCGTGCGCGACAGCGAGCCCGTCTTGATCTGGCCGGCGTTCGTCGCCACCGCGATGTCCGCGATGATGCTGTCCTCGGTCTCGCCGCTGCGGTGGCTGATCACCGAGTTGTACTTGTTGCGGCGCGCGAGGTTCACGCACTCGAAGGTCTCGGAGAGCGTGCCGATCTGGTTGATCTTCACGAGCACCGCGTTGGCCACCTGCTCGTCGATGCCGCGCTGCAGGCGCTTGGGGTTGGTGACGAACAGGTCGTCGCCGACGAGCTGCAGCTTGTAGCCGAGCTCCGCGGTGAGCTTCTCCCAGCCGTCCCAGTCGTCCTCGTGCAGGCCATCCTCGATGGAGACGATCGGGTACTTGTCCGCCCACGAGGCGTAGAGCGCCACCATGTCGGCGGAGCTGCACTTGCGGTTGCCCTCGCCCTCGAGCGTGTAGACGCCGTCCTTGAAGAACTCGCTCGCGGCGACGTCGAGCGCGAGGAAGACCTGCTCGCCGGGCCGGTAGCCGGCCTTCTCGATGGCCGTGAGGATCACCGTGATGGCCTCCTCGTTGCTGCCGAGGTTCGGTGCGAAGCCGCCCTCGTCGCCCACCGCGGTGTTCATCCCCTTGGACTTCAGCACGCCCTTGAGCGCGTGGAAGATCTCGGCGCCCATGCGCAGGCCTTCGCGGAAGCTCTCCGCGCCGCGCGGCACGATCATGAACTCCTGGAAGTCCACGTTGTTGTCGGCGTGGCTGCCGCCGTTGAGGATGTTCATCATCGGGATGGGCAGCGTGCGCGCCGCCGTGCCGCCGAGGTAGCGGTACAGCGGCAGCCCGTGCGCCGCGGCCGCCGCGCGCGCGCACGCGCCCGACACGCCGAGCAGCGCGTTGGCGCCGAGCCTGGCCTTGTTCTCCGTGCCGTCCAGCTCGAGCAGCAGCGCGTCGACGGCCTCCTGGTCGCTCGCATCCGTGCCGATGAGCGCCTCGGCGATGACCGTGTTCACGTGCGCCACCGCGGTGAGCACGCCCCTGCCGCCGTAGCGCCGGGCATCGCCGTCACGCAGCTCCACCGCCTCGTGGCTGCCGGTGGAGGCTCCGGACGGCACGGCCATGCGACCGGTCGCGCCGGACTCCAGCGCGACCTCGGCCTCGAGCGTGGGGTTGCCGCGGGAGTCGAGGATCTCGCGCGCGTGCACGGCGTGGATGAAGGTCATGACGGCTCCGAGGGGCACGGGAAAGGGCGCGGCATCGTAGCCCAACGCTCCGGCGCGGCGGATCCACGAGCCGCGCGTCCGCCCTGCGCCGAGCGGGCCTCGGACTCAGGGCGCGACGTACAGGTACAGGCCGAAGCCCAGCGTCTCGCGGCCCCAGGCCTCGTAGGCCTCGCGCCAGCCGGCGAGGCGGGCGGCCATCTCCGGGCCGTCGGGGTCCTCCGGGTGCGCGGCCAGATGAGCCTGCACCGTTGCCGCGTAGCGTTCCTCGTAGCGCGCGAAGTCCTCGTCCGAGGTCGCCACCGCGTGGACGCAGGTGAGTCCCGCCTCCGCGCCCAGCTCCTGGTTGCCGGCGTGGTCGGTGAGGTCGTCGCGGGCCGCACCGAGCGCGGCGAGGTACCGGTCGTCCGGCTCGCGTGCCCAGAAGCCCTCGCCCAGCAGCAGCAGGCCGCCCGGCGCGAGCAGCGGCGCGAGCCGCGTGGGCGTCGCGCGCGCTGGACCCACGGCCTGGCTCGCGCCGAGGCACAGCAGCGCGTCGAAGGGCGGGCTGCCCGGCGCGCGCCCGGCGAGGAAGTCCGCGAAGCGCGACTCGTGCAGCTCCAGCGCGCAGCCGCGCGAGCGCGCCTTTGCGGCCGCCTCCGCGAGGAAGGCGGCGTTGATGTCCACGCCGGTCGCGGCCACGTCGTGGCGCTCCACGAGGCGCAGCAGCAGTTCGGCCTTCCCGCAGCCGATGTCCAGCAGGCGGGCGCGCCCCGGCGGCAGCCACTGCGCGAGGATCGCCAGCGCGTCGTCGAGCACTTCGTCACCGAGCGGATTGCAGACCGACATCCCGCCGTGCGCGATGGTGGTGAACTTCAGCGGATCCATCGCGCCTGCAGAGGCGACATCGCGGGGCGGTGCATGCGCCGCAGTGTAGCCAGCTCACGCGCGGGTTCCGTGCGCTGTCAAGCTGCCGCCGACCCGCGCTCAGTTCACGCCGACGTGCGCGGGTGCGTCCTTGCGCGCCTCGCCGGCCGCGGGTGCGGCGCGCGAGGCGAGCGGGGCCGGCGCCGGCTTGACCGGCGCGGGCATGACGACCTGCGCCAGCACCGGCGCGTCGGCCGACGGCCGCTCCACGAACACCGCCGCGAGATCGAAGGGATCGGCCGCCGGCGCCAGCGCCGGCTCCCCGTCGAAGGCCGGCCGCGCTCCGGCGACCGCGCCGCGCAGCGACTGCGAGGCGAGCACCTCGCCCCGCGTGTTCCAGCAGATCCACGTGCCGACGGGCGCGCCGTCCGCGTAGCGGCCCTCGCCCGCGCGCGTGCCATCGGCGTACCACGCGGTGAAGCGGCCGGCCGGGCGGCCCGCGTCGAACGCGCCGCGCACCCGCGCCTGGCCGTTCGGGTGGAACGCCGTGAAGGTGCCGTCGCGCCGGTCGTGCGCGAAGTGCCCGCTCCACGCGGGATGGCCCTGCGCGTCCCACGCGCCCGCCTCGCCGTCGAGCAGGCCGTCGCGCCAGGTGCTGCGCTCGCGCAGCACGCCCTGCTCGTCCCACGCGCACCACTCGCCGGTGCGCAGGCCGGCGGCGTAGCGGCCGCGGACCGCGGGCACGCCCCCCGGATGCCAGCACTGGAACTCGCCGTCGGGCACGCCATGCGAGAAGCCCTCGCGCGAGCGCGGCTGGCCGTCCGGGGTGAAGCTCTCGCAGACGCCGTGCCGCTCGGGCGTGCCATCCTCGCGGAGCACGCGCGCGGAGCGCGAGAAGAGCTGGTCGCCGCCTGGATAGAAGCGCTGCACGTCCTGCACGGCGGGCGGCGGCGCCGCGCACGCGGCGAGCAGCGCCAGGCCGCACGGCAGCGCGCGGCGCGCGAGGAGCCGGCAGCACACGAGACGGAACGGAGCGAAACGCTGCGGCATGGACTCTCTCCGGAACGGGCGACCCGCCCCGTCATCGGCCGGCGGGCCGCTCGACTTGCGTTCCGTGGCCCGCGCCGCAGACCTGCGGGGCGGCGGGATCCCCACGCCGACCCCGCGCCAGCGCTCGCGTCCCCGCTCCGGTTGCGCCCGGCGCTTTGTGTACCTTTGGGCCATGCGCTGGCCCTTCACGCCCTTCGGCACGTCCACGCTGCTGGCCTGCGTCGCGGGGCTGGCGGGGATCTCCGCCGTGCTCTGGTGGGCCACCGGCAGCCCGGCCGTGGCCGCCGCACCCGCCCCGCTGCTGCTCTTCGTGCTCAACTTCTTCCGCGATCCGGAGCGCCACGCCGAGGGCGGCGAGTTGGACCTGGTGTCCCCCGCCGACGGCCTCGTGAGCGACATCGTGCAGGTGGACGACCCCGCGCTGGGCGCGCCGTGCACCCGCATCGGCGTCTTCCTCAACGTGTTCGACGTGCACGTGAACCGCGTGCCCTGCTCCGCCGAGGTCGTGCGCGTCGAGCACCGCGCGGGCCTGTGCCTGGACGCGCGCCACCCGCGCGCCAGCGAGCAGAACCGGGCCGCGACGCTCGTGCTGGCCCGTCCCGACGGGCGCCTCGTCGCGGTGCGCCAGATCACGGGGCTCATCGCGCGGCGCATCATCTGCCCGTCGCGGGTCGGGCAGCGCTACGGCCGCGGCGAGCGCTACGGCATGATCCGCTTCGGGTCGCGCACGGAGCTCGTGCTGCCCCGCGCGGAGGTCGCCGAAGTGCACGTGGCCGTCGGCCAGCGCGTGCGCGGCGGCGAGACGCTGCTGGCCAGGCTGCGACCGGCGCCGTGAACGCCCCCGCCCGGCGGCCGCTGATCCCGGTCCTGCCCACCGCGCTCACGCTGGGCAACCTCGTGTGCGGCTTCATCGCCATCGCCAAGACCGTGGACGCGCTGCAGGGCGCGGCGCCGGACGGCGGCCCGCTGGACGCGCTCTTCGCGGACAAGATCGTGCAGGCCTGCTGGTTCCTGCTGGCGTCCATGGTCTTCGACGCGCTCGACGGGCGCGTCGCGCGCCTGATGAACCAGACCTCGCCCTTCGGCACGCAGCTCGACTCGCTGGCGGACGTGGTGACCTTCGGCATGGCGCCCGCGCTGCTCGCCAAGGTGACCTACGAGCACACGATGAACCGGCTGGGCCTGCCCTTCCACCACGGTGTCGTGACGCTGCTGTGCTCGCTGTACATCATCGGCGCCGCGCTGCGCCTCGCGCGCTTCAACGTGACCACGACCGAGGACGAGGCCAGCCACGACACCTTCACCGGGCTGCCCTCGCCGGCCGCGGCGGCCGCCGTCGTGACGACCTGCCTGTTCGTCTTCACGGGGCGCCACGAGATCGGCGTGGACGCGGAGCTGGCCGACAAGGGCGCCATCGTGCTGCTGCGCTGCCTGCCGTTCATCGCGTGCGCGCTCGGGCTGCTCATGTTCTCGCGCGTGCGCTACGTGCACCTCGCGCAGCGCTACGTCAAGCAGCGCACGCGCGCCGGCACCTTCGTGAAGATGGTGATCGCCGGCTGGATCGTGGTGCTCTTCCACGAGTGGCTGCTGTTCGCGGTCTCGGCGCTGTACGTCGTGGGCGGGCTGGTGCTCGGGCTGCGCGCCGGCGTGCGCGGCACGTCGCCCGCGGACGCCCTGCCCGCGCCCTGGGACGACGACGAGGAGCCGCCCGCGCCGTGACGCTCGCGCTCGTGGCCCTCGGCAGCAACCTGTCCCCGCGCCGGCGCACGCTGCTCGCCGCCGTGGACGAGCTCGCGGCCCTGCCGGGCACGACGGTGGTGGCGCTGTCCGCGCTGCGCGAGACGGCGCCGGTGGACTGCGCCGCGGGCGCGCCCGGCTTCCTCAACGGCGCCGTGCTGCTGGAGACCTCGCTGCCGCCGCGCGCGCTGCTCGACGAGCTGCTCGCGCTCGAGCGCCGCCACGGCCGCCGCCGCGAGGCGGGCGAGGCGCGCCACGCGCCGCGCACGCTGGACCTGGACCTCATCCTGCACGGCGAGACGGTGCTGGACGAGCCGGGCCTCACGCTGCCGCACCCGCGCGCCCACGAGCGGCTCTTCGTGCTGGAGCCGGCCGCGGAGATCGCGCCCGCGCTGCGGCACCCGGTGCTCGGCGTCACGCTCGCGGCGCTGCGTGACGGGCTGGCATGCGGACGCTGACCTCCGTCGCGGAGAGCGCGCGCGCCTGCCGCGCGGCCGGGCGCGCCGGGCGGCTGGGCCTCGTGCCGACGATGGGCGCGATCCACGCGGGCCACGTCTCGCTGGTGGCGCGCGCGCGCGCCGCCAGCGACACCGTCGCGGTCTCGATCTTCGTGAACCCGCTGCAGTTCCACGACGCGCAGGACCTGGCCCGCTACCCGCGCACGCTGGAGGCGGACAGCGCGCTGCTCGCGGCAGCCGGCGCGGATCTGCTGCTCGTGCTGGCCGCGGAGGACATGTACCCGCCCGGCTTCGCGACGCGCGTCAGCCAGCGCGCCGAGCTGACCGGCGTGTACGAGGGCGCCGCGCGGCCCGGGCACTTCGACGGCGTGCTCACCGTGGTGTGCAAGCTGTTCGGGATCAGCGGGCCGTGCCGCGCGTACTTCGGGCGCAAGGACTTCCAGCAGACGGTCGTGGTGCGGCGGCTCGTCGCGGACCTCGCGCTGGACGTGGAGCTGGTCACGTGCGACACGCTGCGCGAGGCCGACGGCCTGGCGCTGTCCAGCCGCAACGTCTTCCTCGGGCCGCAGGACCGCGCACGCGGCCTCTCGCTGGTGGCTGCGCTCTCCGCCGTGGAGGCCTGCTTCGAGCGCGGCGAGCGCGACGCCGCCGCGCTGCTCGCGGCCGGCGCGCCCGCGCTGTCGGCGCTGCCCGGCGCGCCCGACTACTTCGACATCGCGGACCCGGCCGACCTCTCGCCGCGCCGGCAGGCCCGCACCGGCGACGTGGTGCTGCTCGCCGCGCGCGTCGGCCCCGTGCGCCTGATCGACAACCACCTCCTCGGTGCTAGACTGGGCCCCTTTTCGCCGGGACCCTGACATGCAGCGCTTCATGCTCAAGAGCAAGCTTCACGGGGCCACCGTGACGCAGTGCAACCTGCACTACATGGGCAGCCTCACGGTGGATGCCAACCTGCTCGAGCTGGCCGACATGCGGCCCGACGAGAAGGTGCAGGTCGTCAACGTGAACACCGGCGCACGCTTCGAGACCTACCTCATCCAGGGCAAGGCCGGCAGCGGGATCATCGGCGTGAACGGCGGCGCGGCGCGCCTCGTCGCGCTGGGCGACAAGATCCTGATCATCACCTACTGCATGGTCGACGACGCCGAGTGCGCGCGCCACATGCCGAAGGTCGTGCTGCTCGACGGCGACAACCAGCCGCGGCCCTGACCGCGGCCCCCCATGAGGCGCGCCCTCCCATGAGCGGCAGCGGCCGTGAGCCCGCGCAGCGCGGCGCGCTGGAGCTGCAGGCGCCCGCGAAGATCAACCTGTACCTGCAGGTGCTCGGGCGGCGCGCGGACGGCTTCCACGAGCTGGTCACCGTGCTGCAGACCGTGGACCTGTGCGACACCCTGCGGCTGCAGCTCCGCGCGCGGGAGCCCGACGCGCTCCCCGGCGCCCCGGACGTGCGCCTGCGCGTGAGCCACGAGCCGCCCCGTGCGGAGCCGCCCGGCGCCGAGGACGGGCCACGCGAGGGAATCCGCGGCGAGGCCCGGAGCGAAGGCCGCGCGGACGTCAGCGGCGGACGGGCCGCAGCCGGCCACGACGTGCCGGAGGGCGACGACAACCTCGTCGTGCGGGCGGCGCGTGCGCTGCTCGCGGAGGCGGGCGCGACGGGCGACGTCGGGCTGGATCTGCACCTGCACAAGCGCATCCCGGCGGGCGGCGGGCTGGGCGGCGGCAGCTCGGACGCGGCGGCGGCGCTGCTGGGCCTGGATCGGCTGCTCGGGGCGCCGTGCGCCCCGCGGCTGCACGCGCTCGCGGCCGCGCTCGGCAGCGACATCCCGTTCTTCCTGCACGGCGGCACCGCGCTGTGCACGGGCCGCGGCGAGATCGTCGAGCCGATCGAGCCGCCATCGCCCTTCCGGCTCACGCTGTTCGTGCCGGACTTCGGCACGCGCACGGCCGCGGTGTACGCGGCGCTCGGCGCGGGTCCCGTGACGCCTGCACCGGTGCACGCGGCGCACGCGCTGCGCGCGCGCATCGCGGGCGCCGATGAAGCGCGGCTGGAGTCTCTCTTCCGCAACGATCTGCAGGCCGCCGCGGCGCGCGTGCAACCCGCGCTCGCCACGCTGCTCGCGCACGCGCAGGTTCACCTCTCCGGCAGCGGCAGCACGCTCTTCACGTTCGGTCCCGCGCCGAGCGGCGTCGCGTCTGCATGTCGAGGTAACTTGATATGTTCGCGCGCCTCGCGCGGGAATCCCTGACGCGAATGTCGACACATGTGCATATCCTGTCCCCGCATTCGGGTCTCCGGTGGCGTTTCGTGGGAGGCGTGCGTGGACATCAGCGAAATCCGTGTGAAGCTCGTGGACGGTGCGCAGGAGAGGCTGAAAGCCTTCTGCACCGTCACCATGCATCGCGAGTTCGTGATCCGCGACGTGAAGGTCATCGAGGGTCCGCGCGGTCCGTTCGTGGCCATGCCGAGCCGCAAGGTGATGGACCGCTGCGCGAACTGCGGCGGCAAGAACCACCTGCGCGCCAACCACTGCAACGACTGCGGGCGGCCGCTGCCCGCGGACCGCGCGCCGCGCGACGACCGCGGCCGCGCGCGCCTGCACATCGACGTGGCGCACCCGATCAACCAGGAGTGCCGCACCTCGATCGAGTCGCGGATCCTCGAGGCCTATCGCGCGGAGCTCGATCGCTCGCGCGCCCCGGGCTACGTGGCGCCCCAAGTGCCCGACGACGACGACTACATCTTCGATCACGACCCGTTCCTCGCGCCGCAGCCCGGCCTGGCGCCGGTGCCGGGCGCGCCCTCGACGATCGGGGGGAGTGCGGGACATGAGCGCCAACCGCCCGGCCGCGACGGACTCAACCATCAGGCGTGAGGCGCCCGGGCGTGAGGCGCCGCTGCCGGCGCTGAGCGTCGCGGGAGCGGGCGCCGCCGGCACCTCCCTGGCGCGCGCGCTGCAGCTCTCCGGATGGCCGGTGGGCCAGATCGCGTGCCGCACGGTGGAGCGCGCGCGGCAGCGCGCCGCGCTCGTCGGCGCGGGCAGCGCGGTGAGCCTGCAGGCGCTCTGCGATCCGCACGCGGGGCCCGTGCCGCAGGCGCCCGCGCTGCTGCTCGTCGCCGTGCCGGATCGCGCCATCGCGGAGGTGGCGGCGGCGCTCGCCGGCCGGCCGTGGCCTGCCGGCTCGGTGGCGCTGCACCTCTCCGGCTCCGTCGAGGTGTCGGCCCTCGCGCCGCTCGCGCACGCGGGCCTCGCCACCGGCGGGCTGCACCCGCTGCGCAGCTTCGTGGATCCCGAGCACGACGCGCGCTCGATGGCAGGCGTCGTCGCCGCGCTCGAGGGCGAGCCGGCGGCGCTGGCTCTCGCGGAGCAGCTCGCCGCGCGGCTGGGGATGATCGCGTTCCGGCTCGCGCCGGGCGCGCGCCCCGCGTGGCACGCGGCGGCATCGCACGCGTGCAACCACCTCGTCGCGCTGCTCGACCAGGCGCTGGACCTCATGGAGCACGCGGGCCTGGCTCGCGACGCGGCGCGCGCCGCGCTGCTGCCGCTCATGGCCGGGACGCTGGAGAACCTCGCGCGGCACGCGCCGGCCGAGGCGCTCACGGGGCCGATCGTGCGCGGCGACGTGCCGGCGGTGGAGCGCCACCTGCACGCGCTGGCCGGCGCGGCTCCCGACGTGCGCGAGGCCTACCTGGCGCTCGCCCGGCGCGCGCTGGCGCTCGCCGTCGCCGGCCGCGGCCTCGACGAGCGCGCCGCGGCCGCGCTGCGCGAGTCCCTCGGCGCGCCGCCCGTGCCGCCCGCCACGCCCATGCCCGGCGGACCGCGATGAACACGCAGCTCGTTGCGACGCTCATGCCGCGCACGCCCTCCGAGGCCGCGGCCACGCTGCGCGCGCCGCCCGCCGGCGCGGACTTCGTGGAGCTGCGCCTCGACGCGCTCCAGCCGGCCAGCGCCGCGGCGGTCTCGGCGCTCCTCGCGCTGCCGCGCAGCATCCCCGTCATCGCGACCTGCCGCACCGGCGGCAGCGTCGTCGCCGACAGCCAGCGCCTCGGGCTGCTCGCGCACGCGGGCGAGTCAGGCGCCGAGCTGCTGGACGTGGACGACACGCTGCTCCCGCAGCTCCCCGACAGCGTGCCGGGCGAGCGCCTCGCCAGCTGCCACGTCGCGCACTTCGTGCCGCGCCTGGCCAGCCTCGCGAAGCGCATCGCCGGGCAGGGCACGCGCCTGTGCAAGCTCGCGGTGCCCGCGGGCGGGCCGCGGCAGCTCGCGGAGCTGCTCGCGCTCCAGGAGCAGCTGGGGTCCGGCTTCGCCATCGTGCCGACGGGGCGCCTCGCGGAGACCGGCCGCGTCCTGGTCGCGGGCCGCGGCGCGGCGCTGAGCTACGGCGCCGTCGATCCCGAGCGGCGCGGCCATCCCGACCAGCCCTCCGTCGCGCGGCTGCACGAGGTCTTCGGCCTCGGGACCGTGGGCCCATCCACGCGCTTCTTCGCCATCGTCGCGCGGCCCGCGGCGCACAGCCTCTCGCCCGCCTTCCACAATGCGGTCTTCCATGCCGTCGGGCAGGACAGCCGCATGGTGACGCTGGACGTGGACCGGCTCGCCGACGTGCTGGAGCTGGCGGACGTGCTGCGCCTCGACGGCCTCGCGGTGAGCCACCCCTTCAAGCGCGAGGCGCTCGCGCTGGCCACCTCCGCCCTGCCCGGCGCGCAGGCGACGGGCGCGGCCAACACGCTGCTGCGCACGCGCAGCCCCGCCGGCTGGCAGGCGCGCAACACGGACTGGAAGGCGGCGTGCGACCTGCTGCCGCGGCTGCTCAAGGCCTGGCGCCGGGAGCACGCGGGACAGACGCCGCGCGTGCTCCTGCTGGGCTCGGGCGGCGCGGCGCGAGCGGTGGCCGTGTCGCTCGTCGGCGAGGACATCGAGCTGGCGGTCTGGTCGCGGCGGCTGTCCAACGCGCGCGAGCTGTGCACGGCGCTGGAGGGTGCCCTGCCGGCCACGGCCGTGCCCGATCCGGGCCACTTCCCCGCGGACGTCCTGGTCAACGCGACGCCGGTCGGCACGCCGGGTTCTGACCCCGGCGAGCTGCGCCTCGACGCCGGAAACTTCAGGTCGGGCGCGCTGGCCGTCGATCTGGCGTACGGAGCGGAGAGTTCCCCGTTCCGGAGCGCCGCACGGGAGGCGCAGGCTCAACTGACCAGCGGGGAGGATTTCTTCTGCTTGCAGGCGCGACGACAGGCCGAGCTGTTCACCGGGGCACCAGTGCCGGAGGCCGTCCGCGAGCTGGCGGCGAGGCGCTGCGGCCTGGCGCGCTGAGCTTCACGCGCCGTTCACGCGGCGGCGCCACGGGGTGCACCGCACGGGCACCTTCGCTGTCACGGCGCAGGGCCGACGTGTCATGCCGCACGGCCGCATTCAGGGCGCACGGCCGCCTTCGCTGCCACGGCGCGCTTCCCCTCGCCCCACGGCGCTCATGCGCTGCGGCCGGATTGCACCGACTGCGCTCGGGACACATGGGCTAAGATGCGCCGCTCCCTTGCCCGACACGCTCCTTCCGCGCCGCCCGCTTCCGCAGGCGCCTTTGCCCCGGCCCGCCGCCGCCACCACCCGGACCGAACACCGTGCGCAGTCTGAAGATCATTTTCGTCAGCCTGAACAACACGATCTTCGCCGACGGCTCGCGCATCCTGTCTGCCGTGCTGCGCAAGCAGGGCCACGACGTCAATTTCGTGTGCCTCACGCAGGACGGCGAGAACCTCTACGGCGAGGGCGCGCTGAGGCAGTTCTCCGACCTCATCGCGGAGAAGCGGCCCGAGCTGGTGCTCTACAGCTTCCTCTCGGACAACTTCCTGCGCGCCAGCCGCGTCACCGAGCGCATCTACCGCGACCACCCGGGCGTCACGCAGGTCTGGGGCGGCGTGCACTGCACCATCGCGCCCGAGGAGGCCATCAAGCACGTCCGCATCCTGTGCCAGGGCGAGGGCGACGAGGCGCTGCCGGAGTTCACGGAGAAGTTCGCGAACGGCGAGGATTACACCGACGTCGCCAACTTCTGGTTCCGCGACGAGAACGGCGTCGTCAAGCACAACGAGATGCGGCCGCTGATGCTGGATCTCGACCGCATGCCGTGGCCCGACTACGAGATCGACAGCCACTACATCCTCGATGCCGGCACGCTCAAGCCGATGACCGTGCCGCTGCTCGAGAAGTACCACAACAACGCGCCGCTGGGCTTCCCCACGTACCCGGTGCTGAGCTCGCGCGGCTGCGCCTTCCGCTGCAGCTTCTGCTACAACGCGACCTACAAGCAGATCTTCGCCGGCCAGAAGTCCGTGCGCTTCCGCAGCCTGCCGGACGTCGTCGCCGAGCTGCGGCACATGAAGGACCGCTTCCCCTTCTTCCGCTCCTTCTTCTTCAGCGACGACGACTTCTTCCTGCGCAGCAGGAAGGCGCTCGAGGAGTTCTCGGCGCTCAGCAAGGAGAAGATCCCGGACCTGCTCTTCGACGCCTGGTGGGGTTCGACCGCCACGCCCGCGTCGCTCAGCAAGGACAAGCTGGACCTGATGTACGACATCGGGTTCCGCGTCGTCGCCGTCGGCGTGCAGACCGGCAGCGAGGACTTCAACAAGCGCATCTACGACCGCGACTTCCCCAATCAGCTCTTCATCGACAAGATGTGGATGATCGACAAGCACTACCACCGCAAGATGGTGGTCACGCTCGACTTCATCGTGGACTGCCCGTACGAGTCCGAGCACGACACGCTCGAGACGGTGCGGCTCATCGAGAAGCTCCCCAACTGGGTGAGCCTGTCGGTCTTCACCTTCGTCTTCTATCCCGGCAGCCCGCTCTACAAGCGCGCGCTGGAGGCCGGCGAGATCACGGCCGACCCGGAGCTCTACAACGCCAAGAGCTTCCAGCCCTTCGAGCACAAGGGCCACAGCTACGTGAGCCACCTGCTCATCGCGATGGGCTGCGCCAACTACGTCACGCCGCGCTGGCTCAAGCGGGTGCTCATCAGCCCGCCGGTGCTCTGGATCGGGCGTCACACGCCGCAGTGGATCCTGGACCTGTGGGACTGGAAGCCCATCTACAACAGGCTCTGGGGCTACAACCAGAGCTGCGCCCTGGGCCTCGGGCGCCCGAAGAAGCGCTGGTGGCAGTTCTGGAACTTCTTCCGCGGCGCCGAGGACACGCTCCCCGCCCAGGAAGCCGCAGTCATGCAGGACCGCGATCAGATCGACCAGTGGACCAAGGGATCCCTCACGGGCTGAGGTCCGCCGCCGGCAGCTGAGCGGCGCGGTTCCTCACGGTTCGAGCGGCGCGGCGGCCCGCGAGCGGTCCCGTCACGCGCCGCGCGCGATGCGGGCGATTCCCGCTGGCCCGTCGCGCGGTGCATGCGTGCGTCCGGATCGTGGACGCCTGCGGTCAGATCGCGGACGCGGGACGGCGTGAGCCGTGCGACGCGCGGGCTGCCGGCGCATTCCGCCGCTGGCACGTGGGTTGCTCTCCGCACGGCATCGGGCCGTGAGCGGTCCCCCACCCTGTCCCACGAGGATGTGCCTCATGTCGTGCCACCACTCTGCCCGTCTTCCGTTCGCGCTCTGTGCACTGGCCGCGCTCGTCGCTCCCGGCGCGCGCGCGCAGTTCCAGGACTTCACCGGCTGGACCGGCATCGATGTCGGCACGCCGCAGCAGGTGCAGTTCGCGCAGGAGTTCGAGCGCGCGGACCTCGACGGTGACGGCCATCCCGACCTCGCCGTCGTGAGCTGGGGCGTCTCACAGCACAAGCTGTCCATCCTCAGGAATCTCGGCGACGAGACTTTCGCGCCGCCCGTGCACTATCCGCTGCTCAAGGGCGGCATGGACCTCGCGGTCGCGGACTTCGACGGCGACGGCGATCCCGACATCGCCGTCACGGAGGGCGAGAACTTCGCCACGGGCACGACCGTCGCCATCTTCCGCAACGCCGGCGACGCGAGCTTCGCGCTGGGCCAGCGCGTCACCGTCCCGAAGGGTCCGCGCGGCATCGCCGCGTGCGACTACGACGGCGACGGCGACCGGGACCTCGCCGTGGCCATCTACGGCGTGGCGGCGTCGGGCACCTCCATCAAGCTGCTCGTCAATGCAGGCGGCAGCTTCAGCGCGGGCGCCTCCGTCACGGTGCCGGTCGCGCCCGCCTGCCTCGCGGCGGCTGATCTCGACGACGACGGGCGGCAGGACCTCGCGGTCGGCCACGACGGCACCGACGTCATCACCGTGCTGCGCGCGGCCGGCGCGACCTTCGCCGCGCCGCTGGTCTTCGACGTCAAGGCGTCCACCGAGAGCGGCAGCCACCTGTTCGCGAGCCCGGGGCTCGCGGATCTCGACCGCGACGGCGACCTCGACATCGCCTTCAGCGACAACACGCACCAGAAGACCCTTCCGGGGCTGTTCCTGCGCGGCATCGTGACCACGGTGCGCAACCTCGGCGGCGGCGCCTTCGCGCTCGGGCCGGACATCGTGCTGCGCTCCGGCGCGAGCGGCTTCACGGACATGGACTTCGCCGACCTCAATGCCGACGGCTGGCCGGACGTGCTGGGCACGGACCACCAGGACTGGGACTACGCCCTGAGCGACGGCGCCGGCGGCTGGCAGATGCCCGCCGGCATCAACTACGGCTACCTCGGCACGGACGAGCCCACGGCGATCGCCGCGCTCGATGCGGACCACGACGGGGATCTCGACGCGCTGGTGCTCGGCAGCCACTCCGTCGCGCTCACCGTGCACCGCTTGCAGGACGGCGCGCCGCAGCAGGGGAGCGTGGCCACCGGCCCGGACGGCGACATCGACGCCGCGGACATCGACGGCGACGGCGACCTGGACCTCGCGGGCGGCGGCGGCGGCCCGATCCACGTGCTGCGCAACCTCGGCGACGGCAGCTTCGGCCCCGACGTCACGTACCCGAGCAGCGCCTTCGGCGGCCCGAAGGCCGTCAGACTGCGCGACCTGAACGGCGACGGCTTCCCGGACCTCGTCATCGGCGCGCTGTCCGGCTTCAACACGAAGCTCAACCTCGGCAACGGCAACTTCGGCGCGCTCGTGCAGTGGAACCTGCCGATCTGCGGCCTCGACGACCTGGACCTCGTGGACCTCGACGGGGACGGCGACCTCGACGTGGTCATCCCCGAGTCCGCCGGCTGCCCCACCGTCCCGTTCCCGCGCGTCTTCGTCATCGAGAGCAACGGCGACGGCACCTTCGTGCAGCCGACCGGTCCCGCGTTCACCACCGGCCTGTCCACGGGCGTCGCGCACGGCGACCTCGATGGCGACGGCCACCAGGACCTGATCCTTGCGCAGAACAGCTGGCTCGAGGTGCGCCTCGGCACCGGCAGCCTGCAGACCTTCTCCGCGCCGATCCTCGCGCCGGCCGCGTGGGCGCCGCACGGCATCGCCGTCGCCGACCTCGACGGCGACGACATCCCCGACCTCGCCTCGTGCAACTGGGGCGGGACCGGGAACGACTTCTCCAGCGAGACGCTGAGCGTGATGCTCGGCTTCGGCGACGGCACGTTCTCCGCGCCGCAGATCCTGGCCTGCGCCGCGTCCTGGGACCTCGGCTCGGCCTCCGCGATCCAGTCCGGCGACATCGACCGCGACGGAGACATCGATCTCGCCGTCGGCAACTTCGACTCGCACGACGTGTCGCTCTTCCGCAACGACGGGAGCGGCCATTTCCTGCCGGAGACGCGCGTCGGCGGCGCGCTGTACCTCACGGACATCGTGCTCGCGGACTTCACCGGCGACGGCATCGACGACCTCGCGCTCGCCGGCCAGCCCGCGCTCATCACCACGCCCGGCGTGGTGATCCTGCGGGGCCTGGGGGAACGATCCGTGGCTGCCCGTCGGTCCGGCGCTGGCGGGCAGCGACGGCCTGCCGCACCTGGATCTCGACGGCGCGCTCGTGCAGGGCGCGCAGCTCTCGCTGCGGCTCGTCAAGGCGAAGGCCGGCGCGCCGGGCTTCCACATCCTGGGCTTCGCGCAGCTCGGCGCGAGCTACGCGGGCGGCGTGCTCGTGCCGAGCCCCGACGTGCTGCTGCCCTTCGTCGCCAGCCCCGCCGGCGAGTCCGGACTGTCGGCCCCGCTGCCGCTCGCGCTCCCCGCCGGCCAGCAGATCGTCGCGCAGAGCTGGATCGCGGACCCGGCCGGCCCCTCCGGCCGCGCCGCGTCCAACGGCGTGCGCGCCGAGGCGCCGTGAGCGCCGCGCCCGGCGCGCCCTTGCGGCGCGCCGGGCGCGGGCCGACGGCGTGGTTGCAGAGCGCGCCGGGGTATGGTGTCCGCGACCTTCGCGCATCCCGTCCCCCGGAGCCCGCCATGAAGCTTCTCGCCGCCTGCGTGCTGTCCCTCGCGCTGCTGCCTGCCTGCGCCTCGAGCGGCACGGCGCACTACTTCTCCAACCGCGGCGGCGACCTCGTCGACATCGTGCGCGGACATCTGATCCTGGGGCCCGCGATCGGAGCGCGCGTCGAAGTGACGCGCATGGCGAGCCTCGGCTACGTGTGGGAGGACCGTGCGTGGGCGGGTGGCCTGCACAACCGCGCCGTCGGCCAGTGGCACGAGTCCATCGCGTCGTGGGGCCTGATCGTCGGCCAGCATGACGAGCGCGCGATGGAGGGCATCCCGGCCGTCTCCGGCGACTACGGCTGGTTCGGCGGCGAGCACAGCGTGGGCTACTCGTCCACGCAGCCCGACAATCCGCTGGACCTGCTCACGGTGCGCGGCACCGTCGCGCTGATCCTGGGCGCGGATCTCGAGCTGCGCGTCGGCGAGGCCGTGGACTTCCTGTTCGGCCTCTTCACCATCGATCCCGCGGGCGACGACCAGAGCTGACCCGGCGCGCGGGCCGTCCCGCGATCGGCGGCACTGCCCGTGCACGAGGATCCGCTGACACTGGCGTTCCGCGTGCAGAGCTACCTCACCGTCACGCGCCCGTGGCAGCCCGCAAGTCCCGGTGATTCACCCGGCGCCTCCGCCGCCGGCCAGGCTGCCGAGCCACCCGTGCTCGTGGTGCTCGGCCGGGCCCGAGCGTCGTCCCAGCCTCCGGTGGCGAGGCCGCCCCGGCGATGGCCCTCCACGAAGGCCGTCACTGCCCGCGCGTAGAGCGCGCTGCGCGAGAGCCCCAGCCGGTGCGCCAGCACCTCTGCAGCCGCGAACACCTCGTCCGTGAGCGCAAGAACCGTCTTCGTCTCCATGCCTCGTCCTCGCTGACGACCGCCTGACGATCGCTCCCGCGGCGACCACTCCCGGGACAGCCACGTCCGCCGACGGCCGCCCGCTCCGCGCGTTACATCCGCGCCACGAGCACCGCGCGCCGCGTCGCGCTCGCCGCTGACATGCGGTGGATGGCCCGGCGCGTTGCCGCTCGGGATCGCGCGGTGCGCGGTCTAGAATCCGGCGCCACATGGCACGTCGCGGGGAAACGGGTGGGGAAGCGTGCGCGCTGACGGAGGCCGGCGCGCGCGCGGCCCGCGGGCCGGTGCCCTTCGGCGCGTGCCTGCTGCTCGGCTTCGCCATCGCGCTGCTCGAGACCACGCTGCCGGACGCGGTGCTGCTGCCCGCGGTGGACCGCCTGCCGCCGCGTCATCTTGGCCTCGCGATCGACGGCGTGCTGCTCTCGCTCGGCGCGTGGGCGCTGTCCCGGCGGCGGGAGGCGCTCGGCCGCACGGGCGTGCTGCTGCTGGGCGTCGCGTCGCTGCTGGGCTGCCTCGCGAGCGCGGCGCTGCTGCCGGCGCTGCACGCGTGGCTCGCGGCAGGGCTGCGCGGCCAGGGGCCGCTGCCGTACTACCCGCTCGTCGCGCTGGCGACGCTGGCGGCCTCCGCGCCGGCCGCGCTGCCGCTCGGGGCCCTGCTCGCGCTCGCGCTCGGCGACGGCCGGCGCGTCGCGCTCGGCGCGCTGCTGGCAGGCCTCGCCGCGGGCTTCGCGCTCGCGCCGTGGAGCGCCGACGTGCTGCTCGGCGCGACGCGCACGCTGCAGGTCACCGCGCTGATCGGCGCGAGCGCGGCGCTGCTCTTCCTGGAGCGCACGCCGCGGCCGCTGCGCGACGCGCGGCTGCCGGCGGGCGGCGGCGCGGCGGCGCTGGCGCTCGGCGTGGCCCTGCTCGTCGCCGAGCGGCTGTTCAGCCAGCAGCTGGACCGCGGGCCGCTGCTCGGGCCCGCGCTCGCGACGCTGGTGTGCCTCGGTGCGCTGCCGGGCCTGTTCCTGCGGCGCACCCCCGCCCTGCCGCTGCTGATCGCCACCGTCGCGGCCGGCCTGCCGATGCTGTTCCCCGCCGACACGTGGATCGCGCGCGAGATCGTGCGCGACACCGGCTCCGAGCTGCTCACGCTGGCGCTGGTCGCGCTGCCCGCCGGCCTGGCGCTCGGCGCGCTCGCGGCCCAGTCCACGGTGCGGACACGGACCGCCGCCGCGGGCGCAGCCGCCGGCGCGCACGCCGCACAGGTCGCGGGCGCGCCCGAGGTGCCCGCTCGCGGCGTGCCGCTCGCGTGGCTGCCGGCGCTGCTCCTGGCGGCCGCGCCGGTGACCACCCTCGCGCTGCTGCCGCGGCTCGACGCGCGCGTGGTGCCCGTGCTGTTCGCCGCTCTCGTTGCCGCGGTCATGGCGCGGCGCCTGCGCGGGCAGCTCGTCGCCACGGGCGCGCTGGTGCTCGTCGCGGGGCTGTCGCTCGCGGGCGTCGGCGCCAGCCCCCCGCCGGGCGCCCAGCGCGCCGAGGCCGTCGCGCACGGCTCGGACGGCGACGCGGCGCTGGTGTCCGACCCGGCGACCGGCCGGCGCCTGCTCGCCATCGACGGGCACGCGCCGTTCGGGCGCTCGGCCGCGCAGGAGCGCCGCTTCGCGCTGCTGCCGCTGCTGCTGTGGGGTCCCAGCCGCCGCGTGCTCGTGATCGCGTCGGGCTTCGGCGAGACGGCCAGCGCCGCGTGGAGCACCGGCCTCGCGAAGCTGCACTGGTTGCAGCCCTTCACGCACCCGGAGGGCTGGGACGAGGTGCACTGGCCCGGCGAGGACCCGCCCACCACCGGCAGCGAGCGGCAGTTCCTCGCGGTGCCGCGCGAGCCGTACGACCTCATCATCATGGCGCCGGACGCGCGGGTCTCCGCGCGCGGCGGGCTGCTGGGCACGGAGGAGTTCTACCGGCTCGCGGCCAGCCGCCTGCAGCCCGACGGGCTGCTCTGCCAGTGGTGGGACCTCGCGGGGACGGACATCTCGGACCTCAAGTCCATCATCGCGTCGGCCGCCGCGGTGTTCCCGTCGTGCTCGCTGCTCATGGACCATCCGCGGACGCGGCGCGCCTGCGTCGGGCTGCTGCTCTCGGCCGTGCCGCTGCGCGTGCGCCCCGCGGAGGTGGACAGCGTGCTGGCGGGACACGCGGAGGTCGCGGCGGACATGGCGGCCATCGGGCTGGACGGGCTGGGACTGGCGTGCCTCGTCACGGCAGACCGCGGGATCGCGGAGCTCATGGCGCCCGCGGAGAGCGCGCTGCACGACGACCGCCCCGTACTCGGCGTGCGCGGCGCGCTGCGCGCGCAGGACAGCCGCACGCGGCTCCTCGAGGGGCTTGCCGCACTCACGCTGAAGCGGCGCGACCCGATGCCGTGGATCGTCGTGCCGCCGGAATCGCGCGGGGACATGACGCTGCTCGTGCGCGACCGTTACCGCGGCTGGCAGCACCTCTTCGGCGGCGCGCAGCGCGTCGTGGCCGCGCTGGGGCCGTCAGTCGCGCCCTTCGACCGCGAGGCGCCCGGGACCGGGCCCGAGGTGGAGGCGAGCAGCTTCCAGCAGGCGCTCGCGTCGCTGCCCGACGACCACGGGCTGGTGGAGCTCCTGCTCGGCCACGCCACGTGGCTCGAGCAGCAGGGCCGGCAGGCGGACGCCGAGGTCTGGTTGCGGCAGGCCATCGCCACGGATTCGCGCGACGCGGCGCTGCACTTCGCGCTGGGCGCGCTGCAGGAGCGGCGCGGCCTGCTCGACGACGCGGCCGTGCACTACACCTCCGTGCTGACGCTGAATCCGGGCCACCCCGCCGCGCTCGAGGCGCTGGCCGGCCTGCAGGCCCGCGGCGTGCAGCCGGTGCGCTGATCGCCACGCGAGTGCGCGTGGCGCACCGACGTCACGGCCCGCTGACGGGAATGCCGAGGATGCGCCACGTGTCGCCTTCCGGAGCGGCGGTGTGCGCGAGCAGGCCGGCGAGCCACCAGTCGGTCGTGCGCTTGCCGGCGTCGTCGCGCATCTGGCCCCACAGCGGCCCGACGTAGTACCAGCCGTCGCTCTCGTCCTGCACGTTCATGTAGAGCGGGAAGAGCCACTCGCGCACGAAGGGATCGTCGCCGCGGCCGCGCCAGCTGCGCAGCGGCGAGAGCATCTCGCTGCCGAGGAAGGTCAGAGCGCGGAACTCGCGCCGGTCGCCGACGTCGTCGTAGCCGAACAGGGTGATGAGGTTGAACAGGTTGGCGACCTCGATGCGCCGGCTGGCGCTGCGCCCCAGCGCCGGGACGGTCTCGCCCTCGGGGGGCCGGCCCGCCTCCACGTGCAGCAGGGTGGCCAGCCCGAGCAGCGTGATGAAGACCACGTCGTCCGTGGGCCCGTCGTGGCGCCAGTCGTACACGAACAGCAGCCCCGAGCGGTGGAAGTCCGCGACCTTGCTGCGCTGGCTGTAGAACAGCGGCAGCAGCGCGTAGTCCGTGCGCAGCTCGGGGTTGTCCTGGTAGCCGTAGAGCAGCGACCAGAAGCGCGCCGTCTCGTAGGCCCCGTCGCGGCTGTACCAGAGCGGGAAGAGCAGCGTGTTCCGGGCGTAGGGCGGATCCTCGTCGTGCCAGTAGAAGGGGAGCAGCCGGCTGTGGCGGTGCTCGCCCTCGTGCTCCTGCCCCGCGAGCCACAGCAGCGCGTTCCACTCGCCGCTCGTGCCGTCCGCGGACTCCGCGCTGGAGAACAGCGGCGGGAGCACGATGCGGCTCTCGCGCACCTGGCCGGGGCCGTCGAGGATCGGGGCGCGGCAGGCGGGCACCAGCGCGGAGGCGGTCAGCAGCAGCACGATCCGGAGGCGCATGGTCGGGTGTCCGCGGGAAGCGGCGGATCATAGCGGCCGGCCGACGCCCGCGGCTCCCGGGAGGGACAACTCAAGCCTCCGCCCGCGCCTGCCGAAGAAAGGGGCGAGCAGGAGAGAAGCCCATGAGTCCGAACAGCAGCACACCGTCCGCGCGCCGTGGCAAGGGTCCCGGGATCCTCGAGGCCCTCGTCGCGCTTTCCATCCTGGTGAGCCTGTCGGGCGTGCTCATGCCGGCCGTCGGCGAGCAGGTCGCGGAGGCGCGCGTCAGCCAGGCGGACAAGGACATGATCGACATCGCGCAGGGGCTCGCGCACTACACGCGCGACACGCGCTTCCTGCCCACCGGCGTCCAGGGCCGCACCGACGTGGCCTGGATGTACGGCCCCGGCGAGCTGCCGTCCGGCGAGCTCTTCGGCGCCAGCCGCGAGTCGCGCCCGCTGGCCGACGCGCTCTCCAGCGACCGCCTCGGCGGATCCGCGTGGGCCGGCCCGTACACGGAGGGCCTCACCGCCGATCCGTGGGGCCACGCCTACCTCGTCAACGTGGACGGCTGGGTCAACGCGCGCGAGCACGCCGTCGTCGCCTCGGCCGGACCCGATGGCCTGCTGGAGACGCCGCCCACCGCGTCCGCGCCCGCCGGCGACGACCTGCTGTACGTGATGGACTGAGCCGCGGCGGACCGCATACTGTCGGCCCGATCCCCGCGGAGCCGACAGATGCCGTCCCGACCGTCCGACCGCTCGCGCCGCGCCGCGCGCGCGCTTCTCGCTCCGCTCGCCGCGGCCCTGCTGCTGACGGCGTGCGCGAGCCATGAACCCGCCGCCGCGACGCCCGACAAGGCCGCGCGCGCGCCCGCCACGCGAGACGCCGCGCACGACCTGTCCTACACCGCGACGTCCGAGATCATGCCGGTCGTCGACGTGCAGCCGGTTCCGGGCGGCATCGTGGACGACCGGCCGTGGGAGCCGGGCACGGCGCTCATCGAGGACAGCAAGTTCGAGTTCATCGGCTTCATCTCGCCGCACGGCACCACCTACCGCTTCGACGCGGACGGCCAGCCGCGCACGGTCGGCTTCGGCAGCCGCAGCTCCGGCATCGCCGCCTTCTTCCGTCGCAACGGCGAACCGCAGCTCGTCTCGCTCCACCCTGGAGCCTGAGCGCGCGCGTCGTCTCGCCGGGACCGTTCTCCTCACATCATCCCCGCGCATGTGACGGCGACGACGTGTGCGACGCATGCGACGTGTGCGACGCATGCGACGCGTGCGCCGCGCGCGCGGGAGCTGGTGGCACCGCGCGTCGCTAGGCCGACGAGGCGGCGGCCAGGTAGGCGCCGAAGATGCCCGATTCCGTCAGGCGGCCAGCGAGGCGCCCGGAGGCATCCACCACCGGGATCTCGGACAGGCCCGCGGCGAGCATCGTGGCGGCGGCGGCGTGCAGATCGTCGTCCGGACCGACAGCCACCGGCGGCTGCGCGAGGTCCGCGACGATCGTGCAGGGCCTCGCCTCGGGATGGGCCGCGAGGAAGCGCACGGTCTCCGCGGCGACCAGGCCCGTGAGCCGGCCCTCGGCGTCCAGCACCGGAATGACCGATTGGCCCGCGGCCGCGGGCAGCCGGGCCATGAGTTCGTCGGCGCCCGTGGAGGGCGACACCGTGAGCCAGCTCCCGGCCGCG
>Ga0193753_10000779_pt1 | contig 29825 bp, 28 predicted proteins | sample H1c2metaG_FD_144925 | JGI IMG/M metagenome (GOLD analysis project Ga0193753, IMG submission 144925) | Soil microbial communities from a riparian zone of the East river system, Colorado, United States - H1c2 | ecosystem: Environmental > Terrestrial > Soil > Riparian zone | place: USA: East...
CAGGCAGCAATTGTACAGGTACCGGGTTATTATTTTGGGTATCGCGGTTTTTACACTTGCCATCTGGATAAGCGATCAGGGGCAGGATTTACTGATTAATGTAAATGCAAAAGAATGGGGTGTCATTAGTTTTCTGGGAATTATCTATATTATTGCGCTGCTGAACTGGTACCTGGCCAAACTATTCTTTCAAAACAACGCCCGGCCCGTGGTGTACCCGTTTGAAGAACCAGCAGGCACGGCTGCGGAAAAAAAGGTTTCCCGTTTTTTAGGGGTGGCTACTATACTCGCTCCGGCTGCCGCTATACTTAACGCGTTAAAAGCAACAAAGGTCGGCTATCCCTTACAGGTATTTCCGCCGGAAGCCTGGCTCATTTTTTTACTGGTCATTTTTTATTTGCTGGTAAAGTTCGATGTGGCATGCCGGGTGATGACCGCGCTGGGTAAAAAACTGGGTGGTAATAAAAAGGCCGCAGGTTATTTAATACTGTTCGCCATTTTTATTGCCATTGTATTTCCTTTGCTTGTACGGCTTATTATATGGGAAACCAATCACCAGCCGGCTTCGCTTATATGGCTGTATTGGCATATGGTACTGTTGGCCATTGGGTTTTATATTGCCATCAGCGTACGATCGGACTATTTTAACGTCAATGGCCTGCTGGGAAAAAAAATTGGTTTGCTGATATTTATTCTTGCCACCGCCAGCTCTTTGCTTTTCATCCTGCTCAATGTATTTCCGCTGATATTTACACGAGCTTCTACTAATTACATCACGCTGCCCGCCTTACAGGCAGGCGTTATCTGTTATATTTTTGTCTTCACCCTTATCATCCGGCTCAGCCAGCGGATGCAAATCAATTTTCTTTTGTTACTGGTAGTTATTGCCATCGCCGCCAGTTTTACCGGCTCCAGTTATCATATGGTACGCCGGACTGTTAAATTACCTAAACCGGTGATTGATTCAACTGCACAAAAAATTGATTCATCGACCCTGTCCGGTCTTGAAACTTATTTCCGGCAATGGGTGATTACGCGAAGGACCGCTATTGAAACCGATTCGGTATATCCTGTTTTTTTGGTCAATACCTACGGCGGAGGTATCCGTGCTGCCGCGTTTCATAGTATTGTGATCAACTGGCTGGATTCTGTTTTCATACAACGCTATCATAAGAGTTTTGAAAATTATTGTTTTTCAGTTTCAGGGGCTTCGGGCGGAACGATTGGCGCGGCCATACAGGCGGCATACTACGACAATTACCGGGAGGATGCCAGTAAGCTCCGGCCCGGTTCATTTATGGAATTTTACCAGCGCGATTTTTTAAGTCCATTGTTACTTGCAGATATGGGGCGCGATTTCATTGCCGGTTCTTTTAGTATCAATTTCTGGCATGACCGGGCTTATATTACAGAAGCCACCTGGTCAGATATAGCCCGGGCGGATCCAATGAATATTACGCTTGACAGCAACTATACGAAGATTTGGAAATTAAAGCATGATACTACGGATTACAGGGTGCCCTTGTTATTTTCCAATACGCTGAACGTGGACGACGGATTAAAGGGTATTTGCGCACCATTGCCATTAAGCAGCAATGATTTTCCGGCAACGGTTTTTATAAGACAGCTGCAGGACAGCCTGAATGCCCGCCGCGATAAAGTGCTGAGCCCCCGCGAAGTTTCCCTGATAACAGGTGCTTTTTTAAGTGCCCGGTTTCCCTACCTGAGCCCATCGGGAAAAATGGGAGCTGGCTACCATTTCATGGACGGTGGAGGTAAAGACAATTCAGGTGCAGGCACATCCGAACTGATATTTGCAGCCCTTGGCCGGTATACTGATTCAGTGCGGCAACAAAAACCCCGGCCCGCGCAGGATAGTGTGTTCTGCAACCTGCTTGATAACATTCATTTTTATTTTGTGTCCATCAACAGCAGTGCACATACCAATGAACCGCGCAAACTGGTGGACAATCGTTTTGAACCGATCAGCCCCATTGTAGGTATTGTCAACAGCGGTATTGACGGCAATGCGCAGGCGGCGGATAAGACATTGCTGATACGGTATGGAAATAATGACAGCTTAAAACATCTGGGATTTTATACATCCTATTTTAATATTTACCCGACTGCAGATACCATTATCGATCCGGGCAGTAAAAAACCTTATGTTCCTGTTCTTCCGCTTGGCTGGCAGATTTCTGATCCTGCATTGCGGCGGTTACTGGCTAGTTTTCAATCACCCAATATTGATCAGATGGGTGAGAACGGGATTTTGAAATTACTGGGAGTGATGAGGGGCGATGAAAAATAGTGTTGATTGCTGTCAACAGGAGGGCAGGGGGCACCGCCGGCTGGCAGGGTTTGCTTAGGGAAACGACGCCGGTAGCTACGCGTGAGCAGAGCTGGTAACAGCCAAAAATATCGGTGTATTAAAGGGTCGGATGTCTTCGGCCTGTAAGCGGCGATTGCTCCTCATAAAATCTCCCTCTTCTCCTTGCTATCCCTTAATTTCAACTGCTGAATCGCTGGTTGAATATCCTTAGCATAAACAGCACGTCCATTTTTCAGGGTAGTGATTTTCCTGTTTGCGTTGATGCGATCAGGTAACGAATACAACCAGGTTTGATAGAGTAAAAAGATGAGCCCGCGGTTAAACGCGTCAAGCCGTTCATCTTTCATCATCTTTTTGGCCTTTTGTTCAAACAAGCTGCTGTCCTTACTTTCAGTTAATGCCCACCCGAGCCGCCAAATCGTTCCATTGTAGTGATGGGTAGCGGTATTGCTGGCCCGGAGCGAGAGTCCAATCATAAGATCAACGATATCCAGGTGCAGCAGTTCCAGTTCCTTCAGGTATGTTTTTCTGCGGGCATACGCGTAACTGCCATCACTCATTCTTTCAAAGCGGTCATTCATGATATCCATGTGCGAACGCAGGAATATATCCCATTGGTTGGTTTCGGCCGCTTTAAGCGCAATATCGCGGGCGTGGTAACGGGGTGAAGCATCCTGGCTGCAGCGTCCCATCACGCGGCGGTGACGCATTAATTCAAGGGCTTTTGTTTTTGAGACAAAGTCATTGGTTAACTGTTCCATAGCCGGACTCCCGGTTCCACGTTGTATACAGGCATCCGCTGCCGCAATTACCATCGATTTAAAATGATCGTCCTGCTGAAAGTGTTGCAGTGCGTACTGATATTTGTCGTCAGTAATATAATTAAAATCATAGTCATAATACAGCTCATCCTTTTTAGGTTTCAGTTTCATAGACGAATTAAAGTAATTGTTGAGCACAGTAACCGGTGGAATTCTGCTCATATCCTGCAGCGTATCATCTTTCCGGCAATCTGTATAGACTTCCTGGCTGGTATCAATCATGCAATCAACATACTGAATGTAACGGCCATATTCAACAGGTATTGGTACTTGCGTTAATCCATCCGGGAAATAGTATGCATACAGTTCATTTTTTTTCTGCCAGTCATATTCACCCTTCGCTGTAAAGGACCATACCCAGTTTTTATTTTCCTTCTTTTTTTTATCCTTGAGATTGTAATCTTCTTCGTAACCATGCAAAGGCCCTCCGAGTAAATAATAATCATTTCCCTGAATAACGGTGCAGTTTGTATCAATTTTGACCAGCCACTGCTTGTGTTTTTTTGCAAGTGCCCGGTAATCCATATTTGCGGCCATGTCTTTACGGATATCAGTCAAAGCATTCGTCGGACTGGAAAATTTCATTTTGCAGGCTTTGCCCTGCGGCATCGAATAAAAAACAGTATTATTACTGCAGGACTTAAAACCCAGGTTGAGCGAATCTACCATATGCCGCAATTGCTGCATGGTGGAGTCCGGATACATCAGGCCGTTGGCCCGGTTCGCAAATTCGCCGCGTACCGGAGAAACGATTTGTCCGCAGGCAGCAACATAAAAGAACAGGAAAAGAAAGAGGGGTATCTTGTTCATGGCAGGTTGGTTTAGTCCACTAACCTAAGACGGGCAATGTTAAAAATTACATAAGCATACGGCAAAGAAAAGTTAAGCTTGTCGCGAATGCACGCCTCTTTGCTTTTGTCGCGCCGTGATGTGTATTTCATTTCTCACAGGCCAGGTTGGCTATCTCATTAATTTTCCGATCTCATACTCTTTTAAATGGTGCTTAAATCTAACCAGGTATGGTCACTGACCTGTCAAGTTCGACTGCAGCGGCCAGTCTGATTCTGCTATACATTTACTTGAACGGCTGACGCGAAGATAACTGCCAGCCAAATTGCTGTATTTCTGAAGTTCACCAATGACCGTTTTTTCAAAAATTCTGTCAGTTTCCGGTACACAGCTCCAATTCCATTCAGGCCTTTTATGAAATAGCATGCTGCCGAATCAGATTTTTTTTTGATCTGTTAAAATCTCCCGGATTAAAATACATGCCAAAGCAAATCAGGTAATGATAACAATGTAATGCATAAAATTTTCTGGCAGTATCTGTTTGGGCATATTCTATCGCTTTTGACAGTTTACCCGCCATTAAGTTTGCAGTTAATGTATCATCCGAAATAAAATACCCATACATTAAATCCCTCAAGTTTTGCAGGTATTCCTTCCATCCGTAGGAAGGTGGTTGTAAAACTTCGTCAATGAAATGCATAAAACACCGCTTAATTATGCAATAACTGTTTAGCAGAGACAGGCGGTTTATCCCTTGCGTTAATAATAAAAAAAAATCATGCCACTGCCAGTCAGGGCCGTCCGCCGGCAGTGTGCCGGATGGTTTGTGTATGCGGTTCCACAGGTGATTATCTGGTAAGGTTCCATGTAATGCGACAGGTGCAACGCCATTCCAGATGCGCCCTTAAACTTATTCAATCGGGTGTATTGCTGGTTGGGTTTCATCCATTATTTATAAGGCGGCGGGGTATTAAATTTTAATTTGCGTTCATTTTTTACACCTAAGACAACTGGTCATGAACTGATAAATAAACCCGTTCATATGAAGCAATACATATCATTAGGTTGTATTTAGTAAGAGATTAAAAAACGATTAAGAACCAGGAATAGTTTCTTCGCAAATGCCATAGATACAGTCCTGCTGTTTCGTATAATGAAATTGATGCAGGCAATCCCAGGCGACCTGCGGAATCCGGGCACGAGGTAATAAATTCCAGCCAGCGCACAGCTCACCCCCCGGCTGAAGGAATTCTAATCAACTTCACCTGAAAACCAGCAAAATAACTGCCATCAGCAACCCCCTGACATTTTGAGGACCAAAACCCAACTTAACCCGTACGAACAAAGCCCGCTTTATTAAATTAAGAATCAGAATATTATATTTGCAACGCAACTTCATTACAAACCGATGCACGATTCGCTTATTAAATATATTAACAGTTACACTTCAACACCGCTTACTGACAGCGAGGCAGAACTGGTTAAAAATACTTTTGTACCCAAAAAAATAAGGAAAAAACAATACTTTTTGCAGGAAGGCCAGGTCTGCAAATACAGTGCATTTATAGTTAAAGGTGCAATGCGGATATATACTGTTGATGACAAAGGTGTAGAACATATTGTTCGCCTGTTAATTGAAAATTGGTTGGCCGTGGATCGCGAAAGTTTTGTGATGCTCACTCCCTCGGTTTATAATATTGATGCCTGGGAAGATACCGACGTGCTGGTCATTACAAAACCCGATTCAATGGACCTGTTTAATCAAATTCCGGTTTTGACTCAATGGAGACAGCGTTTAGACGAGCATCATGCTTTTGCTGCTCAAAAAAGATTGTCTGCCGCAATTAGTTTTTCGGCTGAGAAACGCTACGCCGATTTCGCAACTACTTACCCCGAATTTTTGCAACGCTTTCCGCAGCATATGATTGCTTCTTATCTTGGCATTACCAAGGAATCCCTCAGCCGGATACGCCACCAGGCAGCGAAAAAATAAAAGTCACTGCTTTACTTATTTATTTCCCTCTTCGTTCTGTTATCATTTGGTAACAGTTTTTTTTATCATTTATCATCGTTTTACATCTCTCTCCTGATTCAACTTTGAGTCTTCAAACTTTAATTTTTATTATTAAAATCAAAAAAAATGAACAACAACAAATCAAGTGGTATCTGGGACTCAAAAGACGTTGTATTGATCCTAATCGATTACCAGCCCGGGGTGATGAGCTATATCGGGTCAAGTGATCCCAAACTCGTCGAACTCAATGCCCGCTATCTGGCCAGGGCGGCAAAGGCTTTCGATATTCCTATCGTCTTAAGTACGGTCGGTGTCAAGATGGGGGCTAACCAACCGACAATCGAATCGGTCCGCAACGAAATTCCTGATGTTCCGGAAATAGACAGGTCCTCCATGGACTCATGGGAAGACCGGGCTTTCGTTGAGGCAATCAAAAAGACCGGCCGCAAAAGGTTGGTCATGGCCGGAGTTCTAACGGAAGTGTGCCTCGCCTATCCCGTGGTTAACGCGCTCAAGGACGACTACGAGGTCAGTATTGTAGTTGATGCCTCCGGTGGCTCAACAAAAGAAACGCACGACATCGCTGTCTTGCGGATGATCCAGGCAGGTGCCGTTCCAAATACAACGATTGCGATGATCACCGAATGGTTTCGCGATTGGGCCGGGCCTCTTGCTCCTGCTGCACGAAAGATTGTTGTACCTCTCGTGAAGGAAACAGCGATCGTAAAAGACATATATCCCCGCGCTGAAATTGCCCAGGCGGCTGAGCAGAAGGCGGCTGAGGGCTGGGCGGCCAAAAAAAAGAAACAACTGGCGGCTCAATAACTTATGGTTCAATCCGGGCAGAATCAGGAAGCCTGGCCGAAAACCGCTACTGTGGAAGGCTTGTATAATCTTTGCGGGCCTTCCACTTTATAACCAATCCGCATTAAAATCATTGTTTGTCAGGGCTAAAAAATACGAAAGATGAAAAAGAAAATTAGTTTTTCCACACGAGGGCAAAGAGCCGATATTGGCGAATATATTATCAACCGCATTTTACCAAACAGGTATGCTGATGCAGTAGGTCCGTTTGTATTTCTTGATCATGCGCTGCCAATTAAACACCCACCTGACGAACCGCATAAAGTAATAAATGGAAAAGGTGCACATCCGCACAGGGGTATAGCCACATTAACATACATTCTTAACGGTGAAGCAGAACATCTTGACAGCAGGGGGCATCACGCAAAAGTAAATTCAGGTGGAGCGCAATGGATGAAAGCGGGAAATGGAATTATCCACGATGAAGTGGTGAACGTTGACCCTCAAACCCAGGATCTGCTTACTCATGCTTTTCAGTTTTGGATCAATCTTCCTTCCAAACAAAAAGCCGAGTCGCCGGAATATCTTCCGGTACAGGCAAACGACATTCCGCAAAAAATGCTAAGCGATAATGAAGGATGGATTAAAGTAATTGCAGGAGAATATGAAAATTTGGCTTCTAAAATTCCAAATTATTCAAAACAGTTTTTATACCACATTCATTTAGAAGCAGGAAAAAGATTTTCCGTCGTTACAGAAAACGGGTTGGAATGTGCTGCCTTTCTTCCGTTACACAATGCAGTCGTCAACGACAATGAATTCAGTAAAGGTGAATTCATTGAGTTTGACAGGAACGAAGGCACAATTGAAATCAACAACAACACCGAAGCTGGCATTGACATCATTTTATTCGGGGGTGAAAACTATACAGAGCCCATTGTTGCCCAGGGTCCGTTTGTGATGAACACGCAAACTGAAATTGCGGACGCATACAGAGATTTCCATGATGGTAAATATGGACGAATTAACTATCAATAAATACCGGTATTGGTGTGAGTTTCATAAAAAAAACTTTGATGTCAATTTTATAAACACCAGGTTATCCGGTTAATACTTTTAATTAATACTTTCAAATGCACTTGGCAATCAAATAACGATAGTCCCGGTTAAAAGCAATTTTTCAGAATTTCTAAAAACAATAGCAATAATTAAACTTGAGAAAGGTTGATACAAAATACTGCGGTTACTTCTGTGCCAGCAACCCGTCATTTCAGGACAGTTTATAAGAAAGAATCGATTACATTTTGTTTTTAATTAGTTTTTCATCAATACTCCAGCGGTAGCCGGGCATACTGGCTAATAAAAAAGCAGCTGTACAAACGGCGAACACCGAATAATCCAGCGGTTCTTTTATGCCAAAAGAAACTGACATGGCCAATGCAAAAACTAAAGTGAGCACGGCAGCACTCCAAGCTGCCTGCCTTGTTTTGTAACCCACCAGCAGTGTTACAGCTATTATGGTTTCCATTACTGTGCTTGTTACCGCCAAAAACGGGATGATGTTTTTTGGAACAAAAGAATTTGCCGCTGCTGTGTAGGCCAGGAAATTTTTCCAGCCGGATGAATGACTGCCCCACAAGGAAAGCCGACTTGCAATGGCTGATAAAAATCCGGCGGCCAGTGAAATTCTCAGCAATAGCGTTGCGGTATCCTGGTATTTTTTCATAAATATTTTGTTTGAAATGCTAACCAGTTTTATTTTTCTGCAATTTCCACTTCCTCAGGTACAATGAAAATGATTTCACAACCGGTTGTTGTTTTTACGGCATGTTTAAATCCGGGAGGCGTGTAGAGGTAATCCCCTGCATTTAGCAAATGGTCATTTACCAGGCAGCTTCCTTTTGTTACGAAAAGTTCCTCTCCGCCAGGGTGATTATGGTATGGATAGCCGGCTCCCGGTTCAAATTTTAAAAGGATGCTGGGTGGCCGTTGCTGCACTTCATCAAAACGAAGGATTTTTACGAATATGCCCGTGGTGCAGGCACCTTCTTCCACTAAAGCTGTCCATTCCATATTGCCTGTGCGGGTAAGGTAGTTGCTGATCTCAGTGTCCATGATAATTGTGTTTTAACTGAATAAATAATTATAACACAAAAATACCCTTGCCCCGTGGCCTGGAACATAGACAATGCCGGGGAAAGCATGTAAGATCTACAGGGAATAATTCCTTTCATAGGATTTTGGGGAAATCAGGGTGTGCTTTTTGAAAAAATTGGAGAAATAAAACGGGTCGTTAAAACCAAGCTTGTAAGCCACTTCTTTGACTGATAAATCGCCATAAGTAAGCAGCCTTTTGGCTTCTGAAATGATAAGCCCGTAAATAACATTTTGCGCTGTTTTACCGGCATGGAGTTTTGCCAGTTCGTTCAGTTTTACTCCGGTAGTACCGAGCATTCCGGCAAATTGATTCAGCGAATAATTGTGTTCGAAATTATTCCTGACTGCCTCTAAAAATTTCAGGAACAGTGCATCCGGTTTCCAGATTTCGTCTCCCCGTTTTACTTTCGCCCTGTTGATTTCAACTAAAATAAGTTCAATTCTTGCATGAACAGAGATGAGATACTGATAGGGTTGTTTTGCTAACTCTTCATTGATACTGTTGATTTGATTTTCAATGATGCTTTTATTTATTGCAATCACTTCATTCATTGCAAAATGGCAGAAAAGCCCATTGTGAAAAATCAATTCAATATCATGGTCGTTTTTGCAAAAGAAATCCAATGTAAATTCAAGTATAAAACCTCTGGCTTTTGATGCTTTTTTTATACAATGTATTTGCCCTGATGTAATCGTTATTATTTCACCCGGCACTATGCTGAAATCCTTTTCATCGACAGCCATATCCAGTTTGCCTGAAGCGCAATAGATCAAGACGTATTTCATAATACGTCTTGGTTTACTCAGTGCTGATGCTTTTGCTAAAGTTATAATTTCTATCACCTGTGCCCGCGAAATTAATGATATTCCTCATTAACATTGCAAGCCGTCGCTTGTTAATAAACGATTCTATCCGGGTCTGGAAGCGATGGTTTGGAATGCCATTAAAGCTGCACTTGTGATGTATGCTGTTCAATACGAATCCGTCTGATATTATTTCCGGGAAGGCAGGCTAAATAAACCGGATAAAGTCTAATCTGCATCCCCAAAGACATTAAGCCTGTACTGCATCTGCTGCAAATTGGCCTTCCTGACAATGTGATTTGAACTTTACAACAATGCCCTTACGGAAACGGGAACAGAACTTTGCATAAACAAAACAATAAAAGTTATGCAAACAGTTAACACGATTTTTATCAATGGTGCATTCGTCACGCCACACGGCACCCGGCAACTGGAACTGGAGAATCCGGCTACAGGTGAAGTAATTTCCAGGGTAACCCTGGCCGATGAAATTGATACGGTCAGCGCAATTAATGCAGCCAATGCGGCATTTAAAATCTATTCCATCGCCAGTCTTGAGACGCGCCGCGAATACCTGCAACGCATTCATGATGTGATGGCTTCAAAATTCGACCGACTGTTTGGAATTATCAGTACAGAATACGGGTCGCCCCAGTGGTTCACAAAATTTGCTTTAACGGATGCCATCCGGTCCTGGCTTGTAGCCAAAGAACAAGTGAAACCCGAAACCTTCCGGTATGATTTGAAAGAAGGCGTTGAAGTCATTTTAGAGCCAGTGGGTGTAGCAGGATTGATAAGCCCCTGGAACCTCAGCCTGTGGTTTATGTGCGTAAAGGCGTCAACCGCCATCGCCGCCGGTTGTACTGTGGTCATGAAGCCAAGCGAGTTAAGCCCGCTGCAAAACCATGCAATGGCGGAAATATTCAGCGAAGCGGCTGTCCTCCCGGGCTTAATCAATGTTTTACATGGCACAGGTGAAGTGGTGGGCAATGAAATCACCCGTCACCCGGGCATCAGTAAAATTTCTTTTACAGGCTCGACCGCTGTTGGAAAACTGCTTGCAAGAAACGCCATTGATACAATGAAACGGGTAACACTGGAGTTAGGGGGTAAATCACCTTCCATTATCCTCGATGATGCTGACCTGGAAAAAGCAATTCCCTTTGTACTGCAGGTGGGTTTACAAAACAGCGGACAGGCCTGTATCGCCGGCACACGGATCCTGGTTCCGGAAAGCAGGGAAGCTGAAATAACGGCGGCTTTAAAAATAGCCGTCGAAACCATGAAGGTGGGCGCCGCAACGGACGAGGCTTCAGCAATCGGTCCACTGGTATCAAAAAAACAATATGAGCGTGTGCAGCAGTATATTCAAAAAGGCATGGACGAGGGTGCCGTATTGCTGACCGGAGGTTTGGGACACCCCGCTGGTTTGGAAAAGGGTAATTTTGTGAGACCGACCGTCTTTGTCAAAGTAAACAACCACATGACCATCGCTGCGGAAGAAATATTCGGACCGGTATTGTCTGTCATCACTTACCAGGATGATGCGGACGCAATCCGGATAGCGAATGATTCCGGTTATGGGCTTCATGCGTATATTGCCGGTGAAGACTTGGGAAGAGCAAAGAAAATGGCAGAACAGTTACAGGCCGGCAGGGTAGCCGTCAATGGATTTGTGGATGAGCCGAATGCGCCTTTTGGCGGGTTCAAACAATCAGGTACCGGCCGGGAATTTGGCAAATATGGCCTGGAAGCTTACCTGGAACCCAAGGCGGTTTTTGGTATACGATAAGTGAAATTGATTAAATAAATATAAGGGAACCTTGTGTGTATAACGGAACCGGACACACGTAAAAAAAAGAGCATGGCAGCTATTACCGACGCAAACATCCCGAAGATCGTTTATTCCCGGATTTCAAAAAAAACCATGGAGGGGGAGCTGTTCATCAAACAACATGTCTTTGATTATATTATTTCGGGCAGCTCGGAAGTTTTTTATGATGGCAAATCCCATGTGTTTACCGCTGGTGATTTCCGGTTTGCGGTACGCAACAGGTTAAGCAAATTCATTAAACTTCCACCGGATGGCGGTGAATACCGGTCCGTTTCAATCTGTATTGACCAGGATACCCTGCAGGAAATAAAGCACCTGTTCAGGTACAGCAGCACCGTCCATAAAAAATTTGGAAACGTGTTTCCCATAAAAGCCAACCGCCTGTTCAGCAACTATGTTGATTCCCTGTTGCCTTACCTGGAGCGGGGCGAACAAATCAGTGAACAACTGGTCAGGATAAAAATCAGGGAAGCGGTGCTGATTTTCACGGAAGCAAACCCTGATTTGAAAAATATCCTGTTTGATTTCAGCGAACCCGGAAAGATTGACCTGGAAGCCTACATGAATGAACACTATTCATTCAGTGGCGAACTGGAACAGTTTGCATACCTGACGGGAAGGAGCCTTTCCACTTTCAAGCGGGATTTTAAACAGATTTTTCAAACGACCCCCAATAAATGGCTGGTACAAAAAAGGCTGGAAGACGCCTGGTACCTGATAAAAGAACGCCGGGTACGGCCCTATGATGCCTATATCGAAGTTGGATTTAAGGATTACTCGCATTTTTCCTTTGCATTCAAAAAAATGTATGGGTTTTCGCCGGCACTCACCCGGTAAGTCAGCCGGCTTGCATTCCAGGAGGGATTGCCGTTTTTGTCGCCTCCCTGTTTGCGTTGTAATTTATGAAGAGCCGGTGTTCCTGCAGTCATTTGCAAGGCTTGTTATTAATTTGGAGTAATCTGCCCCGGAGCCGGCTTTATTAAATGACCGGCTGCGTCCTTCCATCCGCAGGAAGGGGTTGTAAAACTTTGTCAATGAAAGGCATAAGACACCGTTTAATTATACAATAACTGTTTAGCAGAGACAGGCGGTTTATCCCCTGCGTTAACAATAAAAAAAATCATGCCATTGCCAGGCCGGGGTGGCCGCCCGCAGTGTGCGGGATGGTTTTGTGGATGCGGTTCCACAGTACCTTTCCGGGTAGAGAAATCCAGCTTGATTTGCTTGTAATAAGCATTATAATACAAATTTGTTTACAGGTTCCTGTTTAGCAAGCTGTGGGTATATACCGATCTTAATAAAGGCTTTGGTTTTTTCAATTGGGTTTCTCACAATTATTGACCCGTTTCAACGTTATACATACTCCATTAATAAAAAACCCCTTACACATGGAAAAATTTTCCGGCCTGCTGTACAGCAGTTACCAGTTCTCAGACAAATTCAGTGAGCTCCCCGATTTTTTGCTGAAAGAAATCAATAAAGCATTACAGGTTGATCTGCAGGCAGAAGGTTTTGTTGCGGCCTGCTGGATCGAGAACATACTGATGAAAGGAAAAGTGTTTATACTCGTGACAGGTAAACGCGTTGCCTACAGTGATACCATACGGGTTAATCAAAACCTGTTTGCTGATATGACCGGTGTTGAAAGAAACTTGCTCAAAAACATCAAGCTGCTTTCTCCCGGAAATGCTACTATCCTTTTTCCTTCCAATGTTACACCGGTACCAAAACTGATGGACAAAATGTTTGATGTCATCAATGCTCAATGGATAAAATCAAGACAGCAGGCAAGTGCACCCGTACCGCAAGCTGCGCCGAATATCATGGAACAGATAGAACAATTGAACGCGTTAAAAGAGAAGGGCATATTAACTGCTGAAGAATTCACCCAAAAGAAAACAGAACTGCTGGCAAAAATATAAAGTCAAAAGGACACACAATCACCTGATAGTATTATCAAAGCAGTCCGGCATCTGATAAAACGGAAAACCACTGCCGACGGCAAAAGTATTGCTGCAAGTGGGGTTTATCACGTCAAACTAAATTCTCCTCCGGCACATAAAACATCAGCCAGACCGGGGGTTCTTTGTCGCCCGGCTTTCTGTCAAGTTCAAACCCGCTGTACATGATTCCTTTCCGTATGCCGTCCCAAAAAAAAACATATGCCCCGGTTTCATTTGTAACCGCACGGCGGCTCAGTCTTTTCGCGTCGCCTTCCTGCAGCTCCCGGCCGGCAATATAAACTGCGATCTCTATCATCACCTCAATTTCCTGACCGGCAAGAAATTCTTTGTCTGCATATTGCTTCCGTTCAAAAACACGATTGATATAATTCATACCCTAATTTATAACAGCTGATAAACCAGTTCCAAAATAAAACTATTGGGTATCCGTCATTTGTTATCAAAGCCTGACTTTGTCAATGCGCCGGCTGTGGCCTGGTATTTGGTAACTGGAACGACTCATTCATATGCGAAGCTGGTCCATAGATAAGATCACAATGAATACAGGCACTGTTGGTCAGGTAGTTTCTCAGCCACAAAGCATAGGCCTGTTTTTTCCGGTCAGTTGATGAGAGATCCTTCACAATATTATGGACCATCACTGTATAGTAGATCATTTCATTGCGGGTATTGGTGGACGTAAATCTTAGTGAAAGCTGGTTGTTTTTATCGCCCTTTGCAAGACTGATGCGGTCAAAAATGAAATGATAGGATGGGTGCGGATCACTCCGGAAATAATCTTTTGTGATTTCAAGAAAGGCATAGGCGGTGTCCTTTGGATCGTAGGGCCGGTCCTCCACGACGAGCGCTAGTACGTACTTGTCTTTATCGGGATACAGCATAAACCTGCCATGGTTCCGGATGAGCCGTTTGAAGAACCCGGTATCCTCTGCTCCTTCAGCCCGGTTCCTGCAGAGATACTGCATGACGCTTGAAGCCGGATAGCCATAGCTAATTTCAATACTACCGGTAATGGTCAGCTGTTCTTCATTGATGGAATCTGCTTTGAAGCGGAGGTATTTGGCATAATAGTTACTAAGGCATTTGACACCACTGGTATCAATAACATCATTGAGCAGTTTCGTACGGTAATTAGAATTGATGCTTTTCCTGTTGACGATAGCGTAATGGTCATCTGCAGAATCCATGAACAGGCAGGGGCTTTCAACAGACTCGAAACGGTTGACGAAAAACAATGTATCAAGACTGTTGCAAATAGTGCGCAGCCTTTCACCCGTCACCGGATTATCGTTGTTATCCTGCCCGCTGACAGGTTTACAAACCTGCAGCAGGACAAGTAAAAAAAGCAGGCGGAAAAAATAGATAGTGCGTGTCATTATCAACATCATTAATACTTGTTTATTGAAAAAGGATGTTTGAATGCAGCCCGCCGCCGATGAACATGCTGTTAACGTTCCACTTCAACGGGCTGCTGCCACCGGCTTCCAGGTTGCCCGGCACGTTCGCCCGGTTCATAAAATAATGCAGCTTGAAATCATTGCTGGTATCGGACCTGATAAGACTGTGAATGAAGTTTTGAGAAAACATTGTCCAGGGAGCAGAAGTGCCAATCATGATCTCAGCACTTGGCATGTTCCAGTTCCTTGTATTGTCTTCAGTGCTGGTACCGGAATAGGTCAGCTTCGCGATGAACCAGGAACTGTTGAAATATTCCTGCCCGGCATTTTGGTTCGCATAATTTTTTCGCCTCCAGCGATGCTTCCTGTACTTGTAACTGATGATATCCTGGTTCATCAGTGCCTGCGGTTTGTTGATACCGGTATATACTTCCGAATATAAATGCATAGTCCAATTGTCGTTGAACCGGTAACGGATGAACCCACCACCGGTAAAGAACCGGTCCCAGTTGTCACCGAGCTGCAAAAATTCAGTCAGGTAGGGAAAGTAATCATCAAAGAGCGTAAAATTAAAGTTTTCGAAATTGAGGGCCAGCACCAGGTCTTGCTGGGCCCGGTTGCGGGTTGTCGCAATATTCTTGTAAGTGCCCCGGGGCGATATGGTAAAGGTCGTTCCGACAGTCAGCGAGTTGCGGTAATTACTGTAGACCGCGTTTGGTGTCCCGAGATAAAAGGATTCGATTTCCTGGTAACGGTAATCACTACCCCCGAAATTCATCGTTAGCAGGGGAGAAAAGCTAAACACCAGTTGACTCCGCGAACGGTTGTCATTCAAATTAGACCGGTCGTAGTAATTGCCCAGGAAACGCTTGCCCAACCGCCATTGAACTGCAGTGTTCAGCGAGTATTGAAAGAACGGATGCGCTTCCCATATCCCGTAACCGAGCCCGATAGAAGCGCCCTTCTTCAATCCTGCGATCAGACTGAGTTTAAAAATATGATGGGTAGACCCCTGCGACTCCAGCAGCCCGCCGATACTGGTATTGTTGAAGGTGCGTACATGTTGCCCGGCCACTACCGGTGGCAATGCAAACAATAACATAGCGCCAAAAAACAGGTTTTGTACTGGTAGCATAAGACAAGGTTATGGTGAGATAGCAGGGACAGGACAGTGTACTAAATATATGTAATCTTTTAGAAGCAAAATTGCCGGCTATTAAAAACCTGCGGGCAAATCTGAAACAAAGACAGCAATATGAACGCAGCTGCAGTTATAACCCGTTAAAGCGGTACATTTATGCATTAAACTTACACCTCAACGATTAGCATATGAAATCTTTGTATTGTATCGCATTGGTATTATCCGTTTTTGTTTCCCGGGCACAGGACTGGCCCAACCTGAAGCGGTACGCGGCGGCCAATGAGAAACTGATGGCTGCACCGGTATCCGGGGATAGGGTGGTTTTTATGGGCAATTCTATTACGGATGGCTGGATACGCAGCTCGCCGGATTTTTTTGAAAGCAATCATTTCGCTGACCGGGGCATTAGCGGGCAGACTTCCCCGCAAATGCTATTGCGTTTCCGCGCTGATGTTATTGCCCTGCACCCTAAGGCAGTTGTGATTGAATGCGGCACCAATGATATCGCGGGCAATACAGGCCCGTCCACGCTTGCGATGGCGGAAGACAATATTATGTCAATGGCAGAACTCGCAAAGGCCAATAAGATAAAAGTCATTATCGGCGCTGTGCTGCCGGCCAATAAATTTGGCTGGAAACCCGAACTGCAGCCCGCTGACAGCATCATTGCACTCAACGTGTGGTTAAAGGACTATGCTGCCCGCAACCATTTCAGGTATATTGATTATTATGCTGCGCTGGTGGACGATCAGAAAGGCATGAAAAAAGAATACTCATCCGATGGTGTGCACCCGAATAAAGAAGGATATGCCGTCATGGAAAACCTGGCATTACCGGTGATAAAAAAAGTCTTATAGCCATTGCAATGAAAGATTTTTATTTATCGTAGCTGTGTAAAGGGTAAACCCGGATTTATATCGCAAGTCATTATCCCGATGGCACTCAGAGGTTCAGGTAAATAATGAGACTGACCGGCACCGGTGCACAATTTTCAGCGGGATTTATTTTGCTATCTTTCCCACATATGTTGTTCCCCATTGTACTCATCGTTTTCGGCTTTATCTATCTCCTCAAGCCGGACATATTTAAGCAGGGGCTGTGGAAAGAAACAGATATTGCCCAGCGGAACATGTCCCCGGCCAACTACAAAACTTTAATGCGCGTTTTAGGAATCGTTTTTGTCATCGCTGGAATTATCATATTGTCGCTAAAAAGTTAGTTATGGAATATTTAGTAAACCGCGGCAGGGAATTGATAATATTGTATTTGCCTCATTGCCAAATTTGACATGACTTCCGATCAACAGATACCAATTACACCGATCGCCATAGGACACTGGAAACCGGATAGTGACCAGGACTTACCAATTCCACAAGAATTTGTGAATACACAGATCCCTGAACAAGACCGGATGAACTTAATTAAATATTTATCACATGGGAAAATATTCATTTCATATTTGGGGTTTAGTTTTTGCAGATTCCATTGTGGTATCGAAGACCATCAAATGGGTGCAAGTTATTATACTGATGGTAAATACGTTTGGCCGGAAGGACTCGTGTACTATGTAAAAGACCACCAGGTTTGGCTGCCAGAAATTTTTATATCTTATAGTAAATCAAATTCCGGCTTTGATCCGGTTTCAATTGGCTTAAAAAAAATGACATTCTTTGACCACACCTGGTGGAAAACCTTAAAAAAATAAAACATGTTCAGGATTCTTATAAATTACCGCAATACTACAATTGTCCCCTTTAGTTTGAAAGGCCTGTTGTAATAATCTGTTCCATCAATCATATATATAAAACTGCCCGAAATGAGCTGGCCATGAAAACGGCCATCCCATGTAATGGCGGGATCATTAGACGAAAAGACTTTCACTCCCCAGCGATCGAAGACCACGATATGAATGTTTTGTGTGAGACCCTGCACAACAATATGCCAGCGATCATTAATGCCGTCACCATTGGGAGAAAAGACATTGGGAACAAATATTCTTGTTGAATCAAAGACTTTTATATTGACCGGCGCCAAACTGCTGCTGCAGTCGCCGCGCGTGAACAATACATAAAAGGTTTCATCACCGGAGAGTACCGGTGTTTGCAGTATTCCGGCTGGACCAGCGTCCAGTACAAGTGCATTGGGGCTGTCACTGTCCAGCAATTTATAGGTGCCTGTTTGCGGTTTATTTACTTTGATGACGGTTGAGGTATTGCGCGGAATAAATTGATCGTTGGCCTGCGGTGTCGCAAGATTGGCTTCGGTATTAGTAACCGTAAACAGCTTGCTGGTTGTGCTGCAACCCGAAGGATCGGTGATCACTGCCTGGTAATTGCCCGTATTGATGCCATTAAGATCGCCTGCGCCCATGCTGACGGGTGCACCGGCCGGGTTGCCATTCGCGTCAACCTGGTACCAGGCCCATGTATAATTCAGTGATTTATCCAAAGTGCTTACTCCTCGTATCGCCGCGACATGCGCGTTGCAGGTGTCGTTAATGAGTTGCAAGGCTGAATAATTGAAAGCCGGCCTGGGTATTTGCGCAATTGTAATGGGCCTGGTACTGGCTTCGCAGCCTAACCCATTGGTCATCGTCAGCTGGTAGCTGCCGGCACTGGCTTGCGTGAGGCTGGCTGCATTTCCAGCGCTGTTACCTGTATTGACGTCTTTCCATGTATAACCCGTGGCGCCCGTGGACCGGATACCGGTGACAGCCCCGTTGGCCAGCGCGCAACTGGCAGGCGTTTTAATCATGTTGCTGGTATCGATCGTTATGCTGCCCTGGTCAATAAGCGGGAACCAACTCCCAAAAATGGTATCACATCCCCCGGCATCTTTGAACACGAGGCGGTAATTGCCGGCCACAACGCCCGTCAGATCCATCGTATTACCTACAGTTTTTCCCGCGGCATCCTGCCAGGCAATGTATACAGGCGCCATTGCATTTTGATAGACAATGCCCGTCAGACCCCCATTATTTTTGCCGCAGGTTGGATTGATGATCGAAATGTGGCCCGCAGCAAGCGTTGGCCCGCTTTGGTTCACGAGTGAAAAAGGTCCGTACTGCGCGGCACAAGTGGGATCCGTTTTTAGCGCCAGTTGCAGGGTATAATCACCAGGTGCGAGATTTTTAAACGGATTGGCGGTACTGTAATCGGGCGATACGGTAATACCTGCACGTTGCCAGCTGTAAAGCGTGGAGGTATTGAAGGTGCCTGCGTATTTCAGTACACCGTTGTCCTGGCCACAGGTAGGCTGGGTCATTGCAATGGCAGTCGGATCAAAAGCAGGCAGGTTGATATTGGAGATGGTATACGGAATACTCGAAGCATTGCAGGTTGCCCCGCCAATAGAAGTGACAAAAGTATAGGTGCCCGGACCCACATTGGTCAGATCAGTACTATTGGCAACGATATTGCCCTGCGCGTCTTTCCAGTACCATTCCGTACCGCTGGTCACTTCTATATTTTTGATGGACCCGTTTTTCGCCCCGCAGGTTGCGTTTTTGATAACGAGACTATTGGTATTGATGGTAGCCTGTGAAAAAGGGGATGTAGCACCATACGTGTCGGTTGCCGTTGCCACAATAGCACCTGTGGCCGCAAGGCTATAACTCCAGTTGCCGTTGTTATCTGCTGTGGTGGTTCCGATATAGGTTTTTCCCTCGCAGCCCGGGCATTCATCGTCGTAAAAAAGCTCAATGACTGCACCCGGCAGGGAGGTGCCGCCAACCAGGCCAGATGTAAGCAGGTTGATACCAACAAAGGGAGCCGGCCTGCCGGGTACGTACCAGAACACAGCTATACCGACAATGTTGCAGAAAATACTGTTGTTCGATACGGTGATACTGCTGGACCAGAATTCAGAGACACCGGTTTCGTTGTAGGCAAGATAATTTTTGTCTCCCGGATTGGGGCCGCCAATCAGGCCGCCGGTGCACCAATCAAAGTTGAGCAGTGAGCTGATACCACTGCCCGCACCCGCGATTAAATTAGTAGTATTGTCCAGTCCAACGCCCAGGTGATTGCCCTGTATGGTAAAAGGGCTGGCGATGGAGAAAAAAGAAAATCCACCTACGCCCACATTACCCCTGATATTGATGATAACCAGGGTGATACCGGTAACTTTACTGCCATTGCCGTCATTATACCCGTCAATCTGCCAGCTGTCATGGTTGCGGCTGAGCCTGGTGTTCCCGGTAATATCGGTGCCCTGCAGGTTGCCTTCTATATGAAGAAATCCGAAATCGTCCCTGCGGGTATATTTGATTTCCGCCGGATAACTTTGTTCTGCCATCAGGTTGCCTTCACCCGGGTTAAGGCCTCCAATCTGCAGGTTGGCGGTATTCTCGATATACAAATCAATGCCGTTGAGCATCGCGACCATACCGTTTTCGTCAGTTCCCATGAAATTATTTTGTATCGTGACATCACTGCTGACGGTTTCACTGAGATTATTATCACAACTGAACGCGATGGTGAAACCGGTGATAATATTACCCTTGCCGGGCATGCCGAATCGCAAGGATTTGGATGACTTGAAATGGAAAGCTGACCCGCCGGCAATGCCCTGTAACCAGAAACCAAAGACCTGCACATCCTGCACCGATTGAATGTTAAAATAAGACCCGTATTGCCAGGTATATATATTAGTGAGAATGACGCGTGCATTGGTTGGACCAAATGAGCCGCCTGGTTGGGTCGTCGCATCAACGGTCAGGCTGGAAGAGAGTGCGGGCAGGCTGGACAGTAACTGAATGGTTCGCCTGGCGGCCGACTGATCGGCTATATTAAAAACGATACGGTTCGGCGCCCCGGCAGCATTGGCATTTGCCTGCAGTATAGCATCGCGCAGCGTACCCGGACCGCTGTCCCCATTAGAAGTCACGGTGAAGTCGGTGGCTCTTGCCAGCAGAGCACAGATAAGCAGCAGAACGGTTAGGGGGATCTTCATTTAAACAAGTGGACAAAATAGGTAAAAATCCCGGGTTGGGCAATCTTATTTCATTGTCTTGTGTTATTTGTTCCGGTCAGTCAGGCTATCAATCTTTTTTTATGGCAGCCATTGGACAGTTGCGCAAGCCCAGGGGTGTTTTGGTGAGTCACTGTTTAGGATTAAATATCTCCTGGTGCTGTAACGCCCGTTTGCAGTGCAGATTGTCATTAAAAGACATTAAAAAAAGTGATAAATATAAACGCTTAAGCAGTGCATGTTAAATATAACGGAGAGGAAGAATAAAAACGGGAAAATTAAAATTATTAAAGAAGCATCACTATCTATTTAAAATTCCTGCCTTCATGAAAAATTTCTTTGCCCGGAACGTGCTTCACCTGCAGATGGGCCGGCAGGGATTTTTCGTCTGCCCGTGATAAGGTCATCAGGGGCAGGTTGTCATTCTCTGCAGAACCCAGACACCGTAAAAATGATGAAAGATTGTAACAACGCTGTACGATGACGTGAATCACTTCGCCTTCACGTTGCAGGGTTCCCTCCACCATGAGTAACCTTGATTGCAGGATTTCTTTGCGGTATTCATCAAACAGTTTTTGAAATACCACCAGGTTGGCGACACCGGTTTCATCTTCGATGGTAATAAAGCAAACGCCTTTGGCGGTGCCGGGCCGCTGCCTGACAAGAACAAGGCCCGCAAGTTTTACAAAGTCCCCGTCATTGCCTTTGGTTAATGACATCGTGGGTATGATATGCAATAATTGTAATTTCTCCCTTACAAAACTTACAGGGTGTGCTTTGAGTGATAAAGAAACAGCAGCATAATCCTGCACCACCTGTTCTGATGCACTCATAACGGGAAGGGATATGTTTTCTTCCGCTGCACCTGCTGCTGACTGACCGGCAAACAGTGCAAGGGGGCGATCGCTGAGTGCAGTTATCTCCCACAACGCATGGCGGCGGTCAAGACCCATCGACATAAATGCGTCTGCATCGCCGAGTTTCTCAATAGCAGTTTGCGGAATGCCGGTATCCCTTAATGCATGAATACTTGTAAATGGTTGTTTCCGCGATGATACGAGTGTATCCATATCAGCCTGGCGCAAACCCTTTACCTGCCGGAAACCCAAGCGGATAACGCAATATTTACCCGATTTTTCTTCCAGTGTGTTATCCCAGTTAGAATGATTTACATCAACCGGTTTTACTTCCACCCCATTCTTTCTTGCGTCAATGATGATCTGTGCAGGCTGGTAAAAACCCATCGGCATGCTGTTGAGCAATGCAGCCGCAAACACGTCGGGGTAATAACATTTAAGCCAGGAAGAAACATAGACCAGCTGCGCAAAACTGGCGGCATGCGATTCAGGAAATCCATAACTGCCAAAACCTTCCATCTGTTTGAACACGCGCTGCGCATATTCCCTGGTATACCCGTTTTTCATCATACCGCTGATGAGTTTTTCTTCAAATTTTGTCACCATACCGGTTACCTTGAAAGTAGCCATACTGCGTCTCAGTTCATCTGCTTCTGCCGGCGTAAACCCTGCAGCAACAATGGCAATCTTCATGGCCTGTTCCTGGAACAGGGGAACACCCAGTGTCTTGCCCAAAATTTCTTCGAGTTCTTTTGATGGGTACTCCACCGGCTCTTCACCGTTGCGGCGGCGCAGGTAAGGATGCACCATATCGCCCTGTATTGGCCCCGGCCGCACGATGGCTACTTCTATCACCAGGTCATAAAAACACCTGGGCTTCAACCGCGGCAACATGGCCTGCTGGGCACGGCTTTCTATCTGGAAAACACCGATGGTTTCTGCATGGCCAATCATATCATAGACTGCCGGGTCGTCCTGTGGGATATTGCTCAGCGTTAGATCCAGCCCGTAATGCTGTTTGCACAGATCAAATGCCTTGCGGATACAGGTGAGCATGCCCAGGGCCAGCACATCTATCTTTAAAAACCCCACTGCATCAATATCATCCTTGTTCCATTCAATACAGGTGCGGTTTTCCATGCGTGCATTCATGATGGGACAGAGATCTGAAAGCTTCCCTCTCGTGATAACAAAGCCACCGGTATGCTGCCCGAGCTGGCGCGGGAAACCCATCAGCTCCTGTGTCAGTTTCAAAACTTTCCGCACATGTTTATCAGCAATATGTTTTCCTTCGAACCATTCTTCCGTAAATTCCCATTCGGTGGCGGACAAACGATTGATGGTATCAACGGACAAACCCATTGCCTTGCCCACATCTCTTATAGCACCTTTTTGCCTTTCCTGTGTAACGGTAGCAACAATCGCTGCGCGATCGCGGCCATACTTCTTATAGATATATTGGATCACTTCTTCCCGCCGCTCGTGTTCAAAATCCACATCAATATCCGGTGGTTCATTGCGGGCTGAAGAAATAAAACGTTCAAACAGCAGGTCGAATTTAGTGGGATCAACAGAAGTAATGCCCAGGCAATAACAGATGGTTGAATTGGCGGCGGAACCGCGACCCTGGCAAAGAATGTTTTGACCCCTTGCAAAACGGACAATATCATAGACCGTTAAAAAGTAGGCCGCATAATTCATTTCTTCAATGAATTTTAATTCATGAAGAATGCTGGTGGTTATTTTTTCAGGGATCTGTTCGCCAAAATATGTATGTGCACCTTCCCATGCAAGGGATTCCAGTTCCTGTAAGGGTGTGCGTCCTTCACGGGTGATCTCTTCCGGGTACTCATATTTTAAACTATCCAGCGAAAACTGGCAGGCATCACTGATTTGCTCTGTATAACGGATAGCACCCGGGTAATTCCGGAACAGGCGTTCCATTTCGTTTGCTTCTTTGAGATGCCTCTCCGCGTTCTGGTGCAGCCGGAAACCTGCATTGTGGATCGTGCATTTTTCGCGGATACAGGTCAGCACATCCTGCAGCTGGCGGCGGGCAGGGTGATGATAGTACACATCATTGGTGGCCACCATGGGGATAATTAAACGCTGTGATAGTTCATACAGGCGGTAAAGGTATTTGAGATCATCGCCATTGTACAACCGGGATGCGGCGAGATAAAGATCGCTGCCAAATACTTCGCGGTATTGTTTTAATGCATTGCGGAAAGCCGGATCAAAATCAAATATATTATTCAGCAGGGGAGGAGGGATGGCAATCAGTTTCATTTCCCTGGCATATTCATATACATCTGCCTTGTATAAATGGCATTGCCCTTTTTCCGCCCGCAGGTTACCCAGTGAAAGCAATGCCGATAATTGCGTGTAAGCATATTGGTTAGTTGGGTAGGCCAGCAGGCCGGGGCCGTCCAGAAGATCCAGCCGGCAGGCAGGGATGATGCGGATGCCTTTCTTTTTTGCTGCCACATGTGCGCGTACAATACCGGCAAAACTATTGCGGTCTGTAATGGCAATGGCTGTATACCCGTATGCCGCGGCCTGGTCCACCAGTTCTTCGGGGTGAGAAGCGCCGCGCAGGAAACTGAAATTGCTGGTCGTTTGTAATTCTGTATAGCTCATAGGCCACTATTTATCTTTCAAGCAAAAAATCCATGAATAAACCATTGCTGCGTTTTATCTCCCGTATAATGTCCTGACCGGAACAGCCAGTATCGCCCGCCTGCTTCATCTTCAACATAATAATAATCCCGGTGCGGTCCCTGTTCCAGCCACCACTCGCGTTCTATCCGTTCTGGTCCGTCTGCTTTTTTTATTTTATGCAATTTGTTTTTATAACGGAATAACATGGGTGGATAATCGGGCACCGGTGCCGTGACTTCAATGGGTTCCGGCGCTGATAATAATTGTATGGGTCTTGGCCTGCTCACCTGCCATGCGGTGGTTGTTTGTTCGGTTAGTGCCGTTGCCAGTCTGATGGATCGTTCCGGCCAGTAATGTTCATCCGGTAAATAACGGTGAATATTATTACTGCCAATCCTGTTAGCGAGCCGGTCCAGTAGTTCTGCAAGACTCCTGTCTTCCAGGCCACAGGAACCCGCCCATAATTTATTTTGCCATGCAGGAGCCTCTTCTGTATGCAATGCTTCCAGCACAAACAATTCTATACCCAAACCCGGTTCAATGGTATTGATACGGGGTTCAAACAATTTAAAAAGATGCCGGCTATTGTGCGTAGCCCTGCTGGTACCGATTTCTATCTGCACTGTTTTGCCATCCACACGGTAACCCTTAAACGATGCATTGCGCAGTCCTTTTTCTTCCTGCTGAAGACGCTGGCAAAGCCTGTCCAGCAGCTGTTTCAATGCTATTTCAATACCCGTTGCAGTTACGATAGGTTCCATACAGGGAAGCCTTTCGTGATAGGGCAGGGTGGGTTGCAGGGGTTGCACTGTCTCTTCCACCCATCCCAATGCCTGGTCCATTCTGATCAGCAATTCTTCACCAAAACGCCTGCGCAATGCCGAACGGGGCATATTCATAAAGCTACCGATCTGGTATAGCCCAAGTTTTTGCAGACGTTCAACAGTATCCTGGGACAGCCGAAGCGCAACAGGTGGCAGCGCAAACAATGCAGCTGCCTGGCCGCCGCTTTCAATGATAGCCGTTATTTTTCCAAACTGCGCAATGGCCCGGGCGCAACCAATGGTATCTGCCATGGCAGCCCGTGCATGATAACCCAGGCCTCTCAGGCGTTTGAGGATTTCAGTCAGGTAGGGGCGTTCCCCTCCCCAGAGATGTGCGCAACCGCTGATGTCGAGGATAATGCCATCCGGGGGATCAATGGCTGCAACGGGTGTATAGCGGATACAAAATTCAGCAATGCCTTTCAATAAGTTTTCTGCACGCAGGGGTTTATCATCAAACACCTGCAGAAAAGGAATAATGGTCCTTGCATCTGCCACTACCATTCCGGCATGAACACCTTGTGCCTGTGCGGTATGGCTGGCTGCTGTTATGCGCATGCGTCCATGATCAGGTGCGGCAAAAACAAAAGCCATGTTTTGAAGGGCTGGCTTTTTGATGATGAGCCAGTCCGTAACCAGGTGACGGAACCATATTGCAACATAACGTTTAGGCATACTGCTTTTAATTAACCTGTTTTCCTGATTGTCTCTTTTTCCATTGCAGCAGCTTCTTTGTAAACAGTTTGGAAACGGCCGGCCATCCATTCCAGTTGCCAGGTTCCGGGTTTGCCATTGCGGATTTTCATTAGCTCCACATTCCAGCGTGGAAAACCAACACCCGGCATATTGTCTGCCGGTTCAGTTGGCAGGAGAGTTATTTTCCACCTTGCAACACAGGCAATCGGATTGATGCTCCGCGGACGGTTACGAAGTAAAAAACACGTCACCCTGCTTTGCTCTGTTGCCAGTTGCAACCGCCTTGACGCAGTAAAACTCATCTCCGGTATTTCACCCACTACCGCAGCCAGCCCTTCGCATTTCAATGCTTCTTCCACCGCCCAGAGCAGATCCTTTTCCTTTTGCAGGTCTATAAAAATGATTTGGTCAGGTTCGACGCAGAAGAAATGTAATGCAGGCGGAAATAAGGTTCTTGATTTGCTTATCCATACACATGCTTTGCCTCCCTGCATAAGACCGGAAAGCAGGCCGCTGATAAACCCGCCCGTGGCAGCTGCATGTTCCGGTTCAGTACTTAAAAATTCATGCACCGCAGCAACAGGAAAAGTTTTATTGGGAAATGCATTTACTATTGTACCCAGGTTGCTGTCAACAGCCGTACTCCCAGCCTGCGTTTTAAATCCCTGCAAAATGAGCAGGTCCTTTTGCAACTGCTGGAAAATATCTTTTTTTGTAGCTGCCATTGTGAATAGACTGGTCCCGGAACATTTGTAAATAAGCCAAACCAGTCTGCAATAATACTAAATAATTTAGCAATCATTCTGAAATTTTTAGTACCGCCGGGAGTAGCTTCTTAATCAATTGGTTGGATTATTATCCGCAAAAATTGCTTGTGCCTTGCATGGAGGATGTTCCAAATGCTAACCGATGCAGCGCTGTAAATTTGACAGTTGCAAATCTGAAATAATAATTTTTTAATAGATGCAGGCCCCGGCTGTGGGTCAAATGCCTTTACTTTGGCTGGCCCGTTTTACTGATCCTCTTTTTTTAATCAACTGCTCAAACCTTTATCATGCAATTGTCCCGGCACTGCCTGTTGCTTATTTCTTCAATTTTTGTATGCAGTTTTTCCGTTTTTTCGCAAACAAGCTTACATTACTGGGACTTTAATACCGGCTTAAGCGGTACACCCTGGGCCACGCCGATCGCGGCTACACAAACAACAGGAGGGGGATCACTCTCACACCCATTTGGCGGCAATACCGATGCGTTTGCCGGTACCACCCAGGATGCTCCTGGCTTCACCACTACAACGGCCGGCGCTTCATTCAGTGTAGTTAGTTCCGCCAGCAAACGAAGTTACAAAGCGGGGCGCCGGAATTTGTGATTGGGCATATTGCGGATTATGGAAAGGACAATAAGGTGGCGACGCTGCAGTTTAAGAAATCTGCGAACACTGATATGTATTTCTTTAACAGCTACAACCTGCATTTAAAAAACCAGCAGCACCCCGAGCCGATCAAACAAACTTTTTACACTGATGATCATTTCAGTTTGAAGGAGGGATATAACCTGCTCGTAGGGCGCGCGGTGCTGAAAGAAAAAGAAAACAAGGAAGGACAAAAGTACACGGCCTGGTTCCAGTTGGATGTTAAAGAAAGTGATAAGAACGGCAATTTCAAATTGCATCCCTATCATTCCAATTACGGTTATGATCTTTCAAAGCAACTTGAAAAGCATTCCATCAAAGAACTGAACGATCCCACCCAGCGAGAACACCTGATGAAAGCGGTGGAGCGCGGCAACCGGCAACAGGTGACGTTGATTGACAATGGCCAGGAAAAGAAAATATTCCTGGAGGCCGCGCCTCAATTCAAGTCATTGAATTTTTATGACGCCGGTGGAAATCGTCTGAAAGCAGAACAGCATCTGAGTGACAGCTGCCCGCACTGCGCCCTCATCAAATACCGTGGAGAAGCCCAGGGTACTACAAAGACGCTTTTTTCTGCCGCGGATAAATACCGCGATGCTGAAATATTTCATTTTGCTAAAAGAATTAGTAAAATTTGCACTGGCAAAACGGATCGGATGCTTACTTCGTTTACCTTTGCACTTAATTAATGCAGACCACACATGAAATTTACGACAGGGCAGACCGTCCTACTATTGAATACCGAATACAAGCCGGTATGCAATGCTATCGTTCAGCAATACGATGAAGAAACGGGCAAATATGAAGTCGCCTACCATTACCCCGATCCCAATAAAACAGAAACGCTGAGTGTTCCGCAGGAACGGCTGATGGCTGAAGTGTAGCCACCTTATCATTGGCGCTGTTGTTCACCTTTATGCAAGAAATTATTATTAAGCAAAGCTCTATGCCGCGAACCCGTCATTTCAAAACTGTTTACAAGAACGAATCCATTAAAATAGCTGGCAATAACCCTGCCTATACCATTACCTGGCCAGATGGAAAGACTGTCGTGATAGAACGATACGCAGATGGCTGGTATATGCCCAAAAGCCTGGAACAGGATTGGACAGATGCTGACATCGCCGCCCTTGGTGCGCTCATCGAAAAAAGAATAAAGCCCGTTTAATAACGCGACTCTTAGCTATCCGCAGATCCTGTCCATATTCAGGGCTGGATCACTTCCCGATCCCATGCTATTTTTGTGTGATGAAAAGAAACAACAATAAAAAAAAGTAAGCCATTTAATGATTTGTCTTACCCAAAGCCTTTACGCGTCGTTGGTCTTTTTTGTTTGCCTGCTTTTGAAAGCAAGCTTTCAACGCATCCAAACAAAAAAGCCCTCCCGCTTATGGCGGAAAGGCTTTGTGCCCAGGAATGTAATCTCAAAGTTTTGGGCATTAATATTTTATAAACAACGCGTGTCAATTTTTTGACAGCGAATTTAAAAGTGCGCAAATGCGTGCTGGTTTTGCGTGCTTCTTTTCGCTTTCTGCCTGTCATTACAAATATAAGAATTTATTTAAAATAAAATCTTCATCATCTTTTGTAGTTTTCTTTTGCTTCCGATACAGAGGTAATAACCGCTGATAATTAAATGATTATCCAACAGAATGGAAAATTCACGCAAACTAAAAGCTTAAACCGGCTTTGGGTAGTCAACTTCACCGGTGTGTGCAATGAGACGGCCTTTTTTTAGCAGATATAGCGTCTACATTCAATACGAACGCCTAACATAGGCTTATATCCTAAAAAGATCAGTTTTTGGGTTGTGGATTTTTCTTAAGAGACAATTTCAAGCTTATATCCTTTGCCGCGTATAACAACAATTTTGATATTCGGATCAAATTCCAGTTTTTTTCTAAGTTTTGATATGAACATATCAAGACTGCGGCCTACTATAACACCTTCATCCTCCCATATCTCTTTTTGTAGCCGGCTTCGTTCTATGGCCTCGTTAGGAGACAACGCGAAAATGCGCAGTACACGGGTTTCAGTTTTGGTCAGGTCTATGGTCTTTCCATTTATCATAAGCTTACGGGTTTCTGCGTCGAACGACATCGACCCCAAAGTGAATATATCAGTAGGCTGACTTTCAGGTAAGTCAGGTGAGTCAGGTAAAACCTCCTGCGGCTTGACTGGTCTCAAAAAAATAAATCCGGCAAATCCAACAAATGCTGCCAATAACAGGACGCCCAAAAAATATTCATTCTTTGCTGTAGTTATACCCGTTGGTTTAAATTTAATGTTAATCATGTAACAGGCTGTGGGCTGCCTTCTTCCTATACAGGCAACAATATCATCTT
>Ga0193753_10000780_pt1 | contig 29789 bp, 21 predicted proteins | sample H1c2metaG_FD_144925 | JGI IMG/M metagenome (GOLD analysis project Ga0193753, IMG submission 144925) | Soil microbial communities from a riparian zone of the East river system, Colorado, United States - H1c2 | ecosystem: Environmental > Terrestrial > Soil > Riparian zone | place: USA: East...
GAATAGAGGAAGGAAAGGTAGCTCCGGATTGCTGAAACTCAAGCGCGTCGAAATTCACGGGTTCAAGTCGTTTTACGACAGGACGGAGATGAAGTTTGCAGGCAGCGGAATCGCCGCTATAGTGGGGCCAAACGGCTGCGGGAAGTCCAATCTCAGCGACGCCATTAGTTGGGTGCTGGGCGAACAATCGGCAAAGAGCTTGCGCGGTGCGCGCATGGAAGATGTGATTTTCGCCGGAACCCGCGATCGAAAGCCATTGGGGATGGCTGCAGTCACCATGACGCTCGTACCCGGGCAGGCGGACGAGACTGCGGCGGCTGAGGCGCCCGAAAGCGAAGCGCAGAAGACTGCGGACCGGCACGGTGAGATCACGATCACTCGGCGGCTGTACCGGTCGGGTGAGAGCGAATACCTGATCAACGGAAAATTGGCACGGCTGCGAGATATCCAGGACCTGTTTTTTGGAACAGGCCTCGGGCCGGAGAGCTACGCCATCATCGAGCAAGGCCGTATTGGCCAGATTCTGAGCAACAAGCCGCAGGACCGCCGCGGCGTCATTGAAGAAGCGGCCGGCATCACCAAGTTCAAAACGCGGAAGCGGCTGGCGGAAGCGAAGCTCGAAAGCGCCAAGCAGAATTTATCGCGCGTGTTCGACATCTTGGAAGAAGTCACGCGCCAGGCAAATTCGCTCAAGCGGCAGGCCGCGAAGACGAAACGTTACGGTGAGCTGAAATCGGAAGCAACCGGCTACTTGCGGCAATTGCTGGCGGCGAAGTTCCGGCGGCTGGAACGTGAAACGGCCAAGGTAGCGATTGAGCTGAACCTGGCATCCGCACAACTGCAAAGTGCGCAATCCGCTATTGGCGAGCGCGAAGAAGAGCAAACGCGCATCCTTGAATCCTCGTATGCAACCGAGCAGGAGTTGACCGCGGCGCGCCAGCAGTTGGCCGACTTGAGTCTGGAAGCGGAACGCGCGCGTGGACGCCTGGAGTATCAAGCGAAGCAGGTTGGACAGATCGAACAGCGGTTGGATGCGGGCGAGGAAGAAGCGCGGCTGCTCGAACATCAGCGGGCTGAACGCGCCACCGAGCTCGAGCAGCAGACTGCGGATTGGCAGACGCTCGAGACCGAATTTTCGGGCGCGCAAGCGCAACTAGATGCCAAGAGTAGTGAGCGCCAGGAATGGCAGAGACTGTTAGCCGAACAGGAGCGCGGGATTGAAGCGGCGCGGCAAAGCGTGTTGCGCATGCTGGGCGAATGCGCGGGGCTGAAGAACCGCATTACACAAATAGAGGCGCAACTCCAGACGGCAGACCGGGACACGACGCGAGCGCGTACCGAAGAACAGCAATCCGAAGAAGACCTGCGCAGTATTGAGATACGCAAGAGCCAACTGGCGGAAGATCTGGCGGCGCGGCAAGCCGAGTTGGCTTCGGTAAGCGAGCAGCGGCAGACGGCGGAGCGCGAGCTGAACGAAAATCGTACGCGGCTACACGAAAACCGGCAGACGCTGGATCGACTCGGCACGGAATATTCGCGCATCAAAGCGCGTAAGGATTCGCTCGACGAAGTCATACAACATCGTAGTTACACGACCGAATCGGTGAAGCGGCTATTCAGCGCGGCAGAGCGCGGCGCGGCCGCGGATGTAAAACCGGTCGGCGTGTTAGCGGACTTCCTCGAAGTGGACGCGCAGTACGAAAAAGCCACTGAGGAATTTCTGCACGATGAGCTCGAATTCGTGGTCGTGCGCAGTTGGGAGGATGCGGAGCGCGGCGTAGAACTGATCCGAAGCGAACCAAGCGGCCGCGCCACATTCCTGACGGAGCATGTAGAAGGCGAGCACGATGGCGTAATGGAGTTGCCGCAACCCAGCGCTCCCGACGGAGCGCTGACGCGGTTGACCGACGTGCTGCGCTTTAACAATGGGCTCGCGGATTTGAAAAAGCATCTTTTGCCGCGAATTGCGAACTGCTACGTGACCGCGGAGCAGAGCTTGGCGCGGCAGCTAGCAACGCAGTTTCCGCATTGCTGGTTTCTGACACCCGAAGGAGTGCACTATCATGGGCGCTCGGTAAGCGGCGGGAAGAAGACCGGCTCGGGGCCGCTGGCTTTGAAGCGCGAGTTACGGGAAGTGGCGCGGCTTGAAACCGCAAAGCATGTGGAGTTGACCAACGCGCAGTTGGGCGTGGGCGAGTTGGAAACCGGGATCGCGGCGCTCGCGGAGCAACTGGAGCACCTGCGGGCCGGGCAACAAGCACAGGAAAAGGGCGTGCTGGCGCTCGATCATGAGAGCCGCAAACTCGGCGAGGAACTACAGCGCGTCGAGGCGCGGCTTGCACATGCGCGCCGGGAACTGGAACGGATTTCCGGTGACAGAGTAACTCTCGAGGAGACCGTCGCGCGCGACCACGAAGCGCTGGCTGGGCGCGAACAGGCTCGAGGGGAAGAAGAGCGATCGCTAGAAGCGGCGCGCCAGCAACTTACCAGCGTGCAGCAAGACGTCGCGCGGACGGCCGAAGAGCATGCCGCTCTCCGGGCTATCCTGGCGAGTCTCGAAGAACGGCGCCGGTCGATCGAAGCGAGCCGGCGACGGCTCGAGGGGCAATTGCGCGAATTCAGCAATCGCGGCGAAACGCTCGCACGCGAGGCCGAACGTTTGCGTGCCGAGAAGACGCAGTTCCTGCATAGCAACGAGGAACTCGAGGCGAGAAGCCGGGAGCTGGGCGCGGCGATGGCCGAAACCGAGGCGGGTGTTGGCCGGCTGGCGGAGCAAGAGGCCGAGTTGCGCATACGTCTGACGGCGTCCGAGGAAGAATTGAAGCGGCTGCGTGCCGAGGCGCAAGTCGGCCAAGAACGCCGGACGGAATTGCAAGTGGCCCTCGCGCACGGCGAATCGGACTTGCGGCATCTCGAAGAAACGTGCCAGAACGAGCTCGCCACCAGCCTGCCGCAATTGGTGGAGGGAATGGAGACGATTGCGGACGAGGACGCGCTTGTCGAAATCGATGGCCGTTATGCGGAAGTGCGCCGCAAGATTGAAGCGCTCGGTCCGGTAAATCCGCAGGCGCTCGAAGAGTTCCAAGAGGCCGAGCAGCGGCAGGACTTCCTGAACGCGCAGCGGCAGGATCTTCTCGATTCCATTCGCGATACCGAGAAGGCCATCCAGGAGATCGACGTGGAGTCGCGCAAGAGATTCTCGGAAGCGTTTCACGCTATCAATGCGAACTTCCGGGTCATGTTCCAGGTGTTATTCGGCGGCGGCGTTGGCGAGATGCGCTTGACCGACGAAGAAAACCTCGCGGAATCGGGCATCGACATCGTCGCTTCACCTCCGGGTAAGAAGCTGCAGAGCGTGCTGCTGCTATCGGGCGGCGAGAAATCGCTGACCGCGATGGCTCTACTGATGGGAATTTTTCAGTACACGCCGAGTCCGTTCTGCATTCTCGACGAGGTAGATGCTCCGCTCGACGAGCCCAATATTCAGCGGCTCACGCGGCTGCTCCAGGAAATGGCGCAGCAAACGCAATTCATCGTGATCACGCACGCCAAACGCACAATGGAAGCGGCGCAGGCTCTTTACGGCGTGACCATGCAGGAGCCGGGAGTTTCGAAACTCGTCTCGGTGAAGTTCAAACCGGCCGCGGAAACGCGGCACGCCGCGCGACTGGAGCCAGTTCGTGAAGAAGATTTCGAGTCGGCTATGGCGTAGGCGATCGTTTCAGCGAATCGGCAACCCGTAGTTCTTTCCGCCAGACGGAAGCGCTCTCTACCGTCCGTAGCTGCGTTGGTTTGCCAGGCATGTCTCCGCGTTCGCAGCCGGAAACGCGCGAGGGAGTGCACCGAGTCTCTCGCGCAGAATGGTTTCGCAGGCGCGCGCGTCAGGCAGGCGAGTACTGAGCCATAACTCCACGCGTCCGGAACGAAGCAGGGCCGCTGGCAGCGTTGTCGCGTCCATGGCGGTAATCAATGCAAAACGGACGTTTCCCCATGCCGGCTCCGGCGCGGAACACACACACATTTCCGGCTGTCATGCCGGTCAGCAGGTCGTCCGCCACTTTGAGAGATAACTATTGTCCTAGCAAGGTAACATGGTTACCCAGGATTTGCGAGTCAGATGCGTTTTCTCGCAACTCAACACCCGAAAGTCTTCTGGACCGGGCTTCCGTCATCAGAAACATGACTCTGTGTGCGGCGGCCTCGTAGCTCAGCCCTTCCGCCCATATGTTCGAAATGCAGTTGCGGTCCGCATCGGTGACGCCGAGGCGTGGATTCCAGGTCAAATAAATCCCAAGGCTATCGGACGAGCTCAATCCTGGGCGCTCGCCGATGAGTACGACCGCTAGAGACGCGCCCAGCGACGCCGCGACTTCATCTCCGATTGCCACGCGGCCTTGTTCAACGATCGCGATCGGAGCGACAGTCCATTGGAGGCCAGCTAGTCTTTTGAGAATGGTCTCGAGCATGCGCGAGCCATGCCTGGCGACCGCCAGCGCCGAGAGTCCATCGGCGATAACGAACGCGGAATCAAACGTTCCTCGTTCAGCGGAAAGCACGCGGATGGATTCCTCGCTCAGACGGCGGCCCAGATCCGGCCGCCGTAGGTAAGTGGAGCGATCCGGCGCGGCACTGCGCAGCATGAGGCATTTTCTGGGCGATAATTCCAGGACGAGCGCTTGCGCATCGAGCCGCGCGTGGACTGCATCTCTCGCGTGCGCATGCGCCAATTGGAAAGCAAGTAATTCGCGCGTCGGCACACTGCTTCCGGCGCGGCCGAGGCCGACGCGCGCCGGTGTGAAATCACGGAGCCGGGTGAAGTTCATGTTTCGAGAAGAGCCAGCATATCCGGCAGTTGCGCCCTATGTCCCTCCAGCCAGCTCTCAAATTCGGGAGCGGGCCGCAGGTTGAACATGCGGCGCAGGTACAGCGCATCGTGGAAAGACGTGCTTTGATAGTTCAGCATGATGTCGTCCCCTCCCGGCACACCCATGATGTAATTGACGCCGGCGGCACCTAGCATGGTGAGCAGCGCGTCCATGTCATCCTGGTCGGCTTCGGCGTGATTCGTATAGCAGATGTCGCAGCCCATCGGGAGACCCAGCAGTTTGCCGCAGAAATGGTCCTCGAGCCCGGCTCGTAGAATCTGCTTGCCGTCGTACAAATATTCAGGACCAATGAATCCGACTACGGTATTCACGAGCAGCGGTTTGAAATGACGGGCAACCGCGTAGGCGCGCGCCTCGCAGGTTTGCTGATCCACGCCGTGATGCGCATTGGCGGAAAGAGCGCTGCCCTGCCCGGTTTCAAAATACATGACGTTATCGCCGATCGTTCCTCGTTTCAGTGCTAGCGCCTGTCCGCGCGCTTCATCGAGCATCGCTAAATCAACGCCGAAAGAGCGATTGGCTGCCTCTGTGCCCGCGATGGATTGAAAGACCAGATCCACGGGCGCGCCACGCCGCATCGCTTCCATTTGCGTAGTGAGATGCGCCAGCACGCAGCTTTGGGTTGGAATTTCGTACCGCTGGCGTACGCGATCGAGCAGCACGAGTAGCGCCTCGACGGATTGCAGGTTGTCGGAAACCGGGTTGATTCCGATCACCGCGTCGCCGCTGCCATAGGTGAGTCCGTCGACGACGGCTGCCGCAATGCCGATCGGATCGTCGGCCGGATGATTGGGTTGGAGCCGTGTGGACAAACGGCCCGCGAGACCGATCGTATTCCGAAAGCGTGTCACGACGCGAATCTTCGCGGCAACGGTCACCAGATCTTGCAAGCGCATGATCTTCGAGACAGCGGCTGTCATTTCGGGCGTCAAGCCGGGAGCCAGAGCGGCCAACACGGTGGAGCTTGCGTCATCGCCCAGCAGCCAATCGCGAAATTCGCCGACTGACAGACGCGCAACCGGCAGGAATGCCGCCGCATCGTGACCATCGGCAATCAAACGCGACACTTCGTCTTCCTCATAGGGAATCACCAGCTCCGAGAGAAACGTTTTTAGCGGCGTATCCGCCAAAGCCATTTGCGCGGCGACTCGTTCTTCCGCGGTGCACGCGGCGATTCCAGCGAGTTCGTCACCGGAACGCAGCGGGGTGGCCTTCGCTAGCAATGTTTTCAGATTGGTGAAACGATAAGTCGTTTGGCCTATCGTGTGGTGGTACGAGCCCATTCTGTCGCGCGCGCCTCCTCCGCAAATCGTTCTTCGGGCGAAAGGATCAAGCCCTTACGTCCGTACAAAGCGAAGTATCCAATTCCTAGCAGGAACCAGAGAGCGGCTCCGATTACACCAGGCCGATAGTCTTGGTTGAGAAACAACGTAAATAAAGTTATCGTCGCTAGACCTGATGCGATCGCCGCTCCGGCGATCCCTAGCCGGCTACGGTAGGGCCTCACAATCGACGGAAACAGAACTCGCAGGCGGATGAACGAGGCCATCTGAAGAAGATAGGCGATGACCGCGCCGAAGACGGCCATATTAAGAAGTACGGCCCCCACGCGACTCTGTTGGCCGGCCATGTGAATGCCTAATGCCGCCAAATAACCAAGTACAGAACCGGCAATCAGCGCGCGGCCGGGGGTTTGGCGCGTGCCGTGCGTGACCGAAAGCCAGGCAGGGAAATAACCAGCGCGCGAAAGCGAATAGATTTGACGGCCGTACGCGAAAATGATCGCGTGAAAACTGGCAATCAAGCCGGCACATCCGATTAGCGCCATCCCGCGGGCCGCCGCGCCATTTCCGAAAATAGTCCGAAAGCCCAAGAACAGAGGCTCGCCGGAACGGCCCACTTCGCTCGCCCCTGGCGCGATGCCGGCATTCAGGATAACCGTGAGAAATGCAAGTAGAATCAGGGTTGCGAGGCCAAGCAGCATGCCTTTCGGCAGGTCTCGCACCGGGTCGTGCGATTCTTCGGCAGCCAAAGGAAGCTGCTCGATCCCCAAGTACATCCAGAGGGCAAAGGGCAGCGCGCGTAAGATTCCCATTGCTCCGTGGGGGAGCCAGCCTGCGTCACCCAGAGCCCATTTATGCAGCTCGAAAAGAGGCGCGGCGCCCACGAAAAATACAACCAATATCGCCAAGGCGCAGATCGTGACGACCAGCGACACGCGGAACGACAACTCCACGCCCGCCATGTTGAAGACCACGAAAACGATGTAGCAGCCAAGCCACCACAGCGGAGCGCTCGCGCTCGGCGTTCGGAATACCGCTCCCAAATAGCCACCGATTCCGACGACGATCACCGCCGGGGTAAGTATGTATTCCATATTCTCGGCGAGACCGGTAATGTAACCTCCCCAAGTACCCATAGCGGTCCGTGCGAATGAGTAGGCTCCTCCGGTGTGTGGAAGCGCCGCCGACATCTCGGCGATCGAGAAGCACAGCCCCGCAAAGAGAATCGTCATCACGGCGAGCGCCAGCAGCATTCCTCCAAAGCCGCCTTCGGTGAGACCAAAATTCCAGCCGAAGAACTCGCCCGAGATCACGGCGCCGACACCCAGCGCCCATAACCCGAGCACGCGCGCGTGCCGGCGCAGCGACCGCCGCTCGAAATAGGCATCGCCCGGATCGGTAAAAACTCTTCGCATGCTCAACGTGAGTGTCTACAGATTTCCGCGCTGCATTTCGCCCGCCAGATAATCCGAGGCGCGCCAGGACAGCGCGAGAATCGTGAGCGTTGGGTTCTTTTCGCTGGCGGTGGTAAACGAGGAGCCGTCCACGACGAAAAGATTCTTCACGTCGTGCATCTGGTTAAATCCGTTCAACGCAGATTTTTTGGGATCGTCGCCCATCCGGCAAGTACCGTGCTCATGGATAGCGGAACCGGCGCTATCGAGCCAACCCTTCTCATGAGGAACGATCTCCGCCTTCGCGGAGTGCAGGATCTGTTCGGCAGTCTCATACATCTCGACGGCCATTTTGCGCTCGTTGTCGCCAATCTGGTAGTCGATCTGCAAACGCGGCACGCCGTATGCATCGACGTTCTCTTTGTCTACTGTAATCCGGTTTTCGGCGCGGCCAAGCGTTTCGCCGTAAGGATGAAGCGCCACCAGCGCCGGGTAACGCCGTTTTAGGGACTTCTTAAAATCCGCGCCAAATCCGGGTAGCGATTTCGCAAAGTTCAGATCGGTCTGCGCGCCACAACCCCAGAACTGCATGCCAAACCCGCGAATGTAGTCGCGCTTGCGGCCGTCGCGATGATTGAAGCGCGGCAGATAGATGTGCTCGCCGCCGATACCACTGTCGTCGTGCACCTCTCCGCTCAGCAGTTCCGGAACGAAGCCGTACATGTGAAAACGGATCTGCTCGCACAGATAGCGCCCGATGGTGTCCGAGGAATTTCCGATGCCGTTGGGGTAGACGGTGGACGTGGAATTGAGGAGGATGCGCGTCGAATCCACACAAGACGCACCCAGCACGACGACACGAGCGCGCACGCGGCGTTCTTCTTTGGTACGGCGATCGAAATATTGGACCCCGCTCGCGAGGCCGCGATCGTTCACCAGAATCCGCGCGACGACCGCGTTGTCAATCACCTGCAGCTTGCCCGTCTTCATGGCGGGATCGACCAGATAATCCGAGGCATTGAAAAAGGCTCCGACATCGCAACCCGAGCCGCAGGCGCCGCAGTAATGGCAAGGAGCATGGCCATTGTGCGGTTTCGTCAGCACCGCGCGCCGCCCCGCGACGATCGAAACGCCGATCTTCCGCCCGGCCTTTTGCAATAATCTTTCTCCGCAGCGCGGCGCAGGCGGCGGAAGCATGTATTTGCTTCCGGGCAGCGAATCCTGATCGTCGAGACCGCCGCACACGCCGATGAATTGATCGACGCGATCGTAGTACGGCCCGATGTCTTTGTAGCGGATCGGCCAGGGAATGCCCCAGCCATCGCGCGCCGGGCCCTCAAAATCGAGATCGGAGTAGCGCAGCGAAACGCGTCCCCAAACATTCGTTTTGCCGCCGCGGCCCCACACGCGGATGAGTTCGAAAGGCTTCTCCGACGGCGTCAGGTAAGGCTGTTCCTGGGTACTGAGATAGAAGCTGGGCGTTGGCTCGCCACGGCCGTGCCGCGCCGTTGCCTCCCACGGCTTCACATGAGTCCAGAATTTCGCGCGGTCGAAACGCTCACCGGCGTCAAGCAACAACACGCTCACGCCCTGGCGCGTTAAATTCCAGGCGGCCATGCCGCCCGCAGCTCCGCTGCCGATGACTACGACGTCAGACACCGGGTCGGATTTTCCGGTCTGCACTTATACTCTCTCCCGGTCTGTAGGATTGAGTATATTATGGGCGCCGGCGGCTCGATTCCCGCACGATCAGTCGAGGCGGAATCAGAGTGCAGCGAGGAACCGGCGCGGTCTTGGCGCGCATGCAGTCCACGAGCATGTTGGCCGCCATCTCACCCATTTGAGCGGCGCTCTGATCGATGGTGGAAAGAGGAACCCGTAACAAGTCGGAATAGTGTACATTGCCGGCGCCGATGACCGCCACGTCTTGCGGGATCTTTGCGCCACTTTCAAAAATGGCCTTGATGGCCCCCGCGGCAACCGGATCGTTGTAGCAAAACACGCCGTCCGGCGGGCGCTTGAGGCGCAGCAAGTCGCGCATGGCCTTGTAACCGCCTTCATCGCCGGTACCGCCTTCGATAACGTATTGCGCCTGGAGTCTGTGCCCGCCCTTCTGCATCGCGAGCTGGAACCCTTTCAAGCGGCGACTACCGTTCGGATTGTCGGGACCACGGATATGCGCCAGCCGCACGCAGCCCTGCTCGAGCAAGTGGTTGGTGGCAAGCTGCCCCAGGTCCTCGTCGCGCGTGCCCACGAAATTGACATGTACGCCGGCGGGCATGCGATCGATGAGGACGTAGGGAGTGTCGCTGTTTTTCAGGACATGCGGCAAGCTGCGGCTCCAATCGCTCTGCGCCGAGGCGACCACAAATCCATCGACGCTTCTCGCGAGCAGCAGCTCGATTTCGCGGCGCTCCGTAGCAGCGTTCTCGTCCGAATTCGCCAGTACAATCTGATAGCCCAGTGGCGCGAGTCCTTTGGTCAACCCGTTAGCGACTTCCGCGAAAAACGAGTGCATCAGGTCGGGGATCACGAGCCCAACGATGTAGGTCTGCCGCGTCACCAGGCTGCGCGCGATCCAGTTCGGCTGGTACTTCAATTGCTGCGCGCGGCGCAAAATCCGTTCGCGCGTGGCTTCGCTGATGTCGGTATGCCCCCGCAGCGCTTTCGACACCGTCATAAGCGAGACGCCCAGATCGTCCGCTATATCCTTCATCCGAAGAGCCAAGAATCACCGTCCTAGTGAAAGCGTATCCAGTTTAGGTTCTGGAAGGAAGGGTAGTCAAGGTACTTTACCGCTATAAATATCGCTAAAGACGGCCTATCTTGCTTGACATCGGCAGCCAAAGATATACAATAAAACTCGCTTTGGTACGCGGTCTCAAAAATCTGAGGCCACAAATGTCGAAGGCAAGAAGGGGCCCAAATGCTTCGTCCGCTAACCCGCTACGCCGCTCTCGTCACGGCTCTTCTGAGCGCATCCACGTTGCGCGCGCAAACCTCCGCCGGTGAAGTAAACGGCACCATCAGCGACCGATCCGGGGGCACGGTGGCGGCAGCCACGGTCACTCTGACGAACCAGGCCACGCAGGTGGCCGATCAGGCGCAAGCCAATTCGAATGGCTATTTCATCTTCATCAATGTTCGTCCAGGATCGTACGTACTGAGTGTAGGCGGCGCCGGTTTTAAAACCGCGCGGGTATCATTCCAGATCGCCGTAAACCAAACGCTGACCCAGAACCTGACGCTGGATGTCGGGGCGGTGAACGAGACGGTAACGGTCACGGCCGAAGCGCCTCTACTACAGCCATCGACGACTAATCTCGGGACGGTAATCGCGGAACAAGCGGTGAAGCAATTGCCGCTCAACGGCAGAAATTTCACTCAACTGATGATTCTGACACCCGGCGCGAATCCGGTTTCGACAGCGCAAGGCTCGAGCATCAGCACCACCGACGCCGGTATCACCGGGATACCCGGGACGCAATTCTTCAAACCGTCGCTGCACGGTCAACAGAACCGCTCCGTGCTCTATTACATGGACGGCATCATCAACACGGATTTTCGCGGCTCAGTGTACGGCGTTCTGCCGATCATCGACACGGTGGAAGAATTCAAAGTGCAGTCGCACAATGAAAAAACGGAATTTGGCGGAGTTCTGGGCGGCGTGGTGAATCTGGTCTCGAAATCTGGAACCAATAGCTACCACGGCGCAGCTTGGTGGTTCGTGCGCAACAACGCGTTCGACGCCCGCAACCCGTTTACTGACTTTTGCAATGCCGCGCGCTGTGGCCCGGGTACGAGTCCCACGCAGGCCGCATCTCCCGTCCCGTATCGTCAAAACCAGTACGGAATCGCGGGTGGCGGCCCTATTTTCAAAAACAAGACTTTCTTCTACGCCGGATACGAAGGCTGGCGGTTCAGCAAAGCGCCGCTCACCCAGGGCTTGGTCCCCACCGCTGACGAATTGAACGGCAACTTTTCAAAATCCTTCTACACGCAGCAAATGTACAACCCTTACTCGACATCGTGTAGCGCGGGAAAATGTACGGTCGCACCATTTGCGGGCAATATTATTCCGACACAGTACATTTCGACCGCGATGCAGTCCTACATGAAGGCCTACTACGCCCAGCCGAACCTTACCGGCGTGGTCGGACAAAACTACATTGAGACACGTCCGCAAACTGACAATAGTAACGCCTGGCAATTGCGTTTAGATCAAAATTTCAATGAACGGAACACCCTGTTTCTGCGCCTTTCGCAACAGTGGGTCCACGATGTACAGCCGGTGACGGGATTGCTCGAAACCGCTCCTTCCAATTACCACGCCTATAATTTCGGCGGCGGTTTCGACCACCTCTTCAGCCCGAACTTAATTCTCGATGTGCGCGCAGGCGCAATGCTCAAGCCCTACGTGTTCGATTCGCAACTCGCCGCGGAGGGTACCGCGCCCGCAACGGCGGCCGGTTTCAAGAACGTCGAACAATACGGCGGCATGTTAACGACGCTGGGTGCTCCCTACATCACGGGCAGCGCGGGCCAATCGGGCCTGTCCTACCGAGGAAATCCAGGAGTCAGTTGGGACGCCAATCTTACTTGGATAAAAGGGAACCACAATATCAAAACGGGCGCCCAATTCATCTACGTTAACCGCTATCAAAACAACCTGAGCCAATCTTACGGCTACTCCGATGCGCAGACCAGCAATATCAACGCGGCAAAGACCGGCAACTCACTGGGATCCGCGCTGCTAGGCCTACCCGCCACTTACACCGGAAGTTTGCCCCAATACGCCTCAGTCTATTTCAGCTTCCAAACCTGGGCGGGCTATATACAGGACGAATGGAAACTCAGACCGAACCTGACGGTGAACCTTGGATTGCGCTACGACTATCTGCCGAAGATCAAGCCGCTGAATGGGCGGCTCTCGAATGGCTTGAATCTGTTCTCGCAGCAATATTTGATCGGCGCTTCTTCGGTCCCGGCCTGTACAACTCCCTATAACAACCCGTGCATACCGGGCGGCATTTCCAGCATTCCATACAACTCGAATATCGTATTTACCGGACAACAGAGTGTGGGGCCGCCGGCGGTATCGGACAATTGGGGCCCCCGCATCGGCATTGCGTATCAGTTCGCCCACAACATGGTAGTACGCGCCGGCTACGGGTTCTTCTACGACACCGTTTCGGCGCGGAGCCAATATGCACAAAACGATATTGAAGGAACAAGCTGGCCCTGGACAACGGGTATCGGAAGCCAGAGCGCCAATGTCCTGACCAACAACACTTGGCCCGGCGGCGCAGGCAATCCGCTGCAATTGATCACCAATATCGAAGGAAATTTCCCCAATCCGGTGATTGCGCCGAGTCCATGGGTCACCGCTCAGGGAAGCTATGTCGATAGTCCCGACACGAAAGATGCACGATCGCAGCAATGGAACATCGATATCGAGCGGCAATTCTCTTCCGGCATGTTGTTATCGGTCGCATACGTCGGAAGCAAGGACACGCGCCTGGATTACACCGGTTATGCGAACGCGGCGCCGCACGCGAATCCGAATGGTACGCCCGCCTCGGTGGTCGATGCTCAAAAGCTGGTTCCCTGGCTTGTCCCTACCATCCACTATTCGCAGAGTATTGGCATCGCCAACTATCACGCGCTTGAAGCATCGTTCCAGAAGCGCTGGTCCAATGGCTTGCTTACGCTTTTGTCGTACACGTACTCAAAGTCGATGGACAATAGCAGCGGCTGGTTCGGGGTGGAGAATGGCACCGGCGGCGGGTCGGGCGTTCAGAACTACTTCACTCCCAAGCAGAACTATGCCGTCTCCGGCTACAATGTTCCCCAACTTCTTAGCTGGAGCACAGTGTACGATCTTCCATTTGGGCGCGGGCAACGTTATCTCAAGAGCGGCCCACTTTCCTGGATCCTTGGCAATTGGGAAACAAACTACGTATTTCTCGCGCGCTCCGGGCAACCATACAATCTACAGGTGTCAGGCGACATCGCCAACATTTCGGGAAGTGGGGGCACTGCCAGCGGTTATGGCCGCCCGAATTTAATTGGCGATCCGAATGCTCCCTGCACGATTAATGGTGTCTCGGTACCGACTAAAAGCGAAGCCTGCTTCTTTAACCCGGCTGCGTTCTCCACGCCCTCCGGATCCTTCGGCAATTTCGGCCGGGACGTCCTTCGTTCGGAACCGTTTTTCAACATGGACTTTTCACTGGTGAAAAATATTCCATGTTGAAAAACGAGATCAGTTCAATTGCGGTTCGAATCATTCAACACCTTCAACTTTCAGATTCTCGCGGTCCCGGCGGGCATAACTATCGGCAATACCAATGCCGGCCAAGTGAACAATGTCGTTAGCACACCGCGCCAATTGCAAATAGCCGCCAAAATCACCTTCTAATGATGCTTAAGCTCGCTCTGTTACTCGGCTGCGCGAGCAGCCTACTGGCGCAAAACCGCGCCGGCTGGATGAAAGATGCCAAGTTTGGCGTAATGACGCACTACCTGGCGGATTGGAAGACTAAGGACTACAAACTGGCGATGAGTGTCGACGAGTGGAACAAGCTCGTCGACAATTTCGACGTCGAAGGAATGGCGGCCCAGCTACAGGCCGCCGGTGTCTCTTATTACCAGATCAGCATTGGCCAAAACTCTGGTTACTATCTGGCTCCCAACGCTACTTACGACAAGATTACCGGTATTCAGCCGAGTAAGTGCTCGCGGCGGGATCTGGTCACGGATCTATATGAAGCGCTGCACAAACGTGGCATCCGGTTGATGGTGTATCTACCTTCGGGCGGCCCGGGAGGGGACAAAGTGGCGGATGCCGCGCTCGAATGGCGCAACGGACCCTATCCGAATCGCGAATTTCAGACTAAGTGGCAGCAGATCATCAGCGATTGGTCTCAACGTTGGGGCAAGAAGGTATCGGGATGGTGGTTCGACGGCTGCTATTTTCCGAATTCTATGTACCGCGGGGAAGCGCCCAACTTTGCGACCTTTGCCGCCGCCGCGCGCGCCGGGAATCCGGACTCGGCTGTGGCGTTTAATCCTGGCGTCGTCTACCGTATCCTTTCGATGTCGCCCCATGAAGACTTTACGGCCGGCGAGATTGACAAACCCGATCGGGTCACGATCCGGCGTAGCACGGATGGCAAGATGGACGGCACGCAGATTCAGATGCTCAGCTATCTGGGCGAGACATGGGGTCGCGGCAAGCCGCGTTTTTCTACCGAAGAGGTCGTAGGCTTCAGCAAGAAACTCTGGGATACCGGTGGCGCGGTCACCTGGGATGTCCCGGTGGATTTGACCGGGAAGATTGCGCAGCCGTTTCTGGATCAACTGCGCGCATTACGAACGGCGGCAGGCAAATAAACTCATGAATTCCGGATACTCGCGCCGCGGCTTTATCGGAACGGGCATTGGAGCGCTCGCAGTTCCCGCTATTATCCAGCCCAACAACCAGAAGCAAAATCGCGTCTCACGCGCCGATCTGATCTACACGCAGCCGGTTGCGCGCAGCGAAGAAGGCATGCCGCTGGGCAACGGCCGCATGGGTACGTTGGTGTGGACGACTCCTTCGCAGATTCGCTTTCAGATCAACCGTGCGGATGTCTACGCGAACAGCAGTTATTCCAATAGCTTCTTCGAGCGCCACAACGACTATTGCGGCGGCTGCGCCTACGTTGAAATCGAATTTTCGGAGCCAGTATTCGCGGGTTCGGATTTTCATCAGCGACTGAGCGTCTACGATGGCGCGATGACAGTCGAGGGCAGTGGGACTAAGGTCGAACTCGTCGCCTGGCCCGAGCAGGACGTGATCGCGATTCAGGTGAGCGCGCGCAAGAACACGCTGGTGCGAGCAAAGCTGCGCATGCTGCGCCACGCCTCACAGTATTTCGGCAAGCAGCTTGAAACGTTCGCGACCGAGCACGTTGCAGCGGTCCAAACACGGAACCACATGGCGCTGAGTCAACTCGAAGCGCGCGGCGATCGCATTCTGCTCACCCAGGAGTTCCGCGAAGAGGAGCACTACAACAAATCGGCGGTTGCTTTGGGAATCCCGGGAGCCAAGGCGGAGATCGCGAACGAAACGGAGATCCACCTGACGGTCGTCTCGCCTGGACGGCCGTTCACGATTCTGCTCGCCAGTGCGGCATCCTTTGACAAGCGGGCGGATGTGGCTGCTCTCGCGGTCGAGCAACTTGACGCCGCGGCGTCAAAGGGCTTTCGCGCGGTCGCAGCCGAAACCAATACCTGGTGGCACAATTTCTGGTCGCGCGGCGCGATCGAGCTTCATAGCGACGACGGAGTCGCCGATTTCGTCGAACAGAACTACAACTATTTTCTGTATGTCATGGCGTCCAGCTCGCGCGGAAAATTTCCTCCGAAGTTCAACGGCATGCTGTGGAACACCGGCGGCGACCTGCGCTCCTGGGGCGCGCAGCACTGGTTCGCAAATACAAGTTGCTACTACGAAGCGCTGTTCTCTACCGGCCGGCTGGAACTGCTCGATCCGGCTTTCGACATGTACAGCGGGATCCATGACGCCTGCGCGGTAGCAGCACGGCAGCAATGGGGTAGCCAGGGGATTTACATACCGGAGACGGTCTATTTCGACGGTCTGGAAAAATTGCCTGACGATATTGCAGCCGAGATGCGCGAACTGTATCTGATGCGCAAGCCGTGGGCCGAGCGTTCCGAGCAATTTCGTAAATTTTCCGAGACCAAGCATCCGCATTCCAGCCGTTGGAACTGGATGGCATCAGGCGAGTATGTAAAAGGCCGTTGGACAATCCAGGAGCGCGGCTCGGGTCCGTACGGCAACGTCAGCCATATCTTCGGAAGCACCGCCAAGATCGCGTATCTATATTGGCGACGCTATGAGTTTACGCAAGACCGCGAGTGGCTGCGCACACGCGCCTATCCGATGCTGCACGGAGCGCTGGAGTTTTATCGCAATCATCCGAACGTTCAGAAAGGCGAGGACGGGAAATATCACATCCATCACGCCAACAGCAATGAATCGGTGTGGGGCGCGCGCGATACCGATGAAGATCTGTCCTCTATGCGAGGTGTCGGCGCGGCATTGCTGCGCGCTTCGGAAATTTTGGATCTGGATTCCGGCATGCGGCCGCGGTGGAAGGAGTTCGTAACAAATCTGGCGCCGCTACCGCTGAGCACGGACCCCGATGCGCTGAAACCCGCGACCTATCAGGGTCCGGAAGTATTCGCGCGCGGCCGGACACCCGCCGTAAAAGCCGGCGGCGGCGTACTGCCAGACGCCAATAGCCTGCCGATGTGGTTCTTCGATCTCTGCAATCAGGAATCGCCCGACGCGGATCGGCTGCGCATCGCCAACGCCACATTCGATTCTTATTTCCGCCGTGGGCTCACAGCCGATACACCCGTTTCCGTATTGTCGAAACTCGCAATCGCCGCCGCGACACTCGGCCGTGCCGACGCCGTGCGCTTTTTGATTCCGAACCAGATCCGCGCGCTCACGCCGGAGCGCAATACTGCGTATAAGAACGGGGGCGTGCTCGCGAACCGTATGACGCTGCGCGAGGGCCCGCAAGCGCTCGATGCCCAGCGCCTGGGCCGCGCCGCCGAGGCTTTGCACTTGGCCTTGCTGCAAAGCGCGCCGCCGGGGCCGAGCGAGGATTCGGTGATCCGCCTGTTCGCCGCGTGTCCCAAAGAATGGAACGCGCGTTTCACGCTTCTTGCCCGTGGCGGTTTCTTGGTCACGGCGTCGATCGAGAAAGGCGAAATCCATTCCGTTGAGTTGCTTTCGCAAGCTGGCGCCGCCTGCCGGCTGCGCAATCCGTGGGCTGGATCAACCGTCGAAATTTTACGCACTGGCGGTCGAACCGAAAGCCTGACCGGATCCTTGCTAGCATTTCAGACCGCTAAGGACGAGAAGATCGTTCTCAGGCGATTATAGTGGTGCATGGTAGTCCATGGCAGACCGAAAACAGGAAGTCTTGGCCAAACGGGCGATCGGTCAATTCATCGTTGCCGATCCGGCGATCTGTCATGGCCAACCGACGTTCCGCGGCACGCGAGTCCTGGTGGCTGATGTTCTCGAACAGGTGGCGGCAGGAGTTGGTTGGGAGACCATTGCCGAGGAGTGGCGCGGCAGTGTGTCTCCGGATGCAATTTCGGAGGCAGTTCGCCTGGCGACTCAAGCCTTTCGCGATCATTCTGCGCAGTACGCGGCACCCGAACATGCACTTGAGCGAGTCTCGGGTTGACCGTCCTTGATGAGAATATTCTCGAGGGACAACGTTTGCGGCTGGAATCGTGGAGGATAGCGGCGCGGCAAATTGGAGTCGACATCGGCCGGAAGGGCATGAAAGACGAAGAAATCGTCGTTCTTCTGCGAACAAAACGAAAAGCCACATTCTTCACTCGAGATGCTGGATTCTACTTACGAGAACTCCGGCACAAGAGTTACTGCCTCGCTGTTATGAGTGTTGGACAAAATGAAGTCGCTTCGTTCATTCGGCGCTTTCTTCGCCTTGATAATTTCGACCATAACCGCTTGGCTTACGCTTTTTCGAAAGGGCACCTTGCACATGACCCGTGCGACAGTGATTTTCTTCGGGGTCTATGCCGCTCTGGTGAATTCCCGGCCAATCAAGGACCCTCTTGCGTGATGAGCGAGGGAATCGCAGCAACCTAGTCCAACGCCAGCGATAAACTGATAGTCTCCGGAGAAGGATTGGCTGTGAGTATAAAAGACGTGGCCGCCCGGGCCGCTGTGTCGACGGCGACCGTTTCGCACGTCCTGAACGGAACGCGTCACACACGCCCGCGCACTCGCGACCGCGTCCTTGCGGCTGTGCGCGAGCTCGGCTATTCGCAGAATCAATCTGCCCGCAATCTTGCCCGCGGCACCAGCACGCTGCTCGGGCTGATTGTCTCCGACGTCCGCAATCCGTTCTTTCCAGAAATTACCGCCGCCTTCCAGGACCAGGCGCTAGCGCACGAAATGGACGCGCTGGTGCTCAACACCAACTACGACGCGCAACGCACGCTGCACTCCGTCCGTCGCCTGCTCGGTCTGCAGGTGCCGGGCGTTGCAATTCTCACTTCGCAGATTGAGCCGTCGGTAGTCGATATGCTCTCAGAGCGCGGCGTGGCAGCCGTGTATCTCGATCTGGGAAAAGTAACGCATGCGGTCAGCAACATCGTCATCGAGTACGAACAAGGTATCGTGCAAGCGCTAGAACATCTCACCGGCTTAGGCCATAGCCGCATCGCTTATGTAGGCGGTCCGCCGCATTTGGTCTCCGCGCAGCGCCGCAAGAACGCGTTCGTCTCGACGGCCGCGCGCCTCTCGCTCAAAGCCGGCCCGGTCCTCGATTCCGATTTCAGTGTCAAGGGTGGCTACTTCGCCTGTTCGAAGCTGCTCGGCGGCGGCGATCCTCCAACCGCGATCGTTGCCGGCAACGATCGCGGTTGGAGGATCGCCGCCGCCGAGCAGCTTCGAACAGGCGAAGTAGCCACCGGCCTGCGCGTGCCCCAGGATCTTTCCGTCGTCGGCTTCGATGACATCCTGTTCGCGGAATACACCCAGCCCGCGCTCACGACCGTTGCGGTACCGCGCGCGGAAATCGGTAAAGTCGCTTTTCAAGCGCTTTGGACCATGCTGAGCGATCCTTCTTTGACCGGTCGCGAATATCGCGTGGGCACCCAGCTCATCAGCCGCCAGTCTACGCTCGCGCCACGTCTCGCTCTCTCGATATCGTCATGAACAAACTTCCTATTGCATTCCTCTTTCTTTCGCTAGCCCAAGTCCTCTCCGCGGCCCCCACCGGACATTGGCTCGCCACACAAACATTGCCGGATGGCCAAACTCGCGAGACGTCTCTCTGGCTCAAAGCCGATGGCGAAACTCTTTCGGGTTACATGTCCGCGCCCAACCAGGACGCCGCGGCGCTCTCAAACGGCAAGATCAGCGGCAACGATATTTCCTTCAGCGTGGTACGCGATTACTACGGTGAAGACCGGAAGACCGACTACACCGGAACATTCGAAAACGAAGGGCTGACCTTGCACATGCCGGGCTTCGGTGGCCGCGGCGTGCGCAACACGGCCTTCAAGCAGGTGTCGACGGACGCGCCCGGTCCCCTGCCCGCCCCCAAGCCGAAAATTTCCTTGCCGCCCGCCGCGGACGTGCCCTCGAATGGCCTCGCCAAGACTCCGCCCATGGGCTGGAATAGCTGGAATAAATTCGCCCGCCGTGTTTCCGATCAGGTCGTGCGCGAGACCGCTGATGCGATGGTCAAGAACGGCATGAAGGACGCCGGTTACATCTACGTGAATATCGACGACACATGGGAAGCCGGCCGGGACGCGAAAGGCAACATCCTCACCAACGAGAAGTTCCCCGATATGAAGGCGCTAGCGGCCTATATTCACAGCAAAGGCCTTAAGCTTGGTATCTACTCTTCGCCCGGACCCAAAACGTGCGCCAACTACGAAGGCAGTTTCCAACATGAGGAGCAGGATGCGAAAAGCTACGCCGCCTGGGGCATCGACTATTTGAAATACGATTGGTGCAGCGCGAGCCAGGTGTACGACTACCACTCCATGCAGGCCGCGTACGCCAAGATGGGACGCGCGCTACTCGATTCCGGCCGGCCGATCCTGTTCAGCCTTTGCCAGTATGGCGTTCTCAAGAGCGAGCAGTGGGGACCGAAGGTGGGCGGCAACTCGTGGCGCACCACGGGAGACATTCGCGATAGTTGGGACTCCATGGCGCATATTGGCTTCGATCAGCAAGTTGATCTGGCGCCCTATGCCGGGCCCGGCCATTGGAACGATCCCGACATGCTCGAAGTCGGCAATGGCGGCATGACGAACACCGAATACCGCACGCACATGAGCCTGTGGAGCCTGCTCGCTTCGCCTCTACTCGCCGGCAACGACCTGCGCAGCGTGTCGCCGGATGTTTTGGAAATTCTTCTAAACAAAGAAGTCGTCGCCATCGATCAGGATCCACTCGGAAAGCAAGCCACGCGCGTTTCGAAGGATGGAGATTTGGAAGTGTGGGCGCGGCCGCTGAAAGGCGGCGCCTTTGCCGTCGGGCTCTTCAACCGTGGTGCATCGCCGGCTAAGGTAACGGCCCGCTGGAGCGATGTCGGGCTACACGGATCCGCCAGCGTTCGCGACATGTGGAAGCACGAAAGCCTCGGCGATTCCACCGAGGCTTTCTCGAGCGATGTTCCCTCGCACGGCGTCACGCTGGTGAAGGTCCAACCTTCACATTAACTAGCGGCGCCAGTAGCTGGAATAGTAGCGATGTCCGTAGTAGCGCGGAGCATTCCAACGCGCGCCCGCATAAGGCGGACGTGCCCAATAGCCGGCGCGCCAGTTATATCTTGGTCCAGCGGGATACCAATATCCGCCGACCCATGAATATCCAGGCTGCGCGTAAACCGGAGGCGCGTAGCTGTAAACCGGAGGCGGGGGCGGCGCGTAGTATCCATACCCTGGGCCACCGACGCCAACTCCGAAAAACACTCGCGGTCCGGCAAACAGCGAGCTTCCAGCAAGCAATAGCATGGCGAGTAATTTGGTTTTCATCACAACCTCTGCGGTTAGGAAATGCAAATGCATTGCCAAACGTAAGTGGTTGAGAAATCGATGGCTTGTTATGCTACCCGGTGCTTGTGCACCGGGTAGCGGTGCTTTTGAACCGATTAATCAGGCGTAGGCCAGCCCGACGCCTTTTCGTAACGCTAACAGATCATCCAGGAAGATGAAATACGCCGCTCCCTGGCACAGGATTCTGATAGTCCCCTCGCTGAAACCGGGTCCTCCGACATGGATCTCGGCGCCCTCGGGAAGCTGGGTAAGCAAACCCAGCCCGGCTGGCTCGCCTTCTTCGGCGGGCAAGACCTGGATCGCAGAGACGTTTTTCGGGAGGACATAAGCGCTCGCGAATGGGACATCGGGAGAGTGAGTTAATACGTCCACGTTCATAGCTGCTTACCTGCTATTCGCATAGTAGTGGGTTCGTACCGAAACTTCTAGTACAAAGTGAACTTTCAGAGCAGTCTGACCAGTTCTGCTCGACCTATGGCGAAGAAACTACGGCCATCACCTTATGACTTACTTAGGGTTCGCCCTACTTCTGGGATGCGAACAGGCCTTGCCACGATTCATCGAGCGAGATCCAACGCTCGGCTTCCTCGTCCCAGCTTGGCGCCATATGCGGCACGTGGAGAACGCCGTGCCCTTCACTGCAGAACAGCTCGGTTCCGGACCAATCGAGCAATAAGCAACCTGGACACCCGACGCGCACCGGAAACGCCAGCAACCGTAAGCACACGCGGCAGCGTGCGCGCTGATCGGCGACAGCCCAGAACAGTACGCCCATCGTGCCCAGGACATAAAGCCATACCAGAAACGGACCATCGCCAGGATCTCGTGAAGCCAGCAGGATCGCCGACTCGGACCGGGTTACTTCGAGACACGCCACGAACACCCAAGCCAGCGCCAGGGCCGCTTTGGCGGCGAAAAATAGCGAGCGCCGCGCCGCCGCGACCCGAAAGGCGCGTAAGCGGAATCGGAAAACCAGCGGCGCCATCAGTGCGGCCAGCACCAGCGCTATACCAAACAGGCGCAACGGTGTAAGCAGCACGCTGGTCCAGGCGGCATAGCGCAATTGCGAATCCAGGAAGTAGTAGCAGACATCCTGCGCGATTTTGACTAGTTCTTTATCGAGTTGCTGCGGCGTCACGCCCGGCTTGGCGCGCGCCACGGCAAACACCAGGCCCGTCTTGATGTCGGGCTCGACAAGGTACACCGTCGGCTGTCTGGACAGAATCCAGAAATTTCGCGGAAGCACCGCGGCTACCGGATAGGTGGCTATTCCGATCTTGAGCGGCAGGCCAAGCGCCTTCGGATTGGCATGCGTCAGCGTTTTCCAAGCGCGGTAGTCCAGCACGATGGCTCCTTGGCGCGGAATATTTCCGGTGGCTGGCTTCACGCCGATCACGTTGAAAAATTGCGGCTGGACGGTGACCACCAGAGGCTGCTGTTGTCCCGCCGGGCGGCCGATCTGAAACGCGGCAATCGTTGCAAGTTTGTGACTATGGCTCGCCCATGCAGGCACGAGGTCGGGAGGCAGACCCTTGTCGCGGCCTCCGGACGAGGAAGGGTGCATCCAAATGAACTGCAGATTGCCTTGTCCGGAAAGCAATTCGCGCGTGGCCGGCAATCCGCCGGTCAGAACCGCCGTCACGAGCAACAGAACGCCTAACGCGCCGAGACAGGTAAACGGCGAGCGTGCCCCTTCGCGCAAGCGCTGCCAGAAAGGCTCATGCGACTTGAGCAGACAAGCCGAATCTTGAAAAGCTCCCAGCGTGCCGCGAATCAGGCACAGTTTCTCGCGCCGATCCCATGCGCCGGTATGCCATAGGAATTGCCAGCGATGCCAGATTTCCGCATGCCATTCGCGCTTCCAATCCGAACGCTGCGCCCGGGGCGCCAGGATTGCGGCCGCGCCCACGATCCAATCGCTGAGGGCAACCGAAAAAGGACGCCTGGCTCGGCTAGGCATGTTTTATCGCCGTGTTTTCGACGTCAATCGCGCGAGCAACGGGTACCGCTTTTGTGATAGCTCGAGCACATGCGTACCTTCGCGCGTTACTCGATAGTACTTGCGAACCGGCCGCTGCTCCGCCAGCGCTTTTTTCTCCGGCTCCCATTGCGAGGAAATAAGACCTTCGCTTTCCATACGGCGCAACGCCGGGTAAACGGTGCCGCTCGGCAGCCCGGTTTCGTCCATGATGTCGAAACCATAGCTGCACCCGTTATCGACGGTTTGCAGAATCAATGCGGCGGTGTGCGAGAGTTTCGCGGAATCGCTCATAGCCCTATCTAGAATCCTACACCCAATCAGGCCAGTTTCAATAGCTCGAAAGCCGCGGCGGGGCGTTCTTCAAAGAGAAGCGGTTCTTCTTCCCCTCTTTTCCGTCGCAGACCATAGAGTGCTGCGCCCAGCAGAACCGCCAGCACGCCAAATGTCCAAATCCCTTTGAGGGCCCAACGCTCCATTCCCGTCAACACCGGAATCAGCACCAGTATGCCGATCAGTAAGCCGACCACGCGGATGACCATTTGGCTGGTATCCGGTTTGGAGTTGCACGTAAATGCAATCTTGCGGTATCCGCGCAACAGGAGTTCGATTGCCAGAGTGCTGAACAGCATGTTGAGCGCGATCGCTTGCCAGGGCAGCGGGAAGAAAATCTGCCAAGGCAGTACCGCCGCGAGCAGGAAGCGGCGCGCCATCGCCCGAGGAGTCGGATCGGGAAGGCCCACGCCGAAGCGAAAGGTCCAGTTGGCCGCAACTGCCGCCGGAATGTCGAACACAAAGCGCAATCCACTGATCAGAAAGAAGGCGATGAGCAATGGGAGAGATGACGAATCAGCGCCCACGCTCATGACCAGCCCTATGCCGAGATAAGCACCCAGTAGCATCACGTGGCGCTCGTTCCGCATCAGAACTTTCAGAGCGAACAGACCGCATGCTCTCTCGAGTTGCGAACGGAATAGCCACTTAGGGCCCGCAAAGCGGCTCGCGTGCCGGCTCGCGCCTATCGTATCGAGCGATTCGGCCAAGCGCAGGAAATGGCGGCGGTAGCAAAGCGAGTAGGCCGCGACGGCAACGACGATCGACGCCGCCAGCGCAACCAGCGGCAGACCTATGCCGGCGCGCCGATAGATTCTCAGAAACCAAAACGGCGGCAAAAATTGCGCATAGGAGCCCGCATGCGCCGGCAAGCGTCCGGATAGCAATTGCACCAGTAGATTCGAGACAAATTCGACCAGTAACGCCACCACCAATACCGTGCGCACAGCTACCGAAATGGTCCGGAACCACCGTGCCGGCGAAACCAGCATCAGGATGCCAACTAGCGCGAAGATCGCGAAAAAACTGAATAGGCTGGCCGAAAATACCGAGAGCGCGTGCATCCCCGCGCAGCGAAGGAAACCGGCAAAACTGCCATCGCTCATCGTCACGAATGCCGGAAACACAACGGTCGATACCGCGTTGACGTCGATAGCAAAGACCAAGCCGAGCAGCGCCAATGCCGCGAAATTGGCAAGGAACACCTGCCGGATCGGAATCGGCAGTACCGCCAGGTTCCAAAAATCGCGGCGATCCGGAAACAACCGGTTCCAGCGCATGACCATCACCAATCCAGTGATGGTCATCGAAAGAACAATGAAAAAGTATTCGTCGGCGATCGAGGCTCGATACGGGTCGAAGCTACGCTCTCCACGCAGCCAATGCAGCAGCGTGGAATATTTGTTTATCAGAAACAAAGAAGCGAGCGCTCCCGGCGATGCCAGGAAAGCGAGCACCACGCCCAGCCCCAGGCTCATGCTCTCCACGCCTTCTTCGTCCTCGCTTGAGAACATTCGTTTCAGAAAATGAAAAATCAAGTGTCCGAACGGAGTCATTGGCTGATCACCGCGTCAATAATGGTTTCCGCCGAGGCTTCGGCATCCTGTTCCTGTACCAGACGCGAGAAAGCGGCTTCGAGCGACGGCATCTCCTGAAATCGCTTCAGCTCCTCGACCGTGCCATACGCGAGTTGCTTGCCTTTCTGCAGGATAATCACGTGCGAACAGACCTTTTCGACGATCTCGAGAACGTGCGAACAATAGAAAATGGTTTTTCTCTCGCGGCCCAGCCCGGCGACCAGCTTGCGAAAAATCATGGCCGACACTACGTCGAGGCCCGAAAGCGGTTCGTCGAAAACGAGAAGCTCCGGATTGTGGAGCAACGCCGAGATCAATAGAATGCGCTGGCGCATCCCTTTCGAGTACGCCGAAATCGCGGTAAACCGGTGCGGCTTCATCGAGAACATCTCGAGCATCGCTCCGGCGCGCCGCAGGATCAGCGTTTCGGATAAGCCGCGCAGGCGGCCGACCAGTTGGAGATATTCGAGGCCCGATAGAAACGGGTAAAGATTCGCTTCCTCGGGCACGTAGCCAACGATGCGTTTGTAGCCGGCAAGATCGTCTTTGATGTTCCGCCCGTTAAAGAAGACACTGCCGCTCGTGGGTTCGAGCAGACCGGTGATAATTTTTACGGTGGTGCTTTTTCCGGACCCGTTCGGGCCGAGATATCCGAGTACCTCGCCAGGTCCGGTGCGGAAGCTGACGTTTTCGAGCGCCGGCACCGAGCTATAAGACTTGGTAAGGGAGCGCGCTTCGAGCATGCATGCAGCATACTACATAGCCACACTGACGCTGTCGATTTCTTCCGGGGTGCTCAATAGACAGACCAACCGAAAGCCTTCATTGAGGCGGAGTCCCGGCAGCGAGCCCACAAGATCCCGCACTTGGCTCCGAACAATCTCGGGAGGAACCGGACGGCCTGGACGAGCCTGACTACGCGCGACGCATAGGTCTTCAGCCAGGTTGAGAACGATTGCGATCGCGGGCACATCGTGTTCGTGCGCCAAGGCCACCAAACCCGCGCGCGCATGAGCCTGCACGCTGGTCGCGTCGACTACGGTCAGACGCCCCGTCTTCAAACGCTTGGACGCGATCAAGCGCAACACTTCAAATGCGGCTTCGGTCGCCGATTGATCGGATTCGTCGTCCGATATCAAACCGCGGCAGAAGTCGGAAGAAACGACTTCGGTGCGCTTGAAGTGCTTCCGGGCGAAGGTCGACTTGCCGGCCCCGGAAGGTCCCACTAATACGACCAGCGAAGGCCGTGGAATCGCGATCGTCACTTGGTAAGTTTTCCGTTAGAAACGCGCGCCCGGACGAGTTGCAGAATCTTCGCTTCGACCTCTTCCGGCGAAAGTCCGGTGGTGTCAATGAGCTCGGCATCGGGCGCCTGCACGAGCGGCGCTTCGGCGCGCGTACGGTCGCGATGATCACGCTGGCTCAGTTCGTCGGCCACCGATTCGATATTGGTAGTTTCCAAATCGAGAGCGCGGCGGCGAGCGCGCTCGCTGGGGTCGGCGTCCAAAAATATCTTGACCTGCGCCTCGGGAAAAACTACCGATCCGATATCGCGGCCTTCCATGACGACGCTGCTCTTTTCCGCCAACCCGCGCTGCACGGAAAGCAGCGCGCGCCGCACCCCCGGCACGGCGGAAACTTCGGAGGCGGCCGCGGCGACGTTCGCATCGCCAATAGCGTCGGTAACATCTTCGCCATTGAGCAGTACGCGGCCTTCCAAGGTCAACGCGATATCGGCTTCGAGGGCCAGCCGCTCGAGCCGGTGCATATCGCTGGTCGCGACCTTCAATCGCAGAGCCCACAAAGCCACCGCCCGATACATCGCGCCCGTATTTATGTAGACGAAGCCCAATTTGGCGGCGACACGTTTGGCGAGTGTACTTTTACCGGCGCCCGCGGGGCCATCTATGGCAACGACAACTCGTTTGTCACTCATCTAAATGGGCATTAATGGGCGGCCGCGGCCGGCCCCTTCGCGCCGCGTGGCGGTCTTCGCATGATGAACGGAAGCGGCGCGAGACAAGCCACCACAATCGACATCAACCAGAAGGCGTTAACAAAGCTTAGCGCGCCCGCCTGAGCCTGGACGGTCCGGTAGGCCATGGCCAGAGCTTTGTCGGCGGCCGTTACTGCATCATACCCTTGCGCCATGAACATGCTCTTGAAGCCGTTCAGCATCCGCTCGAAGTTCGGGTTGGCGTGATTGGTGTGCGCCGCAAAAGCTTGTTGATGCGCTTGGTTCTGGCGGGACAGGAAGGTGCTCAGCAAAGAAGTGCCTATGCTGCCGCCCAGATTGCGCGCGAAATTCGACATGCCCGATACCTGATTATTCTTTTCGCGCGGAACGCCGATGTAGTTCAGCGTGCTAATCGGTATGAAGATCAGCGGCATGAATAAGACTTGGACCATACGCAGCACGACCATGGTGTGGAAGTCAATTTGCAAGTAGACGACGGTAAAGAACTGTAGCGTCAGCGAAGTCCCGACAAATCCAATACATATCAGTAGACGCGGATCGATCTTGGTCGCGGTCAGCCGCCCCGCAACCGGCATCATGAACATGAGGACCAGGCCTCCCGGCGAGAGCGCCAGGCCCGCGAGCTCGGCCGTATATCCCAGGCTGCTCTGCAAGAATTCCGGTATCAGTACCGTCGAACCGAACAACACCATTCCCAGCACAAAAGAGAAGAATACCGCCGTGCCAAAGTTGCGGTTCTTCAAGAGCCGCACATCGACGATCGGGTGTTCGTGATACCACTCCCACAGGAAGAAAGCGATTAACGTGGGTATGCCGATACTGAACATCGTGGTGATGACCGGCGACGCGAACCAATCGTCTTCCTGACCCTTGTCGAGCACCAGCTGAAAGCACGCCACGCCGATCACGATCAGCGCCAGGCCGATGTAGTCGATCTTGAAACCGGCCTTCTTCTCTTTGAGCCAAGGCGGATCTTCGACCAAACGCTGCGTTAGAAAGAGCGAAAGGATGCCCACCGGGATGTTGATAAAGAAGATCCAATGCCAGTTGAAATTGTCGGTGATCCAACCGCCCAGCGTTGGTCCGATCGCGGGAGCTACGACGACGGCCATACCATACATCGCGAAGGCCTGCCCGCGCTTCTCGACAGGAAAACTATCTGCCAGGATGGCTTGCTCGGAAGGTTGCAAGCCGCCGCCGCCCGCGCCTTGTAAAATGCGAGCGACGATGAGCAGCGGAAGGCTGGGAGCGATGCCGCACAGGAACGAGCAGACCGTGAACAGCACCACGCACAACATGTAGAAGCGCTTGCGGCCAATGCGCGTCGAAATCCAACCCGAGATGGGTAGCACGATGGCGCTCGAAACCAGATAGCTGGTGAGAATCCAGGTGGCTTCTTCATACGTTGCGCCGAGCGAACCGGCGATGTGCGGCAGCGCCACGTTCGCGATGGAAGAATCGAGCACTTCCATGAAAGTGGCGAGTGTAACCGTAAGCGCCACAATCCAGGGATTGTGCGAGGGCTTCCAATCGCGATGTTCTTCGGGCTGGGAAACGGGCACTTAGCCTAAGCTCCGATGCGCACTTCCGGTTCGACCGACATGCCGGGCCGTAACAGTTCCAGACCCTTCTGGCCTTTCTTGAAGCGGAGACGTACCGGAATGCGCTGCACAATTTTCACGTAGTTACCCGTCGCGTTTTCCGGCGGCAGGACGCTCGAAACCGCGCCGGTCGATCCGCCGATATTCTCGACGTAGCCGTCGAAGTCTTGCTTCAGAGAATCGACGTGCAGCGTGACCGATTGTTGCGGTCGAATGTTCCGGAGCTGCGTCTCTTTGAAATTCGCCGTGACCCACACATCGTCGATTTGCGCAATGGTGATTAGCTGCTGCCCTGCCGCAACATGCGAGCCCACTTCGGCCGAGCGCTTCATCACAATTCCGGAGACCGGCGCCACGATCTTTGTATAGCCGAGGTTGAGCCGTGCCTGCACCACCTGGACTTGTGTAGTTTTGGCGCTGGCCTCTTCAGATGCGACCGCCGCGCGCCGAAGGGCCATTTGCTGGGGCGCACTGTGGCGCGATTGCGACAATTTACTTTCCGACTGCGCCAACTGAGCGCGGCGCTGATCGATGACGTGTGCAGAGGCTTCCAAATCGGCGCGGCTGCTCGCAATAATGGCCTGCTGCGCGTTGGCCGAAGCCGCCACCTGGTCGTACTCCTGCTGCGAAACTTCCTCTTTCGCGATGAGCTGCTTGTAGCGGCCCAAGTCGGCCTGGGCCTTGACACCATTGGCCTCTGCTTCCGCTAGTTTTGCCGCCAACGATTCGCGATCGCGCTGGGCGGCGGCAAGAGCCGCTTGTGTGTTGGCTACATCCGATTCGCCACTCGAAATATTGGTGACATTCTCCACTTGCGTCAACGGCACATTCGGCTGTTGCGCAAAGATCAGGCTGCGCGCCTGCACCAATTGGGCAAGCGCTTGATCGAGCGAGACCTGATAGTCTCGCGGATCAAGGTCGACCAGCGAATCGCCGGGTTTTACGATCTGATTGTCTTCGACATAGACCTTTACGATCGTTCCTTCGACGCGCGAGCTAATGGCGTTCAAGTGGGCGTCCACCTGCGCATCGTCGGTGGTCTCGAACTGGCGGGCGTGCAGCCAGAAGAGCAAGCCGCCGATCGCGACCACGCCAAGAATGACGAAAAAGATCAGGAAAGCGCG
>Ga0193753_10000781_pt1 | contig 29786 bp, 20 predicted proteins | sample H1c2metaG_FD_144925 | JGI IMG/M metagenome (GOLD analysis project Ga0193753, IMG submission 144925) | Soil microbial communities from a riparian zone of the East river system, Colorado, United States - H1c2 | ecosystem: Environmental > Terrestrial > Soil > Riparian zone | place: USA: East...
CACACCGCCGCTTCACGCCGCCGCCCGGCCCGCAGGGAGATCGCCATGGTCAAGGTTCCAAGCGTCCCCGTCCGCCGCGCGGACGGAAGGCAACTCATGCTCGCGGTCGCGGACGACCAGCCCGGCGCCTTCCAGCGGCTCGTGGACCAGTACCAGGGCTACATCGCGCGCTGCGTCGGCCGCTACGTGCGCGACCGCACGGCCGTCGAGGACCTCACCCAGGAGGTCCTCCTGCGCGTATACCGGGCACGCGGTCGCTACCAGCCCACCGCGCACTTCGAGGCCTTCCTGCAGCGCATCGTCCTGAACCTCTGCGTCAACCACTCGCGCTACACGCGCCGGCGGCGCACGGCCTCGCTCAACGACGTCGGCCAGGACGGCAACGCGCTGGGCGAGGCGCTGTCGGACGAGCGAGCCAGCTCCCCCACGCACGAGGCTGACCTCAAGGAGCGCGCCCGGCTCGTGCGGCGGGCCATCCGGAGCCTCCCCGTGAACCAGCGCAAGGCGATCGTGCTCTCCGGCTTCCACGGACTGGCCAACACCGAGGTCGCCGAGTCGATCGGCCTGTCGGGCGCGGCCGTGAAGTCGCTGCTGTGGCGCGGTCGCGAGAACCTCGCCAAGCGCCTCCGCTCCGTGCTGATCGGAGACGACTCCGGCCGGCCCGACGGCGCGGCCTTCGCCTGATCCACCCTCGGGTCAGGCCTCGTCGACCACCTCGTCGTAGGCTTCGTCGAGGCTCTCGCGCAGGTCGATGTACGTCTCGGCGACGTGCTCGCGGCGCTTGCGCCAGTCATCGGCCAGCATCGAGCGGTGCTTCTCCACCTCGGCGGCGAAGACGCGGCGCTTCTCCATGAGCTCGTCCAGGCAGCCGTGGTACTCCTCGACGGCGTCCGGGCCGAGCTTCTCCGCCTCCACCTTGAGCGAGGCGAGACGAGCGTCGAAGTCGCGCATGCCGGCTTCCATCGCGGCCGTGAATTCCTCGCGCTCCATGGCGTTGTACTTGGAGGTCGAGGCGTAGTTGCCAGCCACGTCCTTCTTCATCTCCTTGTTCGCGTCGGAGGCGCAGGCGGTCATCAGCGTCGCGAGCGCGATCAGTCCGAGTGTGGTCTTCATGGTGCTCCTGTCGGATTGGATTGAGCGGAAGATGGCGACGCGAAGCGCTCGCGTCCCGTGGCGGATGAGGCAAGCTCCATGCCAAAGCGCCGGCGGCCGCGGCCGCGGAGGCAGAGCGCGCAGCGGCACGTGATCCGGCGCGGCGCACCCGCCCCGCGCTCTGCGCATGTTTTTCACGGCATTCCACGGACATTCCTCGCGCCCTCCACGCTCTCGCGACGCACGCACGGAGACGCGCGTCCGCGCCGTGCGAGCCGAGCCCGGGCCACCCTGCCGGCCTCGCGCGCACGCCGGGCCCGTTCTACAAACGGCGCCCGCCGCCGCGTGATGCCGGAGGCTCGCGATGCGCCAACCGCGCGCACCGTGCACGCCGTGCGGCCTTGCGGAAGCCGTGTGGCGTCGCGCAAAGCCGCGCGGCATCCGTCGCACGCACCCTCGCGCGGCTCGCCGTGTTCCCATTCCGGTGCGTCGACGGGCGGCACGGCGTGCCTCGCTCGCATGGCAGTCTCTCCAGCAACCGAGGAATGTTCCGATGGCCAAGAAGGAAATCAGCGCCCTGTACACCGAGCCCTTCGATGCGGACCGCGCGTATCGCGGACTGATCGCCGCGGGCTTCGCGCCGGCGGACATCAGCGTGCTCATGTCGGAGACCACGCGGGGCAAGCACTTCGCGATCGAGGGCAACACGAAGGCCGCGGAGGGCGCTGCCACGGGCGGCGTGATCGGCGGTGCCGTGGGCGCCATCGCCGCGGGACTCGTGGCGGTGGGCGCACTCGCGGTTCCGGGCGTGGGACTTCTCGCGGCGGGCCCGCTCATCGCGGCGCTCGCGGGCGCGGGCGCAGGCGCCGCGGTCGGCGGGCTGTCCGGCGGCCTCATTGGCCTGGGCTTCCCGGAGCACGAGGCCAAGCTGTACAGCGAGCGCATCGCCAAGGGCGCCATTCTCGTGGGCGTGCGCGCCGAGGGAGACTACGTGGATCGCGCCGTCGGCGTCTTCAAGCAGACGCAGGGCACGAGCATCAGGAGCTGACGCCGGTCGGCGTTCCGCGACCAGCCCGATGCCACGTGCCCGCGGAGCGATCGGATGAATGAGGCCATTCATGGTGAGGAGTCCGCGCTGCGCGAGGAGCTGGCCGAGGCGGAGGCGACCACCCGCGCGATCGGCCACGAGCTGCGCTCACCCATCGGTGCCATAATGATCCTGTCCTCGCTCCTCGCCGAGGATCACGCGGGCGTGCTCGATGACCAGGGGCGCGAGCTGCTGCGGCGCCTGTCCGAGTGCGCGCAGAACACGGTCACGCTCATGGACCGTCTGCTCGTGCTGAGCCGCGCCGGGCAGCACGTCATGCAGCCCGTCGTGCTGGACATGAAGTCCGAGGTCGAGGCGGCCTTCACCGAGCAGGCGCTGCGCCCGGGCGTCGCGCTGCCCTCGCTCGTGCTCGGCGAGCTGCCCGAGGTCACCGCGGACCGCACGCTCGTGCGGCTGCTGCTGGGCAACCTGCTCTCCAACGCCGTCAAGTGCACCGCGGGGCGTCCCGAGCCGCTCATCGAGGTGCGCGGCTCGGTGGACGCCGACGAGGCGACCTACACCGTGCGCGACAACGGCATCGGCATCGACCCCAAGCTCTCCAACCGGCTCTTCACGCTCTTCGGCCGGGTGCACTCGCAGGCCGACGTGCCGGGTGCGGGCGTCGGGCTCTTCATCGTGCAGCGCATCGCGCGCCGTCACGGCGGGCGGGTCTGGGCCCGGTCGGCGGCCGGCGACGGCGCGACCTTCCACGTGGCGCTGCCACGCCGCGCCGCTCAGCCGGATCCGGCGGCGCGGCTCGCGGAGTAGACGCTCAGCCGGTTGTAGAGCGTCTTCACGCTGATGCCCAGCGCTTCCGCCGTGCGCGACTTGTCGCCGTGGAAGTGATCGAGCGTCGCCTCGATGAGCATGCGCTCCACGTCGCTGATCGTGCTGCCCACCTTCATCTCGAGGCGCGCGGGGGAGCTCCCGGCGTGCGACGGCGCGGCGGCCGACGCGAGGTGCTCCACGCCGAGCCGCGATTCGCCGAGGATCCAGGCGCGGCTGGTCGCGTTCTTGAGCTCGCGCACGTTGCCGCGCCACGGCTGCTGCTCGAGCCAGCGCAGCGCCTCCTGGCTCCAGCTCTTGTGCGCCTGGTGCTCGGCGTTGAGCTGCTCCAGGAAGTGCTGCGCCAGCAGCAGGACGTCCTCGCCGCGCTCGCGCAGCGGCGGCACGACGAGCGGCACGACGTTCAGGCGGTAGTACAGGTCCTCGCGCAGCGCGCCGTCCGTCACGGCCTTGCGCGGCTCGCGGTTGCTCGCGGCGATGACGCGCACGTCCGCATCCAGGACCTCCTGGCCGCCGACGCGCGTGTAGGTGCGGTTCTCCAGCACGCGCAGCAGCTTGACCTGCAGCTCGAGCGGCATCTCCGTGATCTCGTCCAGGAGCAGCGTGCCGCCGCGCGCACGCTCGAAGATGCCGTCTCGGCGCCGGTCCGCGCCCGTGAAGCTGCCGCGCTCGTGCCCGAACAGCTCGCTCTCGATGAGATTCGCCGGGATGGCGCCGCAGTTCACGGGCAGGAACTTCATCCGCGAGCGGGGGCTGAGATCGTGGATCGCCTGCGCGACGAGCTCCTTGCCGACGCCGCTCTCGCCGTAGATGAGGACGCTCGCGTCCGTCGGCGCCACGCGCTGCACGAGATCGAAGACGCGCCGCATCTCGGGCGAGCGGCCCACCATCGCGCCGAAGCGCCCGAGGCCGCGGAGCTGGCCGTTGAGCGTGCGGACCTGGCGCTTGAGCGCGCGCGTCCGCGACACGCCGCGCAGGCACGAGGTCAGGCGCGCGGCATCCAGCGGCTTGCGCAGATAGTCCGACGCGCCCTGCAGCAGCGCCTGCACCGCGGATTCCACGCTGGCTTCGCCGGTGACGACGATGACCTCCGTGGTCTCCAGCAGGCCGTGCGTGCGCGCGAACTCCAGGCCATCGCCCTCCGGCAGGTTCAGGTCGATGAGCAGCACGTCCGGCACCGCGCGCTCGAGCTCCCGGCGCGCGTCCGCGAGCCCTTCCGCGGTGCGGCACTCGAAGCCCTCGCGCGCCACGAGCAGCTCCAGGCTTCCGAGGAAGGCCGGGTCGTCGTCGACGAGGAGCGCGAGCGGCCTGTCCTGGTCCGCGGTCATGGTGGGTGCCCTCCGGCGCGGGGCAGGCCTGCCGGCGGTGGACGGAGCGGTCTGCGCCCGCTCTCCGAGCTGCCCGGATCGGTGCGCGGACGACTGGCGATCACCGGGCGGACGATAACAGAGTCCGCCCGGGCGTGGAGTGCGTCGCGGCGGACCGGCGCATCCCGTGCCGCCGCCGGGTGTTCTCCCACGTGCGCCAGCGGGGCGGGCGCGCCCGCTCCGGTCCCCACCACCCCAGGAGTCTCCTCATGCTTTCCCGGCACCGGCACGTCCTGCACCTCGCAGCCGTCCTCGTGGTGTTCCTTGGCGCGCTCACGGGCTGCGCCAACTTCGGCACCACCACATCCGACAGCGCGCACCTCGAGATCCAGGCGACCTCGAACTCCATCTACGAAGGCGAGATCGTCACCGTCACCACGCGCTCGGTCAACACGCTGGGCACCGACGCGGACATCGAATGGAGCGCGACGGGCGGCAAGCTCGACTCGGAGCAGAACGGCCGTGTGGCCCGCGCCAAGTTCGACAAGCCCGGCACGTTCATCATCACCGCCAAGCTGAAGATCGACGGGCGCGTGGTGGACACGGACCAGGTGGAGGTCAATGTCCGCCAGCTCGTGGTCTACGATCACTGAGGACCGCCGCCTCCCGCCGCGCACGCCGTTGACGCGCGGGTAAAGGTTCGACGGGCCTCGCGCGTGCCGCCGCCCCACGCCTGATAAGGTGGCGCGGATGCCCGCCTCGCGCCGTCGCAGTCCGTCCTTCATCGCATGAGTCTCCTGCGCGTCTCCGATCGCCGCTTGCTCTCGATCATGGCGGTGGTGGCCGTGCTCGTGGCGCTGAACGCCGCGCTCGCCTGCGTCAACACGCTTCGCCTCCGGCACACGCTGGACCTGGTCGCCCACACGCGAGAGGTGCTGGGAGCGTTGGACCACGCGCTGGTCACGGCGACGGAGGCCGAGACGCAGCAGCGCGGCTTCCTCATCACGCGGGACGACGCGTTCCTGGACCGCTACCGCGAGGCGCGTGCGGAGGCCGGCGAGACGGAGACGCTCCTGGACTCGCTCGTCCGCGACAACGACGAGCAGGTCTCGCGCGCGACCGCGCTGCACGGGCACCTCGACACGCGTTTCGCCGTGCTCGACGAGGGCATCACCGCGATCCGGGAGCTCGGCTTCGAGGAAGCCAGCCGGATGGTGATGACCGGCCGCGGCACGGACGCAATGGAGGCGGCGCGGACCACCGTGGAGCGCATGCGCCAGGCGGAGGAGATCCTCCTCGGCGCGCGCGTGCGGGACGCGGAGACCAGCCGCGCGATGGCCATCGGCAGCGCGGTCGCGGCAGGCCTCGTCGCGCTGTTCGCGCTGGGCGCCCTGGCGCGGCTGCTGCGGCGGCAGATCCGCGAGCGCACCATCGCGGCGGACAACCTGCACGCGGAGAAGGAGCTGTTCCGCACCACGCTCGCGAGCATCGGTGACGGCGTGATCACCACCGACACCAGCGGTCGCGTCACGTTCCTCAACCACGTCGCGGAGAGCCTGACCGGCTGGACGGCTGCCCAGGCGGGCGCACAGCCGCTGGAGACCGTGTTCCACATCGTGAACGAGGACACCGGCGAGCGCGTGGAGAACCCCGCCCTGCGGGCGCTGCGCGAGGGCCTCGTGGTCGCCCTCTCCAACCACACGGTCCTCCGCACGCGCCGCGGCGAGGCCCGCCCCGTCGACGACAGCGCCGCGCCCATCCGCGTGGCCGGGGGCGCCATCGTCGGCGCGGTGCTGGTGTTCCGCGACGTGACGCAGCGCCGCGAGGCGGAGCGCGCGATCCGCGAGGCGGACCAGCGCAAGGACCGATTCCTCGCGCTGCTCGCGCACGAGCTGCGCAACCCGCTGGCCCCCATGCGCAACTCCCTGGAGGTCATGCGCCTCGCCACGGACCCCGAGCAGGTGGGCCAGATGCGCGGCGTCATGGAACGCCAGCTCGCGCACATGGTGCGGCTCGTGGACGACCTGCTCGACGTCTCGCGCATCGCGAGCGACAAGCAGCACCTGCGCCTGCAGACCGTGGAGATCGGCACGGTGCTGGCGAGCGCGCTGGAGACCTTCCGGCCGGTGCTCGCGCAGAGCGGCCAGCAGCTCGTCACGACCGAGCCGGATCGGCCCGTCCACGTGCGCGCCGACCCGGTCCGGCTCGCGCAGGTGCTCTACAACCTGCTGAACAACGCCTCCAAGTTCTCCCTGCCCGGCAGCCGCATCCTGCTCGAAGCGACGCGCCAGGGCGACCGCCTGCTGCTGCGCGTGCGCGACGAGGGCGCCGGCATCCCGCCGGAGATGCTCGAGCGGATCTTCGAGATGTTCGTGCAGGTGGACCAGAGCCTCGAGCGCAGCCGCAGCGGACTCGGCGTCGGCCTCTCGCTCGTGCGGCGGCTCGTCGAGCTCCACGGCGGCAGCGTGAGCGCGCACAGCGACGGTCCGGGGCGCGGCAGCGAGTTCGTGGTCACGCTGCCGGTCGCCGAGCCGGCGCCGGCTGCTCCCGCGTCACCCGCTCCCGCAGCGGGTCGGTCGCGGCCGGCCTGCTCGGGCACGAGGATCCTCGTCGCCGACGACAACCAGGACGCCGCGGAGAGCCTCGCGCGCCTGCTGCGCCTGCGCGGGCACGAGGTGCGCACCGTCCACGACGGGAGCGCGGCGGTGTCGGAGACGGAAGCCTTCCAGCCGCACGCCGTGCTGCTCGACATCGGCATGCCGGTGCTGAACGGCTACGACGCGGCCCGCGCGATCCGCGCCCAGGCGTCCGGCCGCGGCCGGCTGCTCGTCGCGGTCACGGGCTGGGGCGGCGCCGATGACCAGCGCCGCACGCGCGAGGCGGGCTTCGACCATCACCTCGTCAAGCCGATCGAGCTGGCCTCGCTGGAGGACCTTCTGCGGCAGGCCGCGCCCGCGCGGGACTGAGGCCCGCGCTCACTCCTCGCCGCTCCCCTTCTCGCCGGACTTCTCGTCCTTCGACAGGAGTCCGTCACCCTCCGCGCGGTCGGCCCAGAAGTGCTCCACCACGCCGTCGCGGACGACGAAGTAGATCGTCGCCACGTTGCGCTGCTTGCTCCCCCCGAGCAGCGAGGAGAGCAGGCCGCCGCTCTCCTCCTGCAGCGTCGCATAGCGCAGGATGCGGACCTCGGGCTCGTCGGCCACGACCGCGCTGGAGGACGGCGCGCCGAGCACGGCCAGCACCCAGCTCTCGCGCGTCTTCCCCGCCTGGAACTGCTCCAGCGTGCGGTCGCCGATGCGGATGCCGCTCTGCAGCTCGCTGCTGCGGCATGCGCCGAGGCAGAGCGCCGCACCGAGCGCGAGCGCGCGGAGACTGCCGGACTGTGCGGATCGCGGAGCGGACATCGGTCCGACGAACACGGGCGTGGCGGCGGCGTTGCGACCGCGCCGGGCGGTGCGGGCGCGCGTGCGCTCGAAACCTCGCGCGGCCGCCGGGTTTCACTCTCACCGACGGCACGACGGATCCCCTGCGGCGACTGCGCCGCGGCCGCGCAGCTTGCGTCTCCGGCTCACGAACGCGAGGATGCGGATGGCGCGGGCGCGCGCGGCTCACGGCCGACCAGAGGGCGGAATCAGCATGACGGAGGCAGCAGCTGATCGTGCAGCCGGGCCTGCGGGCGATGCGCCCGGCACGTCGCCGCACCCGCCATCTCCGGCGCACGCGGAGAGAATCCGCTTCCCCATCGTCGGCATCGGTGCATCCGCCGGCGGGCTCGAGGCCTTCACGCGGCTGCTGCGCGAGCTGCCGCCCGACACGGGCATGGCCTTCGTGCTGATCCAGCACCTGTCGCCGTCGCACCCGAGCCTGCTCGCGGAGATCCTCTCGCGCTCCACGTCCATGACGGTGACGGAGGTCAGCGCGGAGCCGCCGGTGCGGCCCGATCACGTGTACGTGATCCCTCCCAACCGCGTGATGTACATCTCGGACGGACACCTGCGGCTCGCGCCGCGCGAGCTGTCCCCGGGGCACCAGCGCCCGATCGACGACTTCCTGCGCTCGCTCGCGCAGGATGCGCAGGACCGCGCCATCGGCGTGATCCTCGCGGGCGCCGGAAGCGACGGGACGATCGGCCTGCAGGAGATCAAGGCGCGCGGCGGGCTGACCTTCGCGCAGGACGATTCCGCGGAGGTCCCCGGCATGCCGCGCAGCGCGGTGATCTCCGGCTGCGTGGACGTCGTGGCTGCTCCGGAGGAGATCGCGCGCGAGCTGTCGCGCCTCGCCCGGCTGCCGCTCGTGGACGAGCCGGCTTCGCCCGACGCGCACGGCACGGAGGACGAGGGCCGCGACGTCGCCGACGAGGAGGCGCTCGAGCGCATCCTCCGGCTGCTGCGCAGCGAGGGCCAGCCGGACTTCACCAGCTACAAGAAGTCGGGCCTCATCCGGCGCGTCCGCCGGCGCATGGTGCTGCAGGGTCTCGCGACTCTCGAGGCCTACCACCAGCACCTCGATGCCCACCCGGACGAGCTGCTGGCGCTGAGGAGCGACCTGCTCATCGGCGTCACGAGCTTCTTCCGCAACCCCGAGGACTTCGAGTTCCTCCAGCGCCAGGTGATCCCCGCGCTGACGGCGGCGCACGCGCGCAACGAGCCGCTGCGCGTCTGGTGCGCGGGCTGCTCCACCGGCGAGGAGACCTACTCGGTGGCGATGGCCTTCCTGGAGGCGAGTCTGACGGGGGCCGCGCCGCTGCCGCTGAAGATCTTCGCGACCGACGTGAACGGCGCGAGCGTGAACAAGGCGCGCACCGGGATCTATTCGCGCGCCATTGCAGCCGCCGTCTCGCCCGCGCGACTGCAGCGCCACTTCATCGAGGTCGAGCAGGGTTATCGCGTCGCCGCGCCCATCCGCGAGCTGTGCATCTTCGCGGAGCACGACCTGCTCACCGACCCGCCCTTCTCGCACATCGACCTGCTGGTGTGCCGCAACCTCCTGATCTACCTGGACTCGTCGCTGCAGGAGCGCGTCATCCCGGTGCTCCACGGCGCCCTGCGGCCGGGCGGGGACCTCTGGCTGGGGCCGTCGGAGGTGCCGGGCAGGCACGAGGACCGCTTCGAGCGCGAGGATCCCCGCCATCGCTTCTTCCGCCGCAAGTCCGAGGCGGGCCGGCCGCCGGGACGCCGCCACCCGACGGAACACCAGGCGGAGGATCCCGTGCCGCGCCGGCGCGACCCGCCGGGCCTGCCGGGCAGCTCGGCGCCCGTGGCGGATGCGCGGCGCGAGGCCGACAACCTGCTGCTCGCGCGTTACGCGCCGCCGTCCGTGCTGGTCAACGCCCATCTCGACGTCGTGCAGTTCCGCGGCGACGCGAGCCCGTACCTCGCGCAGGGCGCCGGCTCGGGCGGCGCGAACCTGCTCAAGATGGCGCACGCGGAGCTGCTCGTCGCGCTGCGCAACCTCGTGGAGCGCGCGCGCGTCGAGGGCCTGCCCGTCCGCGAGGAGCGCCTGTCCTTCCCGATCGGCGACGAGCAGCGCCACGTGCGGGTGGAGGCCTCGCCCATCCGCGGCCCGGAGCACTTCGCCGAGCACGTCCTCGTCTCCTTCGAGGAGCTGGAGCCGATCTCGCAGGCTTCGCCCGCGGGCACGGACGCGGACGGCACCGCCGGCCGCCCCCGCGCGGCGCCGACCGGGGACCACAAGCGCCTGCTCCACGAGCTGGCCGCCACGCGCGAGTACCTCAAGTCCATCATCGAGCAGCAGCTCGCGACGAACCAGGACCTGCAGAGCTCGAGCGAGGAGAACCAGTCCGCCAACGAGGAGCTGCAGAGCATCAACGAGGAGCTGGAGACGTCGAAGGAGGAGGTCCAGGCCGCGAACGAGGAGCTGACCACCGTCAACGACGAGCTGCGCGAGCGCAACGCGGAGCTGGCGAGCAGCAACGCGGACTTCCTCAACCTGCTCGACAGCGTGCAGATCAGCATCATCATGCTGGACCGCGACCTCCGCATCCGGCGCTTCACGCCGCCGGCGGAGAAGCTGCTCAGCCTGATCGCGGCGGACATCGGGCGGCCCATCGGGGACATCCGCATCACGCTCGACGTGCCCGACCTGCAGCCGCTGCTCCTGGACGTGCTGACGACGGGCGCCGTGAAGGAGCTGACGGTGCGGACGCAGTCCGGGCGCTGGCACTCGCTGCGCCTGCATCCCTACCAGACGCTGCAGCGCGTGACCCAGGGGGTGGTGATCGTCCTCGTCGACGTGGACCCGCTGAAGACCGCGCAGGAGCAGCTCCGTGCCAGCGAGGAGCGCCACCGGCTGCTGGTCGACGGCGCGACCGGCTACGCGATCATGATGCTGGACGCGGACGGCATCATCACGAGCTGGAACGCCGGCGCGCAGCGCATCTTCGGCTTCCCGGACGTGGAGATCGTCGGCCAGCACGTCTCGCGCCTGTACACGCCCGAGGACCGGGCCAGGGCGTTGTCCTCGGAGGAGCTGCTGCACGCGCGGCAGGAGGCGGGCGCGACGCACGAGGCCTGGCTGGTGCGCAAGGACGGCAGCCGCTTCTGGGCGAGCGGCTCGACCACCGCGCTGCGCGCTCCCTCGGGCGCACTGCGCGGCTATGGCAAGATCGTGCGCGACAACACGGACCGCAAGCGCTTCGAGGAGCAGCTCCAGCTCCACGTCGCGGAGCTCGCGGAGACGGACAGGTTCCGCACGGAGTTCCTGGCCATGCTCGCGCACGAGTTCCGCAACCCGCTCGCCGCCGTGCGCAACGCGACGGACGTGCTGGACACCGCGCACGTGCCGCCGGGCGTGGCCACGCGCGCGCACGAGCTGATGCGCCGGCAGATCGCCAACATGTCGCGCATGATCGACGACCTGCTCGACGTGACGCGCGTGTCGCACGGGAAGATCCACCTGCACAAGCAGGTGGTGGACCTCGTGCCGGTGCTGAAGAACGCGGCCGACGTGCACTCGGCGGCGCTCGCCGAGCGCGGCCAGACGCTGGGGCTCTCCGTGCCCGCGGAGCCCGTGCTCGTGATGGGCGACGCGACGCGCCTCGAGCAGGCCGTCGGCAACCTGATCCACAATGCCTCCAAGTACGGGCACGACGGCGGGCACATCTGGGTGGAGCTGGAGGAGCCGCCGCGCGGCGCCGAGCCGGCCGCGCCCGAGACGCTGCGCGTCATCCGCGTGCGCGATGACGGCGTCGGCATCGAGCCCGCGCTGCTCTCGCGCGTGTTCGACCTCTTCACGCAGGCGGACCAGTCGCTCGCGCGCGGGCGCGGCGGGCTGGGGATCGGCCTGACGCTCGCTCGCCGGCTCGTGGAGCTGCACGGCGGCACGCTCGAGGCCACCAGCCCGGGCCCCGAGCTGGGCAGCGTGTTCACCGTGCGCCTGCCGACCGGCGCGCTGATCCTCCCGCGGGCGGCCGCCCGCCCCGCTGCCCGCCGCTCCCGCGGCGGCATCCCGCGCAGCGTGCTGGTCGTGGACGACAACGAGGACGCCGCCGAGAGCCTCGCGATGCTGCTGCGCCTCGCGGGCCACCACGTGCACGTCGCGCTCGGACCCGATCAGGCGCTGGCGGCGCTCGGCGAGCGCTTCGACGTCGCGCTGCTCGACATCGGCATGCCGGGCACCAATGGCCTGGAACTCGCGCAGGCAATGCGCAGCCGGCTGGGAGAGCACTGCCCGACGCTCATCGCCCTCACGGGCTACGGTCACGAGGAGATGCGGCACGACGTGAAGGCCGCCGGCTTCTCGCAGCACCTGCTCAAGCCCGCCGACCCCCAGCTCCTGCTCGACATCCTCGCCTCCGTGAAGGCGGGCTGACCGCGCGGACGGCGGCCTGACCGCGCGTCGCGGCGGGCGCACGCGGGCTGCGTCGCGCAGCCGCGGGCAGGCTCAGAGACCCAGGGTGCGCAGCGCCGCGCGCGTCAGCGCCTGCCGTCCCGCCGCCGCGTAGCCGCTCCACGGATCGCGCCGGCCCGCCTCGGCGAGGCGCTTGCCGATGGTCCGCACGCGGAACGCGGCCGGCGCGAATCCGGCACGCAGCTCCTCCCAGCGCACCGGCACCGCGACGGGCGCGCCGGCGCGCGCCCGCACGCCGTACGGGCACACCGCCGTGGCGCCGCGCCCGTTGCGCAGCCAGTCGATGAAGATGCGGCCGGTGCGGCTGGCCTTGCTGGCCTTGGTCAGGAACCGGTGCGGCTCGCGCGTGGCCATGGACTCGCTGAACGCGTGCGTGAAGGCCTTCACGCCGTCGTAGTCCAGGGCGCGGCGGACCGGCACCACGACGTGGAGGCCCTTGCCGCCGGTCGTCATCGCGAACGATTCCAGGCCGAGCGCAGCCAGCTGCGCGCGTGCGTCGCGCGCGGCCTGCATCACCGCCGGGAACGCGACATCGGGCGCGGGGTCGAGGTCGAAGACGACGCGATCGGGACGCTCCAGGTCGTCGCTGCGCGAGCCCCACAGGTGCAGCTCGATCACGCCGTGCTGCACGAGCGTCACCAGCCCGGCCGCCGACGCGACGCTCATGTACTCCTTGGGCGCCGCCGCCTCCTTCTCCTGCACCGGCACGACGTCGATCCCGGCCAGCTCACCCTGCAGCACGTGCTTCTGGAAGAAGCAGCTCCCGCCCGTTCCGTCGGGGCAGCGCACCAGCGCAAGTGGCCGCAGCCGGGCGTGCGGCAGCAGCAGCGGCGCGACCTGCGCGTAATACCGCGCGAGCTCCACCTTGGTCAGCCCCGCCTCGGGATCGAGGATGCGATCGGGGTGCGTGACCCTCACCCCCTGCACCAGCTCCGCACCCGCTGCGTCGCGCGCCGGCGCCGCCGTGTCGCGCGCCGGCGCCGCCGCACCGCGTGCGGCTGCCGTTCCAGGCACGCTTGCCGCGCTGCGACCCGTTGCCTTGGCGCGCGCGCCTGATGCTCCGCCACCCTTCGCGCGCGGCGTCCGCTTCCCGGGCGCGCTCCTCGCGGGCGAGGCGCGCGTGGCCGCGAGGCTGCGCGAGCGGGCCTTGGTCGCCGACGCGCGCACGGCCGTCTCGCGCACGACCTCCTCGGGGCCCTTGTCGTCGCGCAGGCCTTGGAAAGACGGGTGGCGCAGCCGGCCCGCCGAGGTCCACTCCGTGAACGAGACGTCGCACACGAGCTCGGGCCGCGACCACACCGCGTCGCGCAGGTCGGACTCCCGGGGCGCATCGAGCGGCGGCTGCGCGAGCCGGCTGCGGGCGAGCCGCGCGCGCAGCTCCTCGCGCTGTGTGTCGCTGAAGCCGGTGCCGACCCGCCCCGCGTACGAGAGGTGCCCCTGCGCGTCGTTCACGGCGAGGACGAGCGAGCCGATCGCGGCGTCGCCCGTGGTGGACGGCGTGTAGCCGACGACGACGAACTCCTGCCGCATCCCGCAGCGGATCTTGCACCAGTCCGGCCCGCGGCCCGGCCGGTACGGCGCGTCCGCCCGCTTGGCGATGGAGCCCTCGAGGCGGTGCCGGCACGCCGCGGTGAAGAAGCTCGCGCCGCGCCCGGCCACGTGATCCGTGTACCGGAGCCGCGGCTGGTGCGCGCGCTCCAGCAGCTCGGCGAGGCGCCGCTTGCGCTCGTGCAGCGGGAGCGCGCGCAGATCCTCGCCATCCAGGTGCAGCAGGTCGAAGAGCTGGAACACCGTGCGCGACTCGGCCGCCGTGCCGATCGCGTCGCGGAAGGCCTCGAAGCTGGAGCCGCCTGCGCGTGTGGGCAGGATGACCTCGCCGTCGAGCAGCGCGGTCTCGCACGGCAGCTTCGCGAGCTCCTCGAGCAGCGTCGGCAGCTTGGCCGACCACGGCTTGCGGTTGCGCGAGAACAGCGTGGCCTGGCCGCGGTCGACGCGAGCCTGCATGCGGAAGCCGTCGAACTTGATCTCGTGCAGCCACTCCTCGCCGGCGGGCGCCTCGCTGACCAGCGTGCAGAGCTGCGGGCTCACGAAAGCCGGCAACGCCGCGCGCCCGCGCCGGAGCGCCATCGCTGCGCCGCGCGTCGCACGCGTGGCCGTCGCACGCGTGGCCGTCGCACGCGTGGCCGTCGCGCGCGTGGCCGTCGCGCGCGTGGCCGTCGCGCGCGTGGCCGTCGCACGCGTGGCCGTCGCGCGCGTGGCGCGCGAGCGGGCCGTGGCGCGCGCTGCCGCGCTGCTCGTGCCCGCGCGCGTGGCGCGCGTCGCGGCGGCGGCTGCGGGCCCGGTGACCTTCGCCGCAGCGGGGCCATCGGCGCGCGCGGCCTTCTTCTGCTGCGCCGGCGAGCCGCCCTGTTCCTGCGCCACCTGCAGCAGCCTGCGCCCCGTCTTCACGCTCTCCGGGCGCTGCGCGGTGATGTCGCCACTCGTCCGCGCGTGCGGGTCGTCGCTCTTGATGAGCAGCCAGTTCTCGCGTTCCTCCTCGCCGGCGCGTCCGCCCATGCGCACGAGCGACCAGCGGCCCTGCAGCTTCCGGCCGTGCAGCTCGAAGGCGAGGTGGCCCTTGCGGTAAGCCGCGCGCGCGTCGCCCTCCGGCGTCCACGTGCCGAGGTCCCACAGCACCACCGTGCCGCCGCCGTAGGCCTTCTCGGGGATCACGCCCTCGAACTCGCCGTAGTCGAGCGGGTGGTCCTCCACGTGCACCGCGAGCCTCCGGTCGTGCGGGTCGAGGCTCGGGCCCTTGGGCACGGCCCAGGACTTCAGCACGCCGTCGAGCTCCAGCCGGAAGTCGTAGTGCAGCCGGGAGGCATCGTGCTTCTGGATGCAGAACATCCCGCCGCCGCGCGGTGCCGCGGCGCGGGCGCGCGAGGCGCCCTTCGGCTCGGGCGTGCGCTCGAAGTCGCGCTTGCGGACGTAGGCGCGCAGGTCGCCGACACTCCCCCCGCGCGTGCCGGCGCGGGCAGCGCGCGCGGCGCTCTTGCGCGGCGTGGCGCTCTTGCGGGGCGAGGTGCCGGAGCTCGAGGTGCCGGAGCTCGAGGTGCCGGAGCTCGAGGCGCGGGAGTTCGAGGCGCCTCCGCGTGCAGCGCTGCTCCGGCGCGCGACGCGCTTGCGCCCGGCGGCAGCGCGGGCCTTGCTGCTCTCCGACGCGGCGCGCTTCACGCGGACCGGCGCCGCGGGGCGCGGCGCTTCACGGCGTGGGCCAGCGGACGGGCGCTCCGGCGCGGCGCGTGGGTCGTGCGTGCGGCGGCGCGGGCCGGCCGCGCGCGCGTTTCACGCGCACCGGAGTGCGCCCCGCGCTCGACGCTGCGCTTGAGCAGCGGCATGAGGTCGAGCACGTCGCCGTGCGCCTCCGCCGCAGGCTCGCGCACGGGCGCGTCGATCGGCTCGAGCTTGCCGGCCTTCACCTTGCGCTCGATCATCGCCAGCACGTCGTCGCGGTAGGTGTCCTTGTACTTGTCGGGAGTCCACTTGCCGGTCATGTCCTCCACGAGGCGCTCGGCGAGCTCCAGCTCCTTCTTCGAGACCGCGACGTCCGCGTCGGCGCCCTCCGGCAGCCCGATGGAGCCCGGCTCGCGCAACTCGTGCGCGAAGCGCAGCAGGCACAGCATGAGCGCCGGCCCGCGCGTCGTGAGCCCGGCGAGGTGCTCGCGCGTCCGGATCACCACGCGCGCGACGCCCATCTGCCCCGTCGCCTCCAGCGTCCTGTGCAGCAGCGCGTAGGCCTTGTGTCCGCGCTTGCGGGTCGGCCGCAGGTAGTAGGGCTTGTCGAAGAAGGAGGGGTGCACGTCGGCGGCGTTCACGAAGTCCAGGATCTCGATGCTCCCGGTCGCCTTGGCATTCGCCCCGCGCAGCTCCTGGTCGCTCAGCAGCACGTACTCGTCGGATGAGTACTCGTAGCCCTTGACGATCTCGCTCCACGGCACGTCCTCGCCGGTGGTCTTGCTCACGCGGCGGTTCCCGACCGGGGTGCGGTCACGGCGGTCGAAGAGGTGGAAGGACAGCTCGTGGCTGACCTCCGCCGTGACGAGTTCGACCGGGATCTCGACGAGCCCGAAGGAGACGAAGCCTTTCCAGAGTGCGTCGCGCGGCATGGCTGGAGTCCGGGGAGAGGAAGGTGCGGCGGGCTGGCCGCGCGCGCCGGCGTCCGGCGGACTGCGGCGCGCGGCCAGTCCGCGCAAACCGGGGGCCAGAACGACCGATCTGCCTCCCTGTGGAGATCCGTGACGGCCTCCGCTGCGCGGACGGCGTGCGTGCCCGATCGTGCGCTCGACCGCGCCCTTGCATCGGCAATTTCTACAAGCCCTCAGGAGTTCGGGCAGCTTGCCGGCCTTTCGAGGCCGTCCACGAGGCCGTCGGGGGCGCTCGGCCTCGGGAAACGCGACCCGGCTTCGTGGCATGGGCTTTGCACCGCCGCGGCACCATCGGAACCGCAACGCATCAGGCGGCAGCGCACCGCGCAGCGCCAAGGGAGCAACGATGAGGACTCGACAGGCAATCGCACGCAGCCCGGACGGCCGTGAGCTCATGCTGGCCGTGAAGGTGGGCTCGCCGGACGCCTTCAACCGCCTGGCGCACGAGTACGGCACGTACATCCGCAACGTGATCGGCCGCTACGTGAAGGAGTCGTCGATGATCGACGACCTCTCGCAGGACGTGCTGCTGCGGCTGTACGGCGCACGCGAGCGCTACGAGCCGGCCGCGCCCTTCGAGGCCTTCCTGCAGACGATCATCTTCAACCTCTGCGTGAACCACCTCCGCTACCACAAGCGGCGGCGCGCCGTGTCGCTCAGCAACGTGAGCGAGACGGGCGAGGCGCTCGGCTCGACGATGCCGGACGAGCGCGGAGCTTCGCCCGACCAGGATGCGATCCGGCGCGAGCGCGCGATCGCGGTGCGCGAGGCCATCAGCCGCCTGCCGGGCAACCAGCAGCGTGCGCTGCTGCTCTCGCACTTCGACGGGCTGGCGCACGACGAGGTCGGGCGTCGCGTCGGGCTGTCGGTGGCAGCGGTGAAGTCGCTCATCTGGCGCGCCCGCGAAAACCTGCGCAAGATGCTCGGCGCGGAGCTCGCCGAGCCTGCCGACATCCTCCGCGGCGCGATGACAACCCCGCGGCTCGTGTCGACACGGCAGCGCAGCGCGGCCTGAGGCAGGGCGCCCGCCGTCCGGCCGCCGGATTCCGCACCTCTTTCCCGTAGCGGGGACGGGCATTGAACGACAGGCACCAACCCGTCTGGATCGACCATCCGCCCGCGCTCGCGCTGGATGGTGCGCGCCTGGAGCGCGATCTCGACGTGGACGTGGCCGTCATCGGGGCCGGCATCACCGGTCTGACGACGGCGCTCCTGCTGCAGCGCGAGGGACTGTCCGTCGCCGTGCTCGAGCGGCACCGCGTCGGCCGCGGCGCCACCAGCCACTCCTCGGGTCACCTCACCGCGGCGCTCGATGTCCCCTGGCGCGGACTCGTCTCGGACTTCGGCAAGCCGGCGGCGCGCTCGGTGGCGCAGGCCAGTCTCGCCGCCATCGAGGCCATCGGACGGCTCTCCGGGGAGGTCGGCGTCGATGCGGGGCTGCAGCACCTGCCGGGCTTCCGCTACACGCAGGATCCCGGCGAGACGGGCGAGCTGACGCGCGAGGCGGAGCTCGCGGCCGACCTGGGGCTCCCGGTCTCGCTGGTGCGCGAGACACCGTTGCCCTTCCCGGTCGCTGCGGCGATCCGCTACGACAACCAGGCCACGCTGCACCCCGTGCACTACGTCTCGGGACTCGCGCGCGCCTTCGTCGCTGCCGGCGGCGCGCTGTACGAGGACACGCCCGTGCTCGAGGTGACGGATGGCGAGCCCTGCCGTGTGGACATCGCCGGTCACGTGGTGCGCGCGCGCTCGGTCGTGGAAGCGACGCACACGCCGATCAACGTCGTGGTCGGCCTGCAGACGCGCCTCGGCCCGTACATGACCTACGTGCTCAGCGCGCGCCTCGCCGGTCCGGCCCCCGCCGCGCTGTGCTGGGACACCGAGGATCCCTACCACTACTTCCGCCCGCTCGCGGCGGGCAGCGACCGGCTCATCGCCGGCGGCTGTGACCACAAGACCGGCCAGCCCGGACACGGAAACGGCGGCGAGACGGATCCCTTCCACGCGCTGGAGCAGCACGTGCGCGCGCGCTTCGACGTGCAGGAGGTGGAGCAGCGCTGGTCCTTCGAGGTCTTCGAGCCCGCCGACGGCCTGCCCTACGCGGGGCGGCTCGGCGGCGGGCACGTCTACGTCGCGACGGGCCTGTCCGGCACCGGTCTCACCTTCGGCACGCTCTGCGCGCACCTGCTGGCCGACCTCATCGCCGGACGCGACCATCCGCTCGCAAAGCTGCTCTCGCCCTCGAGGCTCAAGCCGGTGGCGTCCGCGCGCGACGTCGTGCGCGAGAACGCGAACGTCGCGTGGCACATGGTGCGCGACAGGCTCAAGGGCCCCGACGTGGCCACCGCGGCGTCGATCGCACCCGGCGAGGGACGCATCGTGGAGCTGGACGGGAACCGCGCCGCCGTGTACCGCAACGCGCAGGGTGCGCTGTCCGTCATGTCGCCGGTGTGCACGCACATGGGCTGCATCGTGGGCTGGAACGCCTCCGCCGCGACCTGGGACTGCCCGTGCCACGGAGGCCGCTATCTCCCCGGGGGCGAAGTCCTTTCCGGCCCGCCGACGCGCGGCCTCTCGGAACCTGCGCCGTGAAGAGGGCCGCGGCGTGAAGAAGGGTGCCAAGCGCGCGCTGCGCCCCGCGCAGTCGCAGAAGCGCCAGCCCGGCCGCCAGTCGGTCATGCGCCCGCAGCCGCGCTCCACGCGCGCGTCGCACCGCGGCAGCGGCAAGCTCGCGGGCAGGGTGGCGCTCATCACCGGCGGTGACAGCGGCATCGGCCGCGCGGTGGCCGTCGCGTTCGCGCGCGAGGGCGCCGACGTCGCGGTGAGCTACCTCGAGGAGCACGACGACGCGGCCGAGACGCGCCGACTCGTGCGCAAGGAGCGTCGGCGCTGCCTGCTGCTGCCCGGCGACGTCGGCAACGAAGCGCACTGCAACGGTCTGGTGCAGGCGGTGCTCGCGGAGTGGGGCCGCCTCGACGTGCTCGTCAACAACGCGGCGGAGCAGCACCCGCAGGAGCGGCCCGAGGACGTGAGCGCCGAGCAGGTGCTCGCGACCTTCCGCACGAACGTGTTCGCGATGTTCCAGCTCACGCGCGCGGCGCTGCCGCACCTGCGCAAGGGCGGCGCGATCGTCAACACGGCGTCCGTCACCGCGTACCGCGGGAGCCCGAAGCTGCTGGACTACTCGTCGACGAAGGGTGCGATCGTCGCCTACACGCGCTCGCTCGCGCTGGCGCTCGCGGAGCGCGGCATCCGCGTGAACGCCGTCGCGCCGGGCCCCATCTGGACGCCGCTGATCCCGGCCACGTTCGAGCCGGCCAAGGTGGCGAGCTTCGGCTCCGACACGCCGCTGAAGCGCGCGGGCGAGCCCGCGGAGGTCGCGTCGTGCTTCGTGTTCCTCGCCTCGGAGGACGCGTCCTATCTCACCGGCCAGGTGCTGCACCCGAACGGCGGCGAGATCATCAACGGCTGATCGCGCACCGCTCGCCGCTCGCCGCTTGCCGCTCGCCGTGCGCCGCTCGCCGTGCGCCGCTCGCCGCTCGCCGTGGCGCCGCTCGCCGTGGCGCACTTGCGGCGCGCCACTCGCTGGCGTCGCGCGCGCCCGCGATCGCGGCCATCGCTGCGCGCGCGGGCCGCGCGGAACGCTTCGCCGCGCGAGAAACCTGCGCCTCGCCGCGCGTGTTAGGCAGGTGCGCGCTCGAACGAACGAGCGCGGAGCAGTCATCCGTTTCCCGCAAGCAACACGAGGAGTTTCACCATGAGGCATCACCCCAGGAAGTCCGAGAGGCCGCGTGGAGAGGGCTACATTCCGCAGCCGCAGCGCGACGCCCGCGGCCAGTTCGAGACCTCCGACTGGAACGACGAGGACCGCGGCTACCGCGGCGAGGAAGAGCAGCCCGGAGGCCGTGGACCGTCCGGTTACGGCGGCCAGGTGCCGCAGCAGTACCGCTCCGAGAACGTGTACGGACGCGGCTCGCAGCAGTACGGGCGTGGATCTTCGTCGAGCGGCGAGGGTTTCGGCGCCGGCTACGAGGGCTCGGAGTACGAAGGCGGCGGCCGCTCGATGAGCGCGGGACGCCAGGAAGGCGGGCGCGGGCAGGAGTCTGGCCGCTCCATGGGTTACGAGGGCGGCGGCTCCTACGGAAACGCGGGACGCTCCGGCGGCTTCGGAGGCCACGGCAGCAACTCCGGCTACGGCGGCCAAGGCTCGGGTGGCTTCGGCGGCCAGAACTTCGGCAGCCAGGTGTCCAGCGGCTTCGGCACGCAGGGTTACGGCAGCCAGGGCGGAAGCCCGAGCATGCGCGGACAGGGCTCCCGCGGCTGGGGCGGACAGGGCATGTCGAGCGGTTACGGCAGCTCGAGCGGCTTCGGCCAGAGCGGCGGACAGCGCCAGGGCTCGTTCGCGGGCAAGGGCCCGAAGGGCTACACGCGCTCCGACGAGCGCATCAAGGAGGAAGTCTGCGACTGCCTCGCTGACGACGGCGACATCGATGCGAGCAACATCGAGGTCGAGGTGCAGGACGGCGAGGTGATCCTCAAGGGCTCGGTGGACGACCGCAGCACCAAGTGGAACGCCGAGCAGCTCTGCGAGCAGGTCTCCGGCGTGAAGGACGTGCAGAACCAGCTCAAGGTCCGCCGCGGCGGCTCGGAGGGTTCTGCGTCCGAGGGTTCCGGGTCCGAGAGCTCCGAGCAGGGCAGCGGCCGCTCCACGTCCTCGGTGAGCGGCAAGTCGGGCAGCAGCCGGGCCTCCGGCTCCAGCTCCGGATCGAGTTCCGGCTCCACGTCCGGCGGTTCCGGCAGCGGCGTGTTCGGCAGCAGCTCCACCGGCTCCTCGACCGGCTCGCGCAGCGGCGAGGGAACCGGCATGTCCCCGGGCGGCGGCATGGGCAAGGGCGGCACGTCGTCCTCGAGCGGCGGCCGCAGCGGCACCTGATCGTTCTCCGGAATGCGCGGCCGGCGCGGCGCGGCATGCACCCGCGCTGCGCCGGCCGGCGAGACCGGCGTCGTGCACGGGGGGCGCCTCCGACGGGGCGCCCCCCGTTTTTTTTCCGCTCGCGTCCGGCAAGCGGCCGTGCGCAAGCTTCCGGCGTGATGCTCGAGAGCCCAGTGGTGCCTCGTCGACGCCACGTCCGAAGAGGCGCGGGGTTCTCCCGGCCGTGATGCCTTCAGGGAACCCGCCGGCGGATGCGCGGCACAACGGCGTCTTCCGCATCGTGTTCTCGCTCGCCCTGGCGAGCGCGCTCGTCGCGACGTCGCTATGGGTGCTGGAGCCGTTCACCCCCGCGGTGATCTGGGCCACGATGATCGTGGTGTCCACGTGGTCCGGGCTGCTCGCGCTGCAGCGCCTGTGCGGCGGCCGGCGCGGGCTCGCCGTCGCGGGGATGGTGACGCTGCTCGTGCTCGTGGTCGCGCTGCCGGTGTCGCTCGCGATCACCTCCATCGTCGAGCACGTGGACCAGCTCTCCGCCTTCGCGAAGAGCTTCGACACGCTGAAGCTCGGCGAGCCACCCGCGTGGCTGCACGACGTGCCGCTCGCGGGCGAGCAGCTCGTGAGCGAGTGGCGCAGGCTGGCCGCGGATCCGGAGCTCGGCAAGAAGCTCGGCCCGTACGCGGGCGCGGCGGCGAGATGGACGGCCGCGCGCGTCGGCGGCGCCGGCGCGATGCTCGTGCAGGTGCTGCTCACGATCGTGCTCGCGGGCATCCTCTACGCGAAGGGCGAGCTCGCGGGCCGCGGCGTGCTGCGGCTCGCGCACCGCATCGCGCCCGAGGCCGGCGAGAGCTCCGTGCGGCTCGCCGCGCAGGCGATCCGCGGCGTCGCGCTCGGCGTCGTGGTCACCGCCATCGCGCAGTCGCTGGTGGGATGGGTGGGCCTCGCGCTCGCCGGCGTGCCGGGCGCCGCGATGCTCACCATGCTCATGTTCGTCATGGCCGTCGCGCAGCTGGGCGCGACGCCGGTGCTCGCGTGCGCGGCGCTGTGGAAGTTCACGCAGCACGACACGGGCTGGGGCGTGGCGCTCGTGGTGTGGGCCGTCGTCGTCGGGACGATGGACAACGTCATCCGTCCGATCCTGATCCGCAAGGGCGTGGACCTCCCGCTGCTGCTCATCTTCGCGGGCGTGGTCGGCGGGCTGCTCGCCTTCGGCATCGTCGGGCTGTTCATCGGGCCGGTGGTGCTCGCCGTCACCTGGACGCTCATGAAGTCCTGGGTCGCGGAAGCGCCTGCCGAGCAACCGGTCCCGGCGGCCGCGGACGACGCGGACACGCACCTCGGACCCTGAGGCGGATCCGCGCGAAGCGGTCCGCCGAAGACTCGCCGCAGCTCGGACGAGGCTCCCGCGCTCAGCGCCTGCGGGCCGGCCGCACCGGGCTCGGGACGGCGCGCTCGACCGGGATCACGAGGAAGTCCGCGCCATCGCCCGGCAGGGCCACGTTCAGCGGCTCGGTGTCGGACACGCCGCCGGAGAGCGACAGACTCCACTCGCCATCGGCCACGTCGCCCAGGCTGAAGCGCCCCAGGTCATCGCTCATCACCGCGCTTCCGAGGCGGGGATCCGGAGGGCGCGAGAGCTGGAGCTTCACGCCGGGCACGCCCTCGCCCGTGATGCGGTCGATGACTTTGCCGGCCAGCGTTCCCGATCCGAACTCCAGGTCCGCCGTGACCGTCGCGCCGGGCGGCACCTGCAGCGCGCGGACGACGAGGCCGCCGAGCGGCGAGCGGGCGCACACCGTGTCGGGCATGCCGCCCATCAGGCCGAGCTCGTAGCGACCGGCTGCGTCGGTCGTGGTGCTCGCCGAGCGCGTGGGCCGGCGCACGGACACGACGGCACCCGCGAGCGCGCGGCCGCCGGCGCTCACCATGCCCTGCAGCATCGCGGCTCGCGGATACAGCAGCGTCACCGCGCGCGTTTCGCCGGCCGCCACGACGCCGAGGTCGTGCTCGATCAGCGGGACCCTCAGCTCCACGCGGAGCGTGCCCGCCGGAACCGGGCCCTGCGCGCGACCCGCGGCGTCGGTCCGCAACGAGGCGACCGGCGCGCCGAAGGTCCCGCCGGCCGCCAGGTCCAGCACGCAGAGCGCCGCGCCCGCCACCGGCTCCTGGTTCGCATCGAGCAGCAGCACCTGCAGCATCGCCTGCGGCGCGGGCTCCGCGCCGGCGGCGCGATCGACGGATGCGACCAGCGCCGCAGGCGCGGCGGCCGGACGTTCCGGAACGCTCGCCGCGACGCGCACGCGCTCCGCGACGTCCGGCACCTCGTGCAGCACCTCCGGCGCGCGCGCAGCGGCGGGATCCTCGGCTCCCGGCGCGCGCAGCAGCACCAGCGCCGCGCCAGCCAGCACCAGGAGCGCCACGATGATCCCGGCCTTGCGCATCATCGCTGCAAGCTAGCAGAGCGCGCGGCGGACACGCGCGCGCCTCGGCCTGTCGCACCGGGCGCTGCTGTTGTGGCGAGGCGGGACATTCGTACGCTGGGCCGGATTCCTCATCGAAGACCCGCCCCACCGTCCCGGAGAGTCCCCATGAGCTGCACCCGTTTTCTCCGTCCCGCCAGCGCGTCCCTCTTCGCCGCCGGGCTGGTCGGAGCGCTGCTCGTCGGGTCGGCTGCCGCGCAGACCAGCTTCCTCTCGTGGAACGGCGACACGACCAACGACAGCTTCGGCTACGCGGTGGCGGGCGCGGGTGACGTGAACGGCGACGGCTTCCCGGACGTCGTGATCGGCGCGCGCGACGACGACCCGGCCGGCATCGCCGGCGCCGGGAGCGCGTACGTGCAGTCCGGCAAGGACGGCACGCTGATCTGGGCGCTGCACGGCACGCAGGTCGGCGAGGCCTTCGGCACCTCGGTGGCCGGCGTCGCGGATCTCAACCACGACGGCTTCGCCGACTTCGCGGTGGGCGCGCCGGGCTGGGACAACGCCGTGATGCTCATGGACGTGGGCGCGGTGCACGTGTTCAACGGCAAGACCGGCACCAAGTTCTTCACCTTCGGCGGCACGCAGACCGGTGATCTCTACGGCGCGAGCGTGGACGGCTGCGGCGACTGGAACAACGACGGAACGCCCGACATCGTCGTCGGCCTCCCGAACTACGACGAGACTATCGCCGCCGTGCTGCACCCGAACACCGGGCGCGCGGTGGTCATCTCGGGCACGGTGCCGTCCTCGATCATGGCCACCTTCAACGGCGTCGACAACGGCGAGAACTTCGGCTGGTCGGTGGCCGGCGTCGGCGACTGGGACGCCGACGGCGTGCAGGACATCGTCGTGGGCTCGCCCTTCTCGCCGACGAGCGTCACGCTGGGCGGCAAGGCGCGCGTGTACTCGGGCAAGCTCAAGAGCCTGCTGTTCACGGCGCAGGGCAGCGTGGCCGGCGGCTCGCTGGGCATCGGCGTGGGCGGCGCAGGCGACGTGAACAACGACGGCAAGGACGACATCGTCGTCGGAGCCTACGGCGAGGCCGGCAATGCCGGCGCGGTGCGCGTCTTCCTCGGCAACACGGGCGTCGCCTCGTGGATCAAGCCGGGCGAAGCGGCCAACGACCGCCTCGGCTACGACGTGGACGGCGTCGGCGACGCGGACAAGGACGGCTTCGACGACTTCGCGGCCGGCGCGTACGTCGCCGCCGGAGCCGGCTACGTGAAGGTGTGGTCGGGCAAGACCGGCGCGCTGCTCTACACCAAGATCCTCGCGCCGGCGGGCAGCGAGCAGTTCGGCGCGTCCGTCGCGGGCGCCGGCGACCTCGACCAGGACGGCTGGCAGGACCTCGTCATCGGCGACTACGCCTTCGACGGCCCCGCGGGCGTGGATGCGGGGCGCGCCTGGGCCTACGACATCGTCGTGCATCAGGCCAACCTCGGCTTCGCCGGTCCCGGCGCCGCGACGCTGGAGATGCACGGCACGCCGCTCGTCACGGGCGGCAAGGAGGATCTGCACCTGAAGGGCGCCGCGCCGAACGCTGCCTGCTGGCTGGTCGCCTCGGGCGGCCAGGCCAACGCGTCGTTCAAGGGCGGAGTGCTCGTGCCCGACCTCGCCGTCGGCGCGGTCTTCGCCTTCACCACCAGCGCGCAGGGCAAGCTCGACCTGCTGTCCATCGCCGGCGGCGGCGGCCCCTTCGCGCTCTTCCTCCAGTGCGTGGTCAAGGACGCCGCGCAGCCGCAGGGCTTCGCGCTGAGCAACGCCGTGCAGGCGGCCTGGCTGCCGTAGCCGCACGCGTCCGAGCTCCGCGCGCCCGTGCCGGGTCACGCTGCCTCGGGAAGGACCCTCCGGCCCGCCCCGGCCCGGAGGCCGCCTGCGCTCCTGCTCACGGCTCATCGAGCTGCACGACGGAGGTTCGGCGGCCGGGCCGGGGCGGGCGCGCCGAAGGTGCCACCCGGATGAACCGATCGCCGCCGCCGTGCGCTCTGGCAGTTGTGCCTTGGCGCATCCTGCCCCGAACCCAGGAACCCGGAAGACCATGACCGAGACCCGTCTGCCCTCGACCCGACCCGCCGCACCTCTCGCGGCGCGCCACCCGTCCCGGCGCCGCCGCCAGCTCCCCGCGCTCGGGCTGGCCTGCGCCGTCGCAACGGCCGGCGCCGTCCGCGCCGCGACGGCCGGCGATCTCCTGGCCGAGTCGCCCGCGGCACCCGCCGCCGTCCAGCCGTCGGCGTCCGGCTCGAGCGACACCCCCGCCTCGCCCTTCGCGTCGCTGACCGACGACCTCCGCGCCTGGGAGGCGCAGAACGCGCCGCAGACCGTCCCGCAGGAGAAGCCCGCCGAGGGCGAGCGCCTGCGCACCTGGGAGATGCCGGCCGTCGAGGTCATCGGCGAGGCGCCGCCCGCGCTGCGCGAGGAAGAGCGCATCGGCCCGTACAGCCAGCCGCGCTGGACCGCGCACCGCCGCTTCACCACGGTCCGCACCTACGTGCTGCCCGAGGGCGAGATCGACGGCGAGTACTGGGCGCGCATCACCGAGCCGCAGCACGGCAAGACGAAGATCCGCAACCTGTACGAGGTGGAGATCGGCCTGCCAAACCGCTTCCAGCTCGACCTCTACCTGCGCGGCGAGCACGAGGGCGAGTGGGACCCAGGCGACATCAACGGCCAGCAGATCGAGGGCCGCTACGCCTTCGCCAACTGGGGCGAGCTGTGGGGCAACCCGACGGTCTACCTCGAGTGGGGCAACAACTACCGCGAGCCCGACACGTGGGAGGGCAAGCTGCTGCTCACGGACGAGCTGGCCCCGAGCTGGCACTGGGGCGCCAACCTCTCGGTCGAGCAGCAGACCACCGGCGACAAGGAGCGCGAGGTGCAGGTGACCTACGGCATCTCGAAGACGATCACCGACGAGAAGTTCTCGATCGGCGGCGAGATCAAGGCGCAGCGCGTGAACACGGAGGAGAACCGCGACGACTTCAGCGACGAGTTCTTCGTGGGCCCGAGCTTCCAGTTCAAGCCGACCAAGCGCACGCACATCGATTTCGCGCCGCTGATCGGCGTCGGCGGCGAGTCGCCCAACGCGCAGATCTTCTTCATCTTCGGCTACGAGTTCTGACGCGGGGCGGCCGGGACGCGCGGTCATGCCGTTGCAGGGTCGGCGCATCCTGTTCGGGAATGCGCGCTCGCGGCACGGCGCCATCTGGGTGGCGCCGGCGCGATGCTGCAGCAGCAAGCCCGGCCGCCAGGCCCGGCCGCCCCGCGGCTTTCCCGAGGCGAGGATGACATTCTTCCGGACCAGCGCGTGATGCCGAGCCCGCCCGCCGCCGACGCAAGCCCCGCCGACCCGGTCGCGCCCGGGTCCGCGGCATCTGCCCTCCAGGCGGCAGCGACCCCGGCACCCGCACTCGCGGCTTGTGCTCCCGCGGCCTCCACGCCACCGGCCTCCGCGCCACCGGCAGCCACGCCACCGGCCTCCGCGCCACCGGAGGCCGCGCTACCGGCGGCCGCGGTGCGAGGAGCGCGGCCGCGGCGCGCCGCGATCACGCTGCCGCTGCTCCTCAGCCTTGGCGTGCACGCGGCCGCGCTGATCGCGCTGCAGCACTGGGCCATGGGCGACGGAGGCATCGGTGGCGCTCCCGGCGCAGCGGGCGCCGGCGCGGGCGGCCGCGGCGGCGATCTGGTGTGGAGCATCGGCGTGTCCGGCGCGCTGCACGGCGGCTCCGGTGGCGGCTCCAGTGACGGCTCCGGGGGCGGTCCCGTCGGCGATGACGGAGCCGACGCCCGCGCGGGCTCGCGCCGCGACGACAGCGCGGAGAGCGGCGGCGACAGCGGGGCTCCCGATCGCGATCCCGGCGAACGCACCGCCGACGGGCAAGGCGATCCGCTTGCCGACGATGGCGATGGCGATGGCCATGGCGCCGGCGTGCTGGCCCGCGAGGACTTCGTGGCCGAGCCTCCCGCGCCGGTCGTTGTCACCGCGCCGCCGGCCAGCCCGGTGCCCGCGCCCGAGGTCACGCCGGAGGAGGCGCCCCTCGCGGACGACATCGCCGCCACCTCGGTGGCGGCCGAGCCGACCGTCGATCCCGCGCCCCAGACCAGCGCGAGCCTCGCCCCTTCCGCCGAGCCGACCGCGGGCCCGCCGCTCGCTCCGCGCCCCCTGCCCGCTCCGGACCCGCCGCCCGCTCTCCTGGCGAGCGCGGATCCGCCGGCCCCGATCCTCCCGCTCCCGGAGACGCTCTCCGCGCCCGCGGAGACCGGCTCGGAACTCCCTCGCACTCTCGCGAGTGCCGACGTCGCGCACGAGGCTGGCGGCCGGGCAGCGCCGGGTGACGAAAGCGACGACGCCGGCGATGCCGGCGATGGCGGCGACGCGAACGGTGCGGCCCTCGATGCCGGCACACCTGGCGACGGCGCGCCTGGCGAAGCGCTCGGTGACGGGGGGCCCGGTGTCGGCGTGCCTGGCACGGGCGGCTCGATGGGCGCCGGATCTGCGGCGGCCGGGGCCGGGCTCGCGGGACCCGGCGGCTCCGGCTCGGGCCTGGAGGGCGCGGGCCTCGCATCGAGCGGCCCGCCCGGCGAAGGCGCCGGAGGCACAGGCTTCGGCGGCGCGGGAAGCGGCGGCGTGGCCCCGCGACCGCTCGCGGAGAACGTGGCGCCCGCCTACCCCGAGGCTTCGCGCCGCGCGCGCGAGTCGGGCCTCGTCATCGTGCACGCCGTCCTCGACGCCCGGGGCGCCGTGCGCGAAGCGGTCGTCGCGCGCAGCTCGGGCTTCCCGGATCTCGACGCCGCGGCCCTGGCCGCCGTGCGCGGCTGGCGCTTCGCCCCCGCGACGGAGAACGGCGCGCCCGTTCCCGGCGCGCTCGACCTGCCGATCGCCTTCGTGCTGCGCACGCGCTGAGCTGCGCCCGTCGCGCCGCGCGTCGGACGCAGGGACGCGTCCCATGCGCCTCGCGCCTCGCGGGACCGTCGTGCGTCGCGATCGTGCGTCGCGATCGTGCGTCGCGATCGTGCGGCACCATCGTGCGGCACCATCGTGCGGCACCATCGTGCGGCACCATCGCGCGGCGCCTTCGCGGCGCCTGCTGCGGCTCACTCCTGGCGCAGAACGGCGAGGGGCGGCACGGCGAGCGCGCGCAGGCTGGCGGCCGCGCCGGCCGCCACGGCGAGCAGCGCCGCACCGGCCATCGCCGCCGGCAGCGCCTGCGCGAGCGGCAGCAGCTCGGCATCCAGCTCCATGACCTGGCCGAGCACGGCCCAGGCGAGCACCGCGCCCGCCGCGCCGCCGACGAGGCCTGCGAGCGCGCCGAGCAGCGCCCACTCGACACCGAAGAGCGCGAGCACGCCGCGCCGCGTGAGCCCGAGCGTCTTGAGCAGCGCGATCTGCCCGCGCCGCGCCGCCGCCGCCGCGCCGAGCGCGCCCGCCAGGATCGCGAGGCCGGAGAGCACGGTGAACAGCCCGAGCACGCGCACGCCGGTGCCGAGCCGGTCGAGCATCGCGCCCACCTTGCGCACGATCTCCGCGACGGGGAGCAGCGTCACGTTCGGGAACTGCGCGGCCAGCGCGTCCTGCGCGCGCTGCTCGGCCTGCTCGGGGAGCGTCGCGGCGGCGACGGTCATCGCCGGCGCCTCATCCAGGACGCCGGGCTCCACGACCAGGAAGAAGTTGATCCCGAAGGTGCGCCACTCCACGTGCCGGAGGCTGGTGACCTTCAGCGTGACCGGAATGCCCTGCACGTCGAACACGAGCACCGAGCCCAGCTCCGCGCCGAGCTCCTCCGCGTAGCCGACCTCCAGGCTCACCTCGTCCACGCCGGGCTCGCTCCACAGCGCGCCCTCCACGATGCGGTTGTCCGCCGGCAGCGCGGCCATGGTCGTGAGCCGCTGCTCGCGCGATGTCGCCCAGCCGCCGCGACGTCCGCTGCCCCGGCGGCCGCCATCGCGCCCGCGCCCGTCGCGCGCTTCACCGGCGCGGTCACCGTCGTCGCGGTCGCCGTCGTTGCGGTCGCCGTCGTTGCGGTCGCCGTCGTTGCGGTCGCCGTCGTTGCG
>Ga0193753_10000782_pt1 | contig 29699 bp, 25 predicted proteins | sample H1c2metaG_FD_144925 | JGI IMG/M metagenome (GOLD analysis project Ga0193753, IMG submission 144925) | Soil microbial communities from a riparian zone of the East river system, Colorado, United States - H1c2 | ecosystem: Environmental > Terrestrial > Soil > Riparian zone | place: USA: East...
TCGGCCGCGACCGCCTACTGCCTCGGGCCAGGCCAGGCCGGGCGCCATGGCATCCCTGGCCCGGTCCGACGAAGCTCAGAGCTACGAGGAGTTGCCATGGTCCTCAATCCGCGACGCTGATGGAGGGGCGGCTACTCCAACGCCCTCCCCATCATCTTTGCTCGCCGCCTCTGTCCATGATGGCATCTATGGCTTCCATTGACGTCCCCTGGTCCTGGTAATTTTGGCCGAGGCGTTTCGCCTGCTTCACTATCTTTATTGCGGTCTGTGCCGCCTTATCTCCCTGCGCGCTAGATTGGCCACGTTGCCAACCAGTTCTTGTCGCAGATGGCTCGCAACTTGATTGACTACGTTGCCGCCGCCGCCTCGTTCCAGGATCGCCCGTCCCCGGCCCCGGCGGGCGACGCTTCCGTGGGCGAGGGAGCAGCGGCGTCGCGGGTCGCGGCCGGGGCGGCCGGGCTCGGGGCACCGGCGCCGCTGCACGCGGCCGACACGAGCAGCGCGGGGGGCGCGAGGGGCCAAGGGCTCATGGACGTAGCCGGACCGTCAGCAGGCCGCGCCCCGGACAATGCAGGTGCCGCTGTCGCAGGCGGGTACGTTCTCGCCGTCCTTGCACGGGCGGAAGCGCTTGCCGCGCAGCTTCTTGGGCCGGGCGATGGGCGAGCCCGCGTCGCTCACCCAGCAGTCGTCGTCGGACGCGCACGGGACCGGATCGACCCAGACGTAGTGGCAGCGGCGCGGCTCGTGGCTGTCGCAGCGGCAGCGGGGCCCCGGCCGGCCCGGCGGCCGCACGTCCGGATCGTCGCCTGGCGCGCATGTGCCGGCTGCAACGTCGATGAGGCAGTCCGGCGGCGATGTGCACGCTGCCTCGACGGAGACCGGCGAGCGCTTGGCAGACGGCCGTACGCGCACTGGCGATCGAAGCAGACACAGGCCCCCTCCGGCGGGATGCTCTTGTCGCACCCCGTCGGCGGCGGGGCGGAGGCCGCCGCGACGCAGCGCTTCGGCAGGCACGGGTCGTCCCACGCACAGTCGCTGTCCTTCGCGCACGGAGCGGCGCCGGATGCGCCCTCGCTCGACGCTGCCGACGGCGTCGCGCTCGGCTCCGTGGGCGGGCTCGCGCCCAGGTCAGGGCTCGCGGCCGAGCTGCCCGGTGTCGCCGCGGCCTCAGCGGGCGTCGTGGCGGTTGCCGTGGCCGCCGGCGGCGTGGACGGGGCCGAGTTGCTGCACGCGACGATGGTCAGGCTCGCGACGGTCGTCAGGCTCACCAGGAACGCGGTTCGGTTCACCGCCGGGGTGTACCACCGGTCGCCGCGAATGAGCGCGGCGACCGTTCGGTCGATCTTGATGCCGCAGGGGAGGCAAGGCCGGCTGCGAGCATGCTCAGAGCGGGCTGGTCTCCCCGACGTCCCAGATGCCGTAGACGTCGGCGCCCAGACATCGATCCGGGATCGAATGACCGAGCCCCTCCTCGATGCGTCGCACCTGCATCTCGCGCGGCTCGACGAGACCCTCGGGCTGGAACTCCGCGACGTACCCACCCCCCATGGCGAATGGCTGGCCCTCGATCGCCACGGCGGCGCGGTCTCCGTCGCGCACGACCAGCCGACCGGCGTCGTCGCGCTCGGCCGTGAAGTCGTCCCACCAGATCGGCAAGGAGTACTCGCCGGCACCGGGACCGCTGACCAGCACGCACTCGTGGCGCACCGCCAGCTTCCCGGCGGACCGGGCCGTTGCCGCGGATCCATCGCCGTCGGGCTTCGTGGGGAAGAACAGCCCCGCGGGCGCAGGGTCCACCAGGTCACCGGCGCACGCGGCCAGGCCGAGCGCGAGGGGAAGCGCGAGAAGCCGAAGGTGTTTCATGGAAGAGAGCATGGCCGCGTGCCGACTCGACGGCAATCGCGTCGTTTCGGAGGTCGTCCGAGCACGGCGGCGGGCACCCGGCGAGGATACAGCGCCGAGCGCCGCGTCCGGAAACGGCGAGATCACGACGTGTCGGATCCGCAAGGTAAGCGCATGTTCTCGATCACGGAGCTGGCGCCCAAACCGTTCGCCAGGTACTGCACGTCCACAACGCGCGCCCCGGCTGCTACGCGGCGCGCGTCGACCGGGCGTAGCTCAGGGCGTCTTCGGCTCCCACGACCGCACGTCGTCGGGCGTGTCGGGCTTCTTGTCGGGTCCCGAGGACCACGCGGCGAGCCCGCGCGCGCCCGGCGGCAGCGACTTTCCGCACGCCCAGGAGAGCGGCTGCCCCCACGGATCCACGAACGGCTTGCCCGCGTTCGACGTGTACTCCGCGAGCTCGTCGAGCGCGGCCGGGCACTCCTTGTCCGGGTGGCTCATCGCCCACCGCGGGTACGCCTCGTTGGCGAGCTGCTTCACCTGCAGCCGCGCGATATCGACCTTCTCCTTCTGGAGCTTCGATTCCTCCGCCGCCCCTTTGCACCCCACCGAGGTCCCGAGCAGTGCCACGAGCAACACGAGTCTCATCGGCCGAACATAACCGAGGTAGCCTCGACGCTGCGTGGTGTTTGGCAGCCTCGGCTGACGAACCGGGCCGACACGGACGCGATCGCCCACGTCGGCCCCCCCCGCGCCACCGCCTTCAGCCAGCCGGGCAGCTCTCCTGCATGTCCGCGCAGCAGTCGCCCTTCTCCGCGCAGCCCGGGTCGCAGTAGCAGCCGAACGGCGCCAGATCGCAGTCGCTCGCGGCGCATCCGCAGTCGGCCGCGCAGGTCGCGTCGGTCTCGTTGCCGGCGCACACGCCGTCGCCGCAGACGGCACCCAAGCAGTCTGGATCGTCGGCGAAGCAGGTATCGCAGATCCCGTCGTCCCGGAACACGTCGACGCGGCAGGGCGAGCCGCCCGGCACGCCCCCGCCCCGGTGGGTCTGGAAGAAGCGCTCGAAGGCGGCCAGGCACACGCCGCAGAAGCCGCGATCGATCGAGCGCATGCGGCATCCGAGCTGCGAGCGGAAGCGCCCGCGGTCGCAGGTCTGGGCTCCCTCGAAGGCGCCGACCGTGCGCCGCGAGGAATTCGCCCCCCGCGTCGGCAGGGCCACGCCGGGCGTCAGCCGGTCGCGCCACGGGATCTGGTCGCGCTTGGCCGAGGACGAGACGTTGGCCGACTTCTCGGTGCGGCACGGGCCCTCGCCGCCGTACTCGTCGGCCAGCTTGAGGAGCGCGTGGCCGATCTCGTGGACCAGCTCGGCCGGCTGGTTCACGCCGATGGGTGACAAGATGATGCTGTTGGCGTAGGTGCCGCCCGCGCCCTCCGGGATGTTGACGATGACGATCACGACCTCGGCGCGGACCGTGCGCTTGAGTCCGTTGACCTTCGCCCACCCGGCGCCGGTCAGATTGAGCCCCTTGTCCTTGTGACGGATCCCGCCGAACGCGGTGTCGACTCGGCGCCCCGACTTCTCGTCGTCGATGCCGGTGCCCTTGGACGCGACGTCCTGGATCCAGATGTTGAACTTGGGGCGGAAGTTGCGCTGAGTCGAGAGCTGCTGGAGCATCTCGCGCGCGATCCGGGTCGCGCGCCCGCGGAAGGCGGCGAGCTTGCTCTTCTGGAAGCCCTCGGGCACGAACAGGATGTCGGCGGCCTCGGCCCGCGAGAGTCTGCCGAAGATGCGCTCCGGCTGCCCGATGTCGACGGGTGGCTCCGGCCGGGTGTGACCGGGTCCGGCGAGCGGCGCGGCGCCGGCGCCGATCTCGGCGCTGGCACGACGGGGCCCGTCAGTGGTGAGGGCGATGCGCGCATCGGCCGTCTGGTCCTCCAGGTCCTCGATGCCCTGCCACGCCACCTGCGCGGGATCGAAGTCGGCGTGCCCGAGCTCGTGCGTGCCCTCGAGGATCACGAGGAGGCCCGGCTCGGCCGGCAGGCGCAGCGATCCGACGCCCGCGGAGGCCGGCTCGGTCTGGCCGCCCCCCCACGGCTGGACCCGCGGATCGGGGATGGAGCCGCTCACGATGGCCTCGCCGCCCGAGCGGCGGAGCTCGTAGCGCAGCGTCCGCTCCCCGGGCGTAGCGCCGTCCATCCACTCCTCCAGCGGGTAGACAGCCAGGATGGAGAGCTCGCCCTGGTCGATGAGGAAGTCGACCGCGACCTCGTCGGTGACCTGCGTGGGCGCCGAGGACGGCGCCTCGTCGCACCCCGCGAGCGCCGCCAGCGCGACCACCGTCAGGGATGCCGCGTTCAGCCGGTTCAGCATGAGCTCTCGTCCTCCTCGCCATCGCAGTCGGGGTAGCCGTCGCACCGCTGGTCGGCCGGCACGCACGTTCCATCGCCGCACGTCACGTCGTCGGGACCGCACGCGACGCAGCTGCCCGGGTCCTCGTCCTCGCCGGCGGGGCAGTCGGGCTTGCCGTCGCAGCGGCGCGCGCGGTCGAGGCAGGTGCCGTCCCCGCACTCGAGCTTGTCGGCGCCGCACAGCGTCTCGCAGCCGAGCTCGTCACCCTGGTCGGCCGGGCAGTCGACCTTGCCGTCGCAGGCCGCGGCGGCCGGGACGCAGCTGCCGTCGAGGCACTCGTCCTGGTCGGCGCCGCACAGCGTCTCGCAGCCGCGTTCATCGACCGGCGCGCCCGAGCAGTCCACCACGCCGTCGCAGGCCTTGGTCCAGGGCACGCAGGCGCCATCGCCGCAGCGGACGCCCAGCTTCGAGCAGCCGCCGTCGTCGCACTCCGTCTCGTCGGCCCCGTCGAGGCAGTCGGCGGTGCCGTCGCAGATCGACGCCGCGCTGATGCATTCGCCGTCGCGGCAGGCGACCTCACCTGCCGGGCAGGTCGGCGGCTCGGCGCGCTGCTCGACGCAGGCGTCCTCGTCAGAGTTGTTGCCGCAGTCGTCCTTGCCGTCGCAAACGGCGGCCATCGGCACGCAGCCCGGGTCGCAGTCGTAGGCCTGTCCGCACGGGCTGGTCAGCCCAGGTCCATCGGAGCCGCCCCCGCCCGGGCTTCGGTCTCCGCCGCCGCAGGCGGCCAGCGCCGCGAGGAACAGCCAGGGGGGGATGGCCCTTCGATTCCGCGAAAGTGTGTGTGGCACTCGCCGACGTAATGCACAGGAAACGCCATGTGGAGGAGCTCGAGCGAACGGGCGAATCACCAGCAATCACTGGGCATGACCTCATCGATCGGGCTCGATCTGGGTGTCATGTAGCGAGTGCCGTATCTGTGACAGTGACAGGATGAGGGTCCATTCATGGCCTCGCCCTTGGCTCAGGGGTCCTGCTGGTTGTCCTCGACGAAGATCCAACCCGGGTCGTGCAGGACACCGGTCACCTCCCAGTGGTCGGCGACGCGGGTCCCGCGGATGAACGCGCCCGCGGATGAACGCGCTGTCGGTCTGGTCCGGCTCCTCGCTGCCGATGCCGATGAGGGCCAGCCCGGACCCGGCGGTCGTGATGGCGCTGGTCGGGGCGAGCGTGGTGCGGTCGGCGGCCAGGAAGCGGACCTCCTGGTTGGGATCCAGGGCGTCCTCCTCGAAGAAGCCTTCCCACAGGACGACGTTCTCGGCCGGGCTGCCGTCGAGGTTGGTGAACGCGAAGAGCACGAGCCCGCGGGTCCCGGCGCCCTCCATGCCGCCGCGCTCGAGCTCCTGGCGCCACTCGGTCGCCAGCGCCCCGGAGGGAGCCGCCACGACGTGGTCTTCGATCGGCGCGCACTCGAGGTCGACGCAGTCCATGGTCTGGTCCGACGCGGTGGGCGCCAGCCCCTCGCCGGTCACCATGAAGATGACGTAGGGAGGGGCGAACAGCGGCGAGGTCACGTCCACCGTCGCCGGCCCGAACCGCCCGTCCTCGGAGGTGGTCAGCGTGGCGAGCGGCGGACACTCCTGCGGAAGACCTCCGCCCAGGTGCCAGGCCGAGCCGACCGCGACCTCCGCCCCGGCGATCGGCTCTCCCGTCGCGTGGTCGACCACCGTCCCGGCCACACGCACCGGATACGTCTCCTCGGCGTCGTCGGGCGCGCAATCGAACCGATCGGGCCCCGGTCCGGCGTCGGGTCGTGGCTCGATCGGTCCGGCGTCCGGCGGCGACCCGTCGTCGCCGTCACCGTCACCACCTCGATCGTCGAGGATCACACACCCGGCCAGGGCCAGGCACGAGAGGACCGGAAGGAGTCGTCGCATGCCCCCGGCTGGAGCAAACGCGGTGCCGGTCCGTCCGGCCGCGCCAAGGGGCCCAATGGACTCATCGGCCGCCCGGGGCAAACCCCTCTCGCGGCCGCCTCCGCGACATCGCCGTCGCACGGGCGTCCGCCTCGCTCTTGGCTCGGCCCTGCTGACTCGGGTGGTGGCGGTGCCGCGTGCGCTGCCTTCTGAACTTCGTCGCACCGGGCCGTGGATGCCACGAGGCGGTGCGTCGCTGCCGGGTTGCATCGTCAGGGCGAGGTGTCGCGCCCGGTGCTGTTCTGCGGCCGGACTGATGGGTGGCGGCGCGCTGCCTGGTCGTGCGCATCACCCCTGGAGGCTGCTCCGTCGGAGCGTGCGCCCGCGATCCTTCGGTGGTGCCCGGGATTGCGCTACCGTAGGAGGAGCGGAGCGGCGGCCCTGTCGGGCCCCGAGCCGCCGCAAGTCGAGTCATGGCTGGACAGATCCTCGGGTTCGCCGCGCCCTCCTCCACTGGCGCCCTGCGAGCGAGGCGGGCTCCGCGTCGGGTCGCGATCGCGGCCGTGGTGATCGACGTCCTCTTCAAGATTCTCCTCACCCCGGCGTACCTGAGCGCGGTCGACGTATCGCCCTCCGAGCGGCAGGTGGTCGTGTCGCTCCTCCGGTGCGGGATTCCCGCGGTGCTCGCGTGGGTGGGTGCGGTGATCCTCCTCCTGCGCCCGGTGACCACGTGGCTCGAAGCCGACGCGCGCGGCGAGGGGAGCAGCCGGATCGCCGGCGCCGGGAAGCGGATCTTCTGGCTGCCCGCGCTGCTGGCGGTGGGGTGGTCCATCCAGTGGTTCGTATTCGTCTGGATCATGGTGGCCGATCTGGGGGGCTACCGCTGGCCGACCTTCCTGTGCTTGCTCGGCGCGGTCCTCCTGGGACCGTTGCCGGTCAACTACATGGTCGTGGGTCGGCTCCTCTGGGCCGACGTGACCTACGTTTCGGAGCGGGCGCGAGAGGAAGGGCTGCGACTGTCGACGGTGCCGCTGTCGCTGCGGGCGCAGATGGTCCTGTTCGGCTGCTGTGTCTCGCTGGCGCCATCCTTCTACATGGCGGAGGTCGCCTTTGCGGCCGGTGCCGGCGACCTCACCGTCCGGGGACTGGTCTGGCTGACCATGGCCTTCTTCGCCGCCATCGCGGCGTTCACGATCATCTGCGCGGTGGCCTTCGCCTCCGCGATCACCACGCCGCTCGTGCGGATGTCCGAGATCATCCAGACCATCACTCAGCAGGGCGAGGTGACCCGGGTTGGCCGGCTGCCCCAGCTGCAGCGGGACGAGGTCGGGGAGCTGGCCGACGCGACCAACGCGATGATCGACCGCCTCGAGCAGAGCGAGACCCGGCGGGCCGCCATCAACGCATCGCTCGAGCTCCTGAACCGCACCCTCGAGCAGCGGGTCGATGAGCGGACCGAGACCCTCTCTCGGGCCAATCAGGCGCTGGCCGCGCAGCGGGACGAGCTCGAGCGTGCGCTCCACACTCTGCGGGCGTCGGAGGAGCGGGCCGCCGCGATGCGCAGCCAGCTGCTCGACATGTCGCGCAAGGCCGGCGCGGCCGAGGTCGCCATCAACGTCCTCCACGGCATGGGCAACGTCCTCAACAGCGCCACCGTGTCCTCGAGCGTCCTCCACGAGTTCGTCCGCTCCCGGAAGGTGGGCGGCCTGTCGCGGGTGGCGACCATGTTGCGCGATCAGGTCGACCTGCCGCGCTTCTTCGCCGAGGACCCCCGGGCCCGCCAGATCCCCGAGTTCCTGGCCCAGCTCGGCAAGGCGCTCGAGGCGGAGCGGGCCGCGATGGCCAGCGAGCTCGCCATCCTCCAGCGCAGCATCGACCACGTGGTGGGCATCGTCGACCGCCAGCAGAGCCTGGCGAGCGCCGACAGCTTGCTCGAGGAGGTGCGCCTGGCCGACCTCCTCGATGACGCGATCCAGCTGAGCCGGACGGCGCTCGAGCGGGAGCGCGTGACCCTCGATCGCGACTACGACGACCTCGCGCCCATGGCCGTCGACCGGCACAAGATCCTGCGGATCGTCGTCCACCTGCTCGCCAACGCGCTCGACGCGGTCGCCCGCAGCGCCGGCGACCGGCGGATCGACCTCCGCCTCCGCGGCGTGCCGGACGGCTGGGTCCGGATCGAGGTGGCGGACACCGGGGCCGGGATCCCGGCGCACAACCTGCTGCGGATCTTCAACGACGGCTTCACGACCAAGCAGCTCGGACACGGAGCGGGGCTGCACGAGAGCGCGTGCGCGGCCGCGGCGATGGGCGGCACCCTGACCGCGCACAGCGACGGCGAGGAGCGGGGGGCCTCGTTCATGCTGCGCATTCCGATCCCGCCCCGCGCGGAGGCGACCGACGACGGCGCAGCGGTCCACCGTCCCGTGGGCCCGTTTCGAGCAGGGCGCCTGCGACTGCCCCGACCTCGAGACCACCTGGTGCTCGTTCCGGCCGGAGCTCCCGCCCGACGGGGTCTGGTTCCACGGCGTGGACTGCCGCGGGGCCGGCGACGTCGTCGTTTCCCGGCGACCCCTGACCGTAGTGGCGCAGCGCCGCGAGCAGATGGTCCACGTGCGGGGGGCCGTGGTACTGGGAGAAGATCCAGGACAAGGACGGGCGGATCGTCGACCTCGGATCGTTCCTCACCCGCGAGATCGCGGAGTACGCGAAGCAGGTGACGGGTGACGACTGGGCGGCGATCGAAGGCTCGGGCACGTCGGAGAAGGCGGCCAGCAACGACAAGCCAGCAAGGACGGATCGAGCACTACCCGAGCATCGTCCGCATCAGCGACGCGGTCGGCGAGGCGATCGCGCGGGACGTGGCTCGAAGGATGAGGTAACCGCGGCGTCCGGGCGAGCCGGAGCGGACACCGCGGAGCGCTCGAGTCTTGGCTGCGAGTCGCGGTCCCGCGAGGTGATCGGCGCACACTGAAACACGGCCGACCGGGTTATGCATCGGCGTCGGAACACGAAGCGGAACACCCAAAGATCAGCCAACTGGCAGTTTACGCGAGTCGGATACCGGTGCGGTCACGGCTTGTATCTTGCGAGGAGTTGCGCCGCGCGCGGCACGGAGCCGCGCCCAGCCAAAGGAGAGCCCGATGTTCTTCAAGAGCAGCGCTCGTAAGGTCACGGTTGCCGTCGCGATCCTCGCCTCGCTCGGCCTCGCCGCCTGCGCGATCGAGGAGGAAGGCGTGGAGGAGGACGAGGCGATCACGGCTGAGGAGGACGAGATCGCCGAGCTCGCCGCGATGGATCAGGCCTCGTCCGCCGACCACGTGCGCGAGGAGGCCTACCAGGGCGATGGGTCGCGTCCGGTCAGCATCCAGGTCCACGACTACAACGGCATCTGCGCCCACACGCAGACCCTGCGCGATGTTCCAGGCGGGTACACGCTCTGCACCATGACCCGGCACAACACCGTCTACGTCTACCAGGTGTCGGGCGAGTGGGCCTACATCCGCGTGCTGTCCGGCCACTGCGAGGGCCACGTCGGCTGGTCGCTGAAGGGCACCATCAGCCGTCTCTGCCTGTAGCCTCGACGGCCGGAACAGCTCAGCCGGCGCGGCCTGGTGTTCGTCGAGCCAGGTCGCGCGGCCGCACTCCCGCCTCTCCCACGCGCGTCGTCCGAAACATGCCGGCCACTTCACGTCGTACTGGCGACCAACTCAGGGATTGCCATACACAAACGTACTCGAGAATCCAGAAGTCCCGTGGTGTCCGTACTCGACTTTCGCATCCGCATCGGCGATCCACGTGGCCAGTGTCTTCACGATGAAGGAGCGACCACATCCCGGCCAAAATGGCACATCGGTCGCGGCGAGATGGGCCTTTTTGTGGTGCTCGTCGTGGCTGGCGGTGAACTGCAAGGGGCCGGCCGCCGGATAGTAGGTCGTGTGACAGACGGTGCTGCTCGTGGTGCTGGCCATCTGCTGGACCATGAGCCGCAACTCGACGGTCGTCCCGACGTTCGACGCGCCCCCCTGCCTGATCGAAGGACACGAGGCCGTGCCTGCATAACATGCAGTCACTTCGACTTGAGCGTAGACGTCGAGAGAGGGAACCGCAGCCGGTGGATTGAAACGGGGTCCGTGGAGAACGTACTCGGAGATTCCGTTGGGGGAATGGGGACCCACGTAGATGCCGTCCGTTGTCTCCGGGAACGTCTCGACGACGTCGCTCTCCGTACCCCATCGACAAGGCGACCAGTCCGAATCGCAAGGTCGCACTACGATACTTCGAGTCAGCTGGGTGTTTCCCGCTCCCGCCAGATAGGTATGGTAGTCCGTTCCGTCGCCGCCGGTCCGAGGAAACACGGAACCAAAGAGCGTACAGCTGTACGAAGCGGTGGTCGGTGCGACGAACAGGACGCGAGCAGCCTGTGCAGTCGCCGCGGTGCCGACGTGGTTTCGAGTCGTCTTGATGTATTGTCCATCGCAGTTGAGCTCGAGTGCGTCCAGCATGTTCTCAGGTCGGTTCGACGAGGTCGTTCCGACGCCATAAAGATAGACAGCCTCTCCGGCATTCAAGGAAAAGGTTTGTGTGACGCCGGGGCCTATCAGAGTCTTCGTGTTCGTAGAGAAGACGACCTTGTTGCTGGTCAGGGACGTGACCGTCAGAGACTGATCCAGCTCCCCGACATCGTCGAACTCGGCACATCCGAGGATCTCGAGAAGGACTGCCACGAATACGAATCGCCCGTTCATCATGTCAACACTCCTGAACTCTTGGAATTGGCGAGGAAGGTAGCGTCAGTTCATTTCGACATCTTCACAGTTCACCTCGCCGTGAACGGGTCGACAGGATGTCCACTGAACATCACCGGTGAACAGGATCGGTCTGGTGCGATCGGGAATGATGAAGTTGTCGTCGACCGCCACATCGGCGGCCTCTCCGATGTCGAGACGTATTCCCGGGTGGTCGGGATCGGCAGGATCGGGCGGCTGGCTGATCGCAAGCTGAGGGACGTCACTGGCAATGACCCGCTGACCTGCCGCCACGGTGACCGTTCGCTGCGTGGCAAACGTCTTGTGAAGCGACATCCAGCAGATTCGTCGTCGGCGAGCTTGTCAGCTCGGTGTCGGGCGACGACTCGGCGTTCGAGGCCGCCGAGAACAGAATCATGAGTGAGGGGAACGCCAAGACAATCTTTTTGATTTCCATGCCTTCGCAGGGACTCCTTCAACCACTCTTGCCATGAATGGAGGTGCCTGTGAAGTGCTGCATTTTGCGGCAGTGGGTGTCGCCCGCACCCACCGAATCGTGCCAGCGCGAGGCGACTGATCAGAACGACCAGCCCCAGGTTGGCGTTCAGAAGCGGGACGACGGCGCTGCCATACGACTCGCCGATGTCGTCCTCGCGCGGGCTCTGGCCACTCGGATAGTCCCGGTGCGCGGCCCTTCGACGGTTTGATGCAGGCCAGAAAGCTGTCGCGTCTTGCGGCGGTTGCCTCTCGACGAGCGTCGTCCAAAGGAGCTGCACCCTTGACACTTGCGAGGGACGTGCCCCCCGAAAGCTGGTCGAGCTGAGATGTCTGTTCTCAACTCGGAGGACGGATGCCCAAAGGTCAGAGATTCCCGCTCGAGTCAAAAGGTGCAGCAGGCAAACTGGACCCCGTTCAAGGATGTGTCGTCGGCCTGGTCCCCTGGAGGGCCTCCACCTCCTCATCGCAGGGCGGCGGCAGGGCAAGGAACGAGGACCGCCCGCTGGCGGGTCGACGGGGACACGCTCGGCACGGCGATCGTCCGCCTGGCCGACGGCGCGCTCTGGCACCTGGCCGACGGCGAGGGCACCTCGTGGGGCTGGAGGGCGCCGCTTGCCATTACGTGCGACGAGATCTTCGTCCGCGTCTTCGACCGGCCGGACCCGTCGCGGCCGGGCCGCTTCACGTTTCTGGTTGTCCTCGCTGGCCTGGAATCAACGCCGGTCCGGATCGCACCGGCGGCGGACCGCGTTGGAGCGGCGCCGGGTCCCTGCGTTCGGTCGATATTCTCACGGGTTACGTTCACCGTGACGGAATTGGTTGGCGCACCGTCTTTCCAGTTCGAGGTGATGACATGGGGTGCCCACAGCAACGGAGTCGACCGCTCGGTCGCGGACCGCGCATGCGGCGCAGCTCGGCCGAGCAATCGCCGAAGGGGTGGTGGGATATGATCACGGCGTTGGGCGACTCGGAGCTGGCAACGCTCGCATCGTATGTTCCGCGGGTCGTCGGCGGCGACGGGGCAGCGTGGAGGGAGCTGGTGACGCGGCTCGAGCCGCTGCTGATCGAGCTGTTGCGTCGCAGCAGGACGCTCGGGCCCATGCGCCACAACGTGGACGATTGTCGTGCCGTGATGACGAGCGTGCTGGAACGACTCAGCAAGGATGACTACCGTGGCCTCCGCCTGTTTCGGCCCTGGGCCGATGCCCATCCCGAAAAGGACTTCGGCGACTGGATCCGGATCGTCACGGTCAACCTCGCACGCGACCACGTGTCATCGCGGTTGGGCGCCGAGCCGCGCGCCGAAGACGGCGAGCGGCTCAACAAGCGAATGCTCAACACGCTCGCGTCGCGGCTGCCTGCCGGCGATGACGAGCGGATCGGATTTCGGCCGTTGATGACGGAGGCGCAGCACGTGCGCGAGCTGCTCGAGTATGCCGCGCGCTCTCTCGATCCCGACCAGTTCCGGGCGCTGCGCTCGTGGATGGATGGCGCGAGCTTCGCCGAGCTGGCGGCCGAGCTCGGGCTCGTTGGCCCCCGGGACGCGGACAGGCTCGTGCGCGCCGCGCTCGCCAGGCTGCGCAGGCACTTTGGAGATCAAGCGTGATGGATGAAGCGTGTGGCGAGTTCGACGCCCTGATCGCGCGCGCTGGCAAGGTGTCCACGGCCGACGCCGCCAGGCTCGAGGCACACCTCGCCGGCTGTGCATCGTGTCGGGAGCTCGCTCGGCTGGTCGAACCGGTGGATAGCGCGGTCGCATTCGCTGACACCAACGCGTCCGAGCCGCTGGCGGACACGCACGGCGACGACACAGCCGCTCGTCGGGATCACGACAGCCCCGAGGCCGCGACCGATCGATATCGAATCACCGGCGAGGTGGGGCGCGGCGGGATCGGTCGCGTCCTGAGCGCGCGGGACCGAGTCCTCGATCGGTCGGTGGCGCTGAAGGAGCTGTTCGCGGCGAGCGACAAGATGCGCGAGCGCTTCCTCCGCGAGGCGTTGATCACCGCGCGCCTTCAGCACCCATCGATCGTGCCGGTCTACGACGCGGGGCATCGCGACGGTCGGTTCGCGTTCTATGCGATGAAGCTGGTCGCCGGGAGGCCGCTCGACGAGGCGATCGCGGAGGCATCGACGCTGGCGGAGCGGCTCGCTCTGTTGCCGATCGTGCTCGCGATCGCAGACGCGATGTCGTACGCCCACAGCGAGCGCATCATCCACCGCGATCTCAAGCCCGCGAACGTCCTGGTCGGCAGGTATGGCGAGACTGTCGTCATCGACTGGGGCCTCGCAAAGGACCTCGCCGTCGACGATTCGGAGGCGCTGGACGCCGGGCCGTACCGCGCCGCCAGCCTCGATCAAACCGCCGCAGGCTCGCTGCTGGGTACGCCGGCCTACATGGCGCCCGAGCAGGCGGCCGGGCGGCCAGTCGACGAGCGAGTCGACGTGTACGCGCTCGGCGCGATCCTGTATCACGCCATCTGTGGCACGGCTCCGCACGAGGGGACCACGCTCGAGGAGATGGTTCGCTGCGTGGTCAGCGGAGCCGTGCGCCCGTTGACCGAGCGCGAGCCCGAGGTGCCGCGCGACCTCGCGGCGATCGTGAGCAAGGCCATGGCACTCGAGCCGTCCGGGCGCTACGTGACCGCGCAAGGACTGGCCGATGATCTGCGGCGCTACCTGACCGGTCAGCTCGTGGCCTCCCATACCTACCGGGCGGGCGAGCTCTTGCGGCGGTGGGTCAAGCGACACCGCGCAGCCGTCACCGTGGCGCTCGGGGCGCTCCTGGTCGTCGGCGTCGTGGGGATCGCGAGCGTCCTGCGGATCGTGCGCGCCCGAGAGCAGGCCGACGAAGCCGCTGCCGTTGCGATCGAGGAGCGTTCGAATGCCGAGCGCCAGAGGAACAGCGCGACCGAGATGCTCGCCGCCATGCTCGCGGAGCAGGGTCGAGCGGAGCTCCTCGCTGGGCGGCCGGGTCGCGCGGCTGTCTACCTGAGCGAGGCGCAGGCTCGCAGTCGCGACCCGGGCGTCGCGCTCCGCACGCTCCTCGCGGAGGCGATGCGCTCCGTCGATTCCGAGCGGCTCTCGCTGGCAGGCCACACCGGCGAGCTCGAGCTCGCCGCGTTCAGCCGCGACGGCACGCGGATCGTGACCGCCGGCGCGGGCCGGACCGCGAAGGTCTGGGACGCCGCCGCGGGGACGGTGGTCGCCACGCTGAGCGGCCACGAGAGCGACATCACGGCGGCTTCGTTCAGCCCGGATCACTCGCGCATCGTGACCGCGAGCCTCGATCGGACCGCGAGGCTCTGGGACGCCCGCACCGGGAAGGTCGTCACGACGTTCGACCACCCCGACGAGGTCTGGTCGGCGGCGTTCGGTCCCGACGGTGCGCGGGTCGTCACCACGGGAGGAGATGGCGTGGTCAGGCTATGGGACGCGAGGACCGCCCAGCTCCTCGTGGCGCTCGAAGGCCATCACGGTGAGGTCTACTCGGCCGCCTTCAGCGCCGACGGAGCGCGCGTGGTGACCGCCGGCGAAGATCACACCGCGAAGGTGTGGGACGCCGAGACCGGAAGGCTCCTCGTGGCGCTCGAGGGCCATACGGACGTGCATCTGGCTGCCTTCAGCCCCGACGGTTCGCAGATCGTCACCGCGAGTGGCGACGGCACTGCCAGGCTCTGGGACGCGCGGACCGGAAGGCTCGCGGCTTCGCTCCAGGGTCACACCGGCTCCGTATCGCTCGCCGCCTACAGTCCCGACGGTACGCGCGTGGTCACCGCGAGCGACGATCACACCGCCAGGCTCTGGGACGCCCGGACAGGTGCGCTCCTGACGTCGCTCGACGGTCATGCCGCCGAGGTCCACTCCGCTGCGTTCAGCCCCGACGGCGCGCGCATCGTCACGGCGAGCTACGATCACACCGCCAGGCTCTGGGATGTCCCTACCGGCAGACTGCTCGCGTCCTTCGAGGGTCATCGCGACGACGTGCGGTCGGCGGTCTTTGGCCCCGACGGTACGCAGGTCCTCACCGCGAGCTGGGACGGGACGGCGAAGCTGTGGGACGCCAGGCCGAGCCAGCTCCGCGTGTCGCTCGATGACCGCATCGCGTCCGCTCGGTTCAGTCGCGATGGTGGGAGAGTCGCGACGACTGCCGAGTACGACCCTACCGTCAAGCTCCGGGACGCGCGGAGCGGAGAGCTCCTCGTGTCCCTCGTCGGCCATCGTGGCGAGGTCTCGTCGGTGGACTTCAACGCCGCCGGCACGCGGGTCGTCACCGCGAGCGCCGATCGCACGGCCAACGTCTGGGATGCGGCGACGGGAAAGCTGCTCGTCTCCCTCGTCCACGCGGGCAAGGTTCGTGCTGCGAGGTTCAGTCCCGATGGCGCGCGCGTCGTCACGACGGGGGCTGATCCTGGGGCGCGGATCTGGAACGCGAACAGCGGCGAGCTCATCGCCAGGCTCGATGGGACCGAGCTCCCTCACCCTCTGCCGGTTCCCGACGATGTGTCCTCGGCTACCTTCAGCAAGGACGGCACGCGCGTCGTCACGGCGAGCGCGGACGGTACTGCGAGGATCTGGAGGACCGACGACGGCAAGCTCGTCGCGCAACTCGACGGACACCTCGGTCCCGTCGCCACGGCGGTGGTCAGCGACGACGGCCGGCGAGTGGTCACGGCGAGCCTGGATCACACCGCCAAGGTCTGGGACGCGGGGACCGGCGAGCTCCTGGCTTCGCTCGACGGGCACACGGAGTTCGTCTATCAGGCGCGGTTCAGCCCCGACGGTACGCGTGTGGTGACGGCGAGCAGCGATCGCACGGCAAAGCTATGGGATGCGCAGACCGGGAAGCTGCAGGTGTCGCTGGATGGCCACACGGGTGAGGTCCTTGCAGCCAGGTTCAGCCTCGACGGTGCGCGCGTGGTGACCGCCAGCGCCGATCACGCCGCCAGGATCTGGGACGCGCGCACCGGCGTGCTCCTGGCCACCCTCGGTGGCGGCACGGACGATCTCCTGGATGTCGCATTCACGCCCGACGGGACATCCATCCTGACGGCGAGCCGCGACGGGGCGATCTGGGTCTGCGACGTGCATCTGGAAGCGCGCACACCCGCCGCGATCCAGCGCATCGTCAGCGCTCGCGATCCGTGGACGTTCTCGAGCGGTGGACTGGTCCCCGTTCCTCCCGACTCCAAGAGCGGCTCGTGGGTCGACGATCCGGTCGACGTGACACCCGACCAGGGATCTGCCGCGGCGGGCGCGGTGGCGCCGAGCGACGACTACACGACCAAGGTCGTGGCGCTGCTCCGACAGCAAGTCGACCTGTTCAAGGAGACCGATTGCGACAAGCTCGCCGCCGGCATCCGCTCGTTCGTGCACGCGAACAAGGCCCAGATCGCCGAGCTCGAGGCCTGGAGGAAGACTCACCGCGTCGACGAGGCTGCCCACGACAAGGCGATGGCGCCGGTGATGAAGGACATCCCGGGCACCCTGGCGACGGTCGAGCGGTGCAACGACAACAAGGCGTTCGCGGCCGCATTCGCCGCGCTCGGCGAGAGCTTCAAGTAGGAGGATCGATGGGTAACGAGTCAGCTCCGGTGTTCGGCTGGTGTCGAGGCGCAGCGATCGGCGTCATCGTCTGCTCGATGGCCGCGTGTGTTCCGCCGAACCAAGGGTGGTCGTCGCCCGATCCGGCGGGGCAGTCTGGCGGGCCGGAGGAGTCGGCGAGCCCATACGAGAACGAGGGGAACGGCGCCGCCGAAGAGGACGACGCCGAGGACGCGCCGTCGACGGAGGCCCACGGGGACCAGACGGATTCGACGACGGCGAGGGGCTACGCGCCTCCAGGCAAGACGTGCGCGGCGGCATGCCGTCGATTCGCGGAGTGCAAGTTCTTCTCCTTCGAGGGGTGCATGAAGGAGTGCGGGAAGCAGGGTGCGGAAGGCACCGCCGAAGGGCGCAGGACGAACCTGGTCCAGGCACGGAGCTCGTGCCGCTCCCTCGCAGCAGCCATGCCGTCGGACTGGCTGTGCACCGCGGAGGGGGAGTCGGTCTACGGCTACGACGTCGATACCGAGCCCTCGATCAACGCGGAGGGAACCAGCTCGGTCCACCTCTTCGGCCAGGGCAAGACGCGCGCCGAAGCCGAGTACAGCGCCCTCCGCGACTGCGGTGCGATGATGACGGCCAATCTCTCCATCACCGGGTCGATGAACATGGAACCGTCGCCCCGAGGCTCGTGGGGATCCGCCATCTCGTCGCCGTGCCGCATCACCCAGTGCATTGCACCGGCGCGGTAGGTCGCGCCGAGAGCTCCAGCAGATAAGCAATCAGCTTTGGCGGTCTTCGTCGCGCTCGGCCCACCTCCACCATGACCGCCACCAGCGTCCAGACCCTGCTGCAGGATGCCCTGTCGCTCCAGACCGCCATCGGCCTACCGCCGGCGGCGGCGGTCGAGTGGCCCGCGGGCGAGCGGTTGCCGGTGATCGCGGTGCGGCCGATCTGGCGGGTCGGGCCGGCGCTCGATCCGGCGGCGCTGGCGCGGGTCGCGGCGCGCCAGCCACGGCTGGGGCCCGAGCTGGTCGTCCTCTACGGTGCGGTCGGCGACGGCTTCCGCTGCCCCGGGATCGAACTGCCGCCGCTGGCCCGCCTGGTGGAGCAGCTCGACGCCGCCGGGGACGCCCCGGCCCTGGTCACCGTGTGCCCGAACCACCCGCCGGTGGTCCTTGCCGTCGAGCCGGACGGCTCCTCCGAGCTGCGCCGCCTCGCGGACGACGAAGAGGGGGACGACGAAGAGGAGGAGCGCTGGGTATCGATCGGCCCGGCTGCCGAGCAGTTCGAGCGCATGCTGCGCTGGCCGGTCGGCGAGCTCCGCAAGAAGCTTTCGGCGCGGCGCTCCCTCGAGGCCGCCGTCACGGCCCTCGACCTGTCCCGCGTGTCGACCCCGGAGGAGCTCCTGGCCCACTTCTGGGCCGCCGCACGGGCGCGCGCCTCCGGCCTGCCGGCGCTGATGGCCCTGGCCGAGCCGCGCCTGCGCGACCTGGTGGAGCAGGTGCGGCCCGAGCAGCTGTCGCGCGAGGCGGCGCGCAACATCGTCGGGCAGCTCACCACGTTCGCGCGCCACGACCTGCTGGCCCGTTTCGGCGATGCGTGCGAGCACCTCTTCCCGCTCGACGATCCGACCTCGCTCCCTTGGGGCCCGCTCATGAACAAGTCGGTCGTTCTCGCGGCCGATCCATCCCGGCTGGCGGCGTCGCGGCTGCGCTTCCGGTGCTCAAGTACGTCGAGTACGTTCCGCGCCGGTTCTCGCCGCTCCTTGCCATCCGGGCGGCTCGACCACGAGAACGACCGACTTGTTCATGAGCGGGCCCTTCCCTCGGCTGGATCGGCCTCGCCTACGTCCACGCGCGACGCGAGCGGGCCGTCCCGGTGCTCGAGGCCTGCATCCGCCTCGGCCAGCCGGTCCACCACTGGAACATCGCCCTCTACCACTGGTTCACCGGCGACGTCGCCGCCGCCGCCGCGCGGGTCGCCGGGCGCGAGCACGAGCAGAACGCCCACTTCCAGGACATCCTCGGGTGCGTCGAGGCCGCCGCCGGCCGACCCGCCGAGGCCGAGGCCGCCTTCTGCCACGCGCTGACGATCCACGGCGTCCACGCCGGCCCGATCCTGCACCTGGGCGCGCTGCTCCTCCGTCAGGATCGCCTCGACGAGGCGGAGGCGCTCCTGCTCGGCGACCACGCCGTCGCGGCGAGCACCGACAGCGTCGCGCTCGGCCTCCAGCCGGGCTTCTATCGGCTGCTCGCCGAGCTGTTCGACCGCCGCACCGACGCCGCCACCGCCGCCACCGCCCGCGCTCGCGCCGCGCAGCTGGACCAGCTCGCCCGCGACGTCCCCGCGGTCGGCGTCACCCTCCTCCACTGGTGACGTCCGCCCGCGTCTACCTCGCGGAGAACCTCCACGTCCGCCATGTCCACGCCGATGGTGTGCAAGGAGTGCCCATCAGATCGAAGATCACGCCGACGACCGCCTCCCGCCGGGGCGGGGTCTTCTGTTTCGCCTGTTTCACACCTCAGAGCGGGACGCCGGGTGCGGCGACTGGATCGAGGGCGAGCTCGGCACCCTCGAACGGATGGGGCTCATCGAGGGGGCCTGAACCAGCGCTATCCTGCGGGGCATGTCTTCCACCTCGGGGCCGGGATCCGGGTCGGGGGCCGGTGCACCTGTCTCGGCGGCCAGGCGCTACCTGCTCCTCGCGCTCGGCCTCCTCTTCACCGCGCTCGGCGGGATCGGCGTGCTCCTGCCGCTCATCCCGACCACGCCGTTCCTCATCCTGGCGGTGTGGGCCTTCTCCGGCAGCTCCGAGCGGCTGCACCGCTGGCTGCTCTTCCACCCGCGTTTCGGACCGCCCCTGCAGCGGTGGCGCAGCCATCGAGTCGTCCCGTGGCGGGCCAAGATCACCGCCTGGACGATGATGGCAGCCAGCCTGGCCTACACCATCTTCGTGCGCCAGGCGCCCTGGCCCGTGGTCGCCGCCATCGTCACGCTCATGGCCATCGCGGTCTGGTACGTCGCGACCAAGCCGAGCCGGATGCCGGCCGAGGCACCGGCCGGCGACGACCGCTAGACTCAGGTATGGACGACGATCCGGTCAGGCGCGAGGAGGTGGACCGCGGCTTCCGCCTGCTCAACCACCTCGTGAGCACGATGCGAGACGAGCTGCTCCAGCTCGGCGCACAGGTGGTCGCGCTCACCCGCGAGGTCGACGAGCGCGGCGCCATCCGAAAGCAGTCGGTGCTCGAGACGCTGTCCGACCAGGTCCGGGAGGCGCGGGTGGCGGACGAGGCCGCCGCGCCGCTGCGCATCGAGCTGTCGGATCACCAGCGGGACAAGTACGCGGTCGCGGTCCCGCCCGTGCCGTGCGCCGAGCTCTTGCCGATCTGCAAGGCGCGCTGCTGCACGCTCCCGTTCCGGCTGTCGACCCAGGATCTCGACGGCGGCCACGTGCGCTGGGACTACGGCCGGCCCTACTGGAACCTGCGCCGGCCGGACGGCTACTGTGTCCACAACGATCCCGACGGCCACGGCTGCGGCGTGTACGAGGAGCGCCCGGCCCCCTGCCGCGCGTTCGATTGCCGCGGCGACGCCCGGATCTGGCTCGACTACGAGAAGCGCATCCCGGCCGCGATCGACGCCGCCCTCGATGTCCCGCCCGGCCCACGGAAGCAGCCACGCGTGGAGGTCGAGGGCCGCGCCGCCCTGCGCCACGTCGTGATGGGCATCGAGGGCGAGTCCCTGCGCAGGAAGTAGCGGCTCAGGCGCCGCCAAGCTCCTCGCGCAGCGCGACCGCCAGGCGCTCGTACTGGCCGATGTCGTTGTGGAGCTGGGCCAAGATGCGGACCAGCCGCCGCGGCGGGGCCGGCCGGCGGCTCCCCGCTCTGCGCTCGCGCCCACGTGGCCGGAGTGGTAATTCAAGATTGATGCGCTCGCTCCGCTCGCCACTCCTGGCCGTCGTGCTCGTCGCCTGTCAATCACAGAAGGCCGGAGTCGCGCCCGGCCCCGACGCGCCGAAGAAGCCGCTCGCGGGCGAGCTGCCGCCCACGGTCGCGAAGCAGTACGAGGCAAGCGGGCTGGTGCTCGACAAGGAAGGAGTCGGGCCGCGGCTGTGCCTCGACGGGGTGTTCCTTTCGAACCCGCCGCAGTGCGGGGGGATTCCCCTCGTCGGGTGGGACTGGGCGAAGGCGAAGGGCGAGACGACGCTGCGCGGTACGACATGGGGCGAGTACCGCGTGGTCGGCACGTACGACGGGAAGCGGCTGACACCGACGGAGCCGCCGGGGCCGCCGCGACATCGGAAGGGGTACCAGTCCACATTCGACACGCCGTGCCGCGAGCCGACGGGTGGGTGGGCGGAGGCGATGATCCGCGAGCTGGGGCTCGGGCGCCAGGGGTCGGACCTGGACTTGATCCGCGGGAAAATTCTCGTCGACGTGACGACGATGACGGCCGAGCAGCAGGCGCAGCTCGACGAGAAGTTCGGCGAGGTCCTGGTGGTGACCGCGCTACTGCGGCCCGTGCCGTGACGGCGCGCGGCGGTCCGCGTCAGAACCGCATCGCCCACCACGCCCGCGGCGGCGGGCGTCAGTCGTAGACGCGCTCGTCAGTCCTTGACGCGCTCCGCCCCCGCGCGGGGCGGACGGGACGGGGCGGTGCCGGCCCCCAGATCGAAGGGCAGCGTGCGCAGCCTCCGGCCGGTCAGCGCGAAGAGCGCGTTGGCGACGGCAGGTGCGATGGGAGGAGTGCCCGGCTCGCCGGCGCCGCCCATCTTGTCGCGCGAGGGGACGATGAACGTCTCGACGCGCGGCGCATCCGCCATCCGCATCACGCGGTAGCCGTCGAAGTTCGACTCCTGCACGCGGCCGCCCTTCAGGTTGATCTTGCCGTACAGCGCCGCCGAGAGGCCGTAGATGATGCCGGACTGCATCTGTGCGGCCACGCCGTCGGGGTTGACGGCCAGGCCGCAGTCGATGACACAGGTCACCCGGTGCACCTTGATGCGGGTGCCCTCGATCGAGACTTCGGCGACCTGGCCGACGGTGCTGTCGAACCACGAGTGGATCGCGAGCCCGCGCGCGGTCCCCTGCGGCGGCCGTCTGCCCCAGCCCGACTTCTCGACCAGCGTGTCGAGCACGCGCAGGTGGCGCGTGAGCCCGGCGAGCAGGCGCCTGCGGTACTCGGCCGGATCGATCCTGGCCGCTGCCGCCAGCTCGTCGAGGAACGACTCGATGGCGAACGCGCTGTGCGTGCTGCCGACCGAGCGCCACCACAGGACCGGCACGCCCACCGACGGGGAGTGCAGCGTCACCCGGTGGGCGGGGATGGCGGCCAGGTAGGGACAGTTCGTGACCCCGTGCACCGAGTCCTCGTCGATTCCGTTCTTGCCGGGCGGGGTGGTCGGCTGGCCGACGATGGTCTGCCGCCACGCGAGCGGCGCCCCCGCCGCGTCGAGGCCCGCCTCGAGTCGATGGACGAACAGCGGTCGATACCATCCGCCCCGGATGTCGTCCTCGCGCGTCCACATCGTCTTGACCGTCGCGCCGCTCGCCCTCGCCACCTCGACTGCCTCGGAGACGAAGTCGGCGTTCGCGGAGGCACGACGGCCGAAGGAGCCGCCGAGGAAGGTCGTGTGGAGGACGACCTGATCCGGCCTGAGACCGAGGATCTTCGACGCCGCCGCCTGGTCGGCGCTCTGGGACTGCGTGCCGGTCCAGATCTCGGCCCGTCGGCCGCGGATGCGCACCGTCGCGTTGAGCGGCTCCATCGGCGCGTGCGCGAGGTAGGGCACCTCGTAGATTGCCTCGAGCTTTCGCGGCGCCCTGCTCAGCGCGGCCGCGGCGTCCCCGTGCGCGACGACCAGCCTGCCGGGTCTTGCGGAGCGCTCGCGGAAGTCGGCGGCGAGGCGATCGGTATCGAGCGCCGCGCCGGGTCCGAGATCCCAGTCGACCTGGAGGGCCTCGCGGCCATTGTGCGCCGCCCAGAAGTGGTCGGCCACGACCGCCACGCCGGTCGGGACCTGCACCACCTTCCGCACGCCCGGAATCTTGAGAGCAGGATCGGCGCGGAACGACTTCACCCTGGCGCCAAACACCGGCGCGCGCGCCACCACCGCGGTCAGCATGCCCGGGACCCGCACGTCGGCTCCGAAGATCGCCCGGCCGGTCACCTTTTCGGGCGAGTCCAGGCGCCGCCGCGACGTGCCAATGATCTTCCAGTGGCGCGAGTCCTTCAGCGTCACGTGCGCCGGCGGCGCGAGCCTGGCGGCCGCCGCGGCCAGCGCGCCGTACGAGATCCGCACCTCGCCGTGGACGACGAAGCCATCGCGCGTGCGGAGCTGCTCGACCGCGACCTTCCACTTCCTCGCCGCGGCCTCGACCAGCATGGCGCGCGCCGTGGCCCCGACCCGGCGCAGCCGATCGAACTCGTTGACCGTGCTGAACGAGCCGCCGGTTCCCTGCGTGCCCCACACCCCGTCGGCGTAGGCGGCCGCCGCCGGCGCGTGCTCGACGCGCACCGCGGACCAGTCGGCGTCGAGTTCCTCGGCGATGAGCATCGCCACCATCGTCCACACGCCCTGCCCCATCTCCGAGTGATTGCAGAGGATGGTCATCGTGCCGTCGGGCGCGATGCGGAGAAAGGCGTTGATGACGGCCGCGCCGCCTCCCGCCGCCTCCGCGACCTGGCGGCCCCGCAGCGGCAACCCGAAGCTGAAGCCGAGGACGAGGCCGCCGGCCGCGGTGCCCAGGAACGCTCTCCTCGAGAGGCTCATCGGCGCCCTCCCGCCAGCTCGGCCGCTCGCACGATCGCCGCGCGGATCCGCTCGTACGTGCCGCAGCGGCAGATGTTGCCCTTCATCGCGGTGTCGATCTCGGCCTCGCTCGGGCGCGGCCTCTCCGCGAGGAGCGCGGCCGCCGCCATGATCTGTCCCGACTGGCAGTACCCGCACTGCACCACATCGACCTCGGCCCAGGCGCGCTGCACCGGGTGCCGGCCGCCTCTGGAGAGCCCCTCGATGGTCGTGACCCGCTTCCCGGCGACGTCGGCCGCCGTCACCGAGCATGAGCGCACCGCCTTGCCGTCGACGTGCACCGTGCACGCCCCGCACAGCGACTCGCCGCAGCCGTACTTGGTGCCGGTGAGACCGAGGAGGTCGCGCAGCACCCAGAGAAGCGGCATGTCACCGGGCGCCTCGACCGCGCGATCCCTGCCGTTGACGTTGAGCTTCACGGGATCCTCCTCGCTCGTGACCAGACGGCGATCGTAGGGCGCATTTTCCCAGAGACGCACAGCCCCACGCCATCGTTAACCACGGGGGCCCGGGGATCTGGCACACACAGCACTGCTGGTAGGCTCGGGCGCGATGACCTTGCTCGCGAAGATCCGCGCGTCCTTGCGCACCGTCGCCGAGCCCGCGCGCGCGGCGGGCATGCAGGCGTACATGAAGTCGACGATGCCGTACCTCGGCGTCACCGCCCCGAAGCTGACGGCTGCGTGCAGGGACCTGTTCGCCAGCTATCCGTTCGAAGACGCCGATTCCTGGCGCGCGGACGTGCTCGACGTGTGGCGCACCGCCAGGTTTCGCGAGGAGCGCTACGCGGCCGTGCGCCTGACCGGCCACAAACGAGCGAAGGAGTTCCAGACGCTCGACGCCTTGCCGATGTACGAGGAGCTGATCACGACCGGCGCGTGGTGGGACTACGTCGACGAGCTCGCATCGAATCGGGTCGGCCCGCTGCTCGCGGCGTTTCCCGCGCCGATGAGGAAGGTGATGCGGGCGTGGAGCGAGTCCGACGACATGTGGAAGGCGCGCACCTCGATCATCTGTCAGCTCGGGTTCAAGGCCGAGACCGATGTCGCGCTGCTATTCCGCTGCATCGAGCCGTCGATCGCGTCGAAGGAATTCTTCCTGCGCAAGGCGATCGGCTGGGCACTGCGCCAGCATTCACGCACCGATCCGGCCGCGGTGAAGCGATACGTCGCAGCGCATCCCGAGCTCAGCGGGCTGTCGAAGCGCGAGGCGCTCAAGCACGTGTGAGTGACTTGTTCGCGTAGGCCGGCGCGAACCACGCGGGCGCGCGAACCACGCAGCCGCGCCCTCGTGACTCCACGATCGGGCCCCGCCCCGCCCGTCGAGCTCGTCCAGCTCGGCCTCGCCCTTGTGAGCGGCGCAATTGGGCGCGCGAGGCGTGCGCGGATGCTCACGCCGTTCCGCTTGGCGGCTGTCCGAGACGAATGGGCGCTCATCGCTACCGCCCACAACCCTCCGCAAGCTCATCGTGGCCCGGTAGCCGGCCACTTCAAACTCACCGACCAACTACCGGACCTGCCACCGGGCCCTCCGCCACTTACGCGGACAGGCTCCTAGAAGAGCGCGGCGACGAGCTCCATCGACCGACGGTCCTATAGTGTCCCATGCGGCCCAGGTAGTTGTACGGGGCAGCCCGGAATGAGGCCTCAGCTGGTGTGCGCCTTCACTTGTTCTTTCTCGACCGTCGCGCCTTGATTGCTCGCGCACCTATTCGTTTACGTGCGGAGGCTGCTTTAACGTTCTCGAGTACGAGCCACGGAAGCCCGAGATCGTCTGAACCACAAAATGTAAGCCTACCTTCCAGGTACGCTTCACTCGTCATCAGGTCGATCCGTACCATCTCAAACGCATTACATAATGCCTGCACTCTGTCAGACCCCGCCATAAAATTGATTCTGGGAGACGGCCATAGACCGGTGAGTGAATAGACACAGTAGTAGGAACTAGGCCCCTCATCCACCAGGGCCTTTGGCATCCCGAGCACCGCACATACCGTCTTTGTCCTACGACCTCGAGCCTTCAACTCGAACGTACGTTCTGCCAATACGGGAGTCGGAACGAGTTTTCCGCGGCGATGCAAGCGTATCAGCTCGGTTCCGGTCTTAGGCAATTTCCCCATCGCACCATCGTTCTTTATGATTCGTTCTATACGCCAAAATTGAGCACGGAGAGCTCTCTCCGATTGTGGCCTTTCGAGACAGCATACGGAGTGATGGAGGTCAAGTCACGGCTGTCGCCCAAGGCGCTGAAGGACGCCGTCGAAAATATTGCGGCGTTCAAGCACCTTTCTCGTGTGAAGAATAATTTGGCAGGCGGCCTCGGTTTCAAGATGGCGACGGCGCAACTGAACCTGCCGCTAGGTTTCTTGATCGCCCACGAACCGGACACGGCACTCTTGCCGAGTTCGGCAGACTTTCTCAGTCTGCTCGAAGCAGTTCCACGTGACCAGCGGATTGACGGCTATTGCACCGTAAGCGGTTACGTCGGATGGCTCGGTCAGCTGACGGAGGAAGACGGCCAGGAAACGATCGCGTCGAAAGAATTCTTCCTGCGCAAGGCGATCGGCTGGGCACTGCGCCAGCATTCACGCACCGATCCGGCCGCGGTGAAGCGATACGTCGCAGCGCATCCCGAGCTCAGCGGGCTGTCGAAACGCGAGGCGCTCAAGCACGTGTGAGTGACTTGTTCGCGCAGACCGGCGCGAATCACGCGGGCGCGCGGGGCGTGCGCGGATGCTCACGCACAGCGACGACGCCGGCGAGACTGGGATACGATGTCCCCTTGCTCTTCACGACTGGCGCCGTGTTCGATCCGCCGTAGCGGCGCCGGGGTCCGCCATGAATGACATCGCGCGTCAGCGGATGTGCGCTCAGCACCTGGCCGAACCGGCGGTCGGGGTGCGTGAGCTCCTGGCGAGGATGCTGGCCATGCAGGCGCAGGAGTACATCGACGCGCTGTGGGCCGTCGGTCAGCGGGTGCGCGGCGGCACCGAGGCGGCGGTGGAGCGCGCGCTGGCCGTGGGCGAGATCCTGCGTACGCATCCCATGCGCGGCACCCACCACTTCGTCGCGCGCGAGGACCTGCGCTGGCTGATGGCCCTCATGGGGCCGGTCAACATCCGGCGCAACGCGCGCCGCGAGCGCGAGCTGGGGCTGACCGAGAAGACCCTCGCCAGGGCGGTGGCGCTCCTCGACCGCGAGCTCGCCGGCGGCAACCATCTCGCGCGCGCCGAGATCGCCGCGCTCCTCGAGCGGTCGGGGATCTCGCCCGGCGGGCAACGGCTGCCGCACATCATCCACCGCGCCGAGCTGGAGTCGGTGGTGTGCAGCGGCGCGCGCAAGGGCAAGCAGGTGACCTTCGCCCGCTTCGACGAGCGCGTGCCGCCCGGTCGGCCGCGCGCGAGAGAGGAGGCGCTCGCCGACCTGGCCCGGCGGTACTTCGCCACCCGCGGGCCGGCGACGCGCAAGGACTTCCTCTGGTGGAGCCAGCTCCCCGCCGCCGACGCCGACGCCGGGATGGAGCGGATTGCCGGCGAGCTCGAAACGATCGTCGCGGACGGCCGCAAGCTCCTCCGCACCGGGGCGCCGGCCAACGGCGAGCCGCCGAGGGCGCTGCTCCTCCCACCGTACGACGAGTACACGGTCGCGTACGCGGATCGCTCGGCGGTCGGGGCGGTGCCGGCGCACGTGACCGGCTTCCCGGCGACCTCGCGGCTGGGTTTCAACCTCGTGCTCGACGGCGAGGTGGTGGGGAGCTGGACGCGGCGGCTCGAGGGAAGCACGGCGGCGATCGTGCTCGCGCCGTTCCGCCGGCTCGCGGCGGAGGATCGCGCTCTGCTCGTGGAGGAGGCACGGCGCTACGCGCGCTTCCGGGGCCTCGAGGCCGAGGTGCTCGTCCGTCCGGCCCTGGCTCCTCGAGGCCCAGCGCGTTCGTCGGATCGACCCGCCACGCGCGGCGGGCGGGGAGGTGCGCGCCCGGCAGCGAGACGGCGGTGACCACGCCGGCGACGGTCGCCAGCCGTGCGTGACCGACGAGACGAGCAGCGGAGGGCGCGGACAGCGGGAAACCCAGCACGGACACGATGTCCCCAGCGACTCGTGGGCCCTCGCGCCGGCGCTCACCACGAGCCGTCGTCCCTTCGGTACCGTCGCCCCCATTGCCGACCGACTTTCCAGGCATACACGACGACCACGTACAGCAGTCGCAGACCCGAGACGAGCAGCGACCAGGGGGCGGGCCGCCCGGGAGCAGCCGTCCGACCCGATCGGTTATCGTGGTGGCCAGAGCGCGGTCGAGCCGGCGGTACAGAAGGAGGAGGATTGGTGAAGCACGAGTGGGACCAAAGAGCGTGCTTCGAGATGGCGCGCTTCGGCCCGAGCGCCCCAACCGGATGAACGCCGATGGCTCGGTCACGTCGTCGTCCTTGCTGGCGATTACCCGACCGCCCCCTCGCACAGCCGCTGCGCTATGGCGGTCACGGCCGCGACAACGGCAGGCGCATCGCAAGTGTAGAGGTCTGCCCCGGATAGTGGATTCAACTCCATGACTCGCGGTTCGCCATCCACCTCGCCCACGTCGAGGACGAAGGCCTCGGCCGCCTGCCACTCGTTGGCGGCGACCTGGGAGGCCAGAGCCAGGGCGGAGTCAGGAACCACTCCGGGAAGTCCTCGACGGCTGGCTTCGTACTCGCAGGCTGTCACTACAGAACAATCCGCGATCACGAACCGCCATTCGCGTCCGATCGTTCGTCGCTGGCTCACAAGAATCGGAAGGTCCTCGTCGTCGTAGTAGAAGCCATGGTCGAGGGCCGCGAGGTTGATCGCGCCCACCTCCAGCACACGGCCCGAGAAGGGCTTGAGGGCGCTGTCGGGTCGGATGAAGACCGACTCCGGGTCGCCGAGACTCCGTAGCTCCCCTCGCGCGTCGTTCACGAGGCGCCGCACGGTGGTGAGGACGCAGCTCGCGTTGGCGAGCAACGGGCGCAGCGGCGGGTAGTATGCGCTGCAGGCGAACCTCGCAATGTCACCAATGGCCCCAGGCCTCCACCGGCGGGCGACGCTGTCGTCGCCGTAGGCAACGCCGAGCGAACCCCAGAAGAGCGCGCACGAGCCCGCGGGCGGCAGCCGCGCGCCTTCGACGCCATCCGCATAGCGCGACCATGGGAGCCCACGTCCGTCGAGGGCAGCGATGACGCGATCAGCGGCTTCGGAGAACACACCCTGCTCGATGACCCAGTGAACACTCACTCGCCTATACCTTGGCCTGTCCGGCGGCGCGGGCGAGCGCGGCGTGGAACCACTGCACGGGGAACTCGAGCGCGCCGAAGGTGAGCTCGGTGGTGTCGCCCGTGGCGATCGAGCGCTGGGCTTGCTCGCAGACCCAGAGGTCCTCGGACTGAAAGACGCCCTCCTCGATCAGCTGCCAGCTGCGGTCCCAGAGCTCGGTCTCGTGGATGCGGTCGGCGGGCACGAGCATCAGGTGGTCCCAGTCGGTGATGTCGGGCGCGATGGGCTCGGCGACCATGATCGACAGGAAGTCGGGATGCTCGACCACCGTGGTGAACGGGAACACGAGCAGGCTCGGCGTCGCGAGCAGGCGCAGCGCGGACGGGGAAAGCGCATCGACGTCGGTGGGTGCGTCGCGCAGCGCGCGACGGGCGGTCAGCGCGCGGATGTGCGGGCCGACCGGCTCGGCCACCGACATCGCATCGAGGAAGAAGCGGTAGACCGAGTCGCGGTGCAGGACCCGGATGTGATAGCCGTCGAGGAACGCTTCGATCACGAGCTTCCAGTTGCAGCGACGGCGCGCGCGGCCGCGACGCCAAAGCACGTGGCGATCGAGGTCGAGCGCGGCGAGGTCGGCACCGAGCGCGCCGAGGTGCGCGTCGACATCCGTGCCCAGCCAGATGAGCCCGTGCCGCTCGACGACCGGCAGCGGAGCGAGGCCGCGATCAGCCGGATCGATGCCGGGGAACGCCGCGGCGTGCG
>Ga0193753_10000783_pt1 | contig 29693 bp, 56 predicted proteins | sample H1c2metaG_FD_144925 | JGI IMG/M metagenome (GOLD analysis project Ga0193753, IMG submission 144925) | Soil microbial communities from a riparian zone of the East river system, Colorado, United States - H1c2 | ecosystem: Environmental > Terrestrial > Soil > Riparian zone | place: USA: East...
AGTAAAGTAAGAATAAGTATACATATAGATGAAAAAGTACTTAAAATTTTCAAGTGTGAGTACCAGTGTAAGAATGAAAGTAGGTACTTTCGATATAGAAATATTTCTCAGAAACGGGTACCACCTATCTCAACCACCCGGCCTATAAGATGGGGTTGACAATACCCCCGGTCTTAGTTTATAAATCTTTTAAACCCTAAAATTATGTCACTTTTAAAAAAGTATGCTGATGCTATCGCTGTTAAAGGTAATCGCGAAGTTCATTATGGTCGTCTTATATCCTTTGCTCCTTCTAAGCCTGTCACTATGAATGGTGACATCAAGGATAAGCTCAATATGATCATTGAGTTTGATGGTGTTAAGACTAAATGGTATGTGCTGAAGGATGCTGTGTATGGTCTACCTAACTATGTTGGACCTGATGGTGTGATGTGTGCTGCTACTATCCAAGAAAGTGAGCCTGATGAAACAGGCAAGACCTTTGCAAACATGGTATCACTAGGAATTCAGGCTATCTAGCCTGTTTTCCTTGTTTCCAGCGCGTTTCATAGACTCACACTCTATATATATAGAGTGAATTGTGATTTGGATGGGTAGCATAGTCAGTGAAGGGCATTGATTATGCTATCTTATCCATAATAATAGTGTTATAAGTGATGTAATGCATCATACCATGTCACTCACATTCACTCTCTTTATCATGTTAATCATAATGTTGATTCTCTAGCGTATACATAAACTCAATTTATTTATAAATACCTATAATATATACATCTATGAAGTCTAAAACAACGATAAACATAATTGCGATAGTTATAATGTATTTATTCATCTATTGCTGTGTAACAATCTCATTATCAAGGAATGTAATACATAAAATATATGTACAGCATGAGCTGAAAATGAGTAAATACTATTCTAAACAACATTAACACAATTGATATGGAAAGATATATTGTATGGAAAGAAATAGTTGATTATCATATTAAGATGATTAATCAACAACATTCTGATCATATGTATTCATTAGTTCAAGATCATTGTGCTGTTATTGTAGCACTTATGCCTTATATTGCATCATTAACATATGATCTTTATGCTAGAATATGTAAGATTAATCATGTATTAATGTGTGATGATATTAAATACTCTGAATATTAATATAGTTGGTAAAGATAGGAATCAGTAAGCCTGATTAGGTATTGTAATGATACTGGTAACAAGAGCCTATAGACGCAGCTTCTATTTTTACCAACTTATACAATTAATATAACATTTAAACCCCTTAATACAATGAGAACATTTAGACTATTAGCTTATAAGCTAGATGATAGTAAAGGTACAGATATGAAAAAAGCATTTCATGCTATTGATATAGTTGAGAATATAGCACAATATCTAGCTAAACTATATAATGGTAAGACAGATTGTTCTAGTTGTGGATGTGTTCAATACTCAGATACATTAATTATTGATGTATCTGAACCACATGCAAGATTGATTGAGAAAGAATATCTATTCATTAGTGAGACATTTAAAAGCCAATATGGTATTAGTTATGAATTATACTCTAAAGAGTGGTTCATTAAGAAATATGAAGCAATACCAGAAGGTCATTTTCCAGGTAAAACTCCTAAAGAAAGAATATTGAATAGATTAAGATCACTTTAACATTTTTTAAACCATCTAATAAACCCTAATAATCATGTCAACCATTCTCAACAACCACATCAATTATGTAAAACCATCAGTATATGAACAAGATTCATCAAATGGTAAACAAATCAATGCTCTTGTAGTTGCTCCAACAACTGTAGAATATGATCATGCTGGTCATGCACATAATCTTATCCCTCTTATGGAGGTTTGTAAAATTAATTATAAAAACAAATTTATAAGGATGGCACAAATAATAGAATAAAATTATATGGATATAAATTGGATAGAAGAAGCTGGATATAATATACTTGAAGAAGGTGTATTATTAATATTAAAGGTATACAAGTAAGATCTCGTAAAAGAGGTAAATATCAAGTAATTACTTTAAAAAATAAAAGTGGTGAAAGATTTACATTAAGTTTAAGTAGAATAATATGTAGTAAGTTTCATCCAAATCCAGATAATTTACCACTTGTTAGTCATGAAGATAATAATACAAATAATAATCATGCAAATAATCTTAAATGGTGCACTGATTCTTATAATGTTAAAAAATCTTTTGATGAAGGTAGATCAAAACCACCTTTAAAAGGATTACATCATTCAGTTAATCCTAAATTAGGATTAGAATTTTATAAGGCTGTAGATAGTATGATAGAATATTTAAATGATGAGTCTTTGCTCTAATTTCTACTATAGTACCATGCTATACTTGTTCTTCTTCAAATAGAAAAAAGATCGTTTGAATTAATAGTAGAAGAATTAGATAAATTACAATTAGAGGGTGTACAATTATGAGAAAAACAACACATGAAATTATAGATGAGATAGCTGCTCATTATAATTTAGGTAATAGAAGTATAATGGGTGAAAAAGCTTTAGTAGATGGTAAAATGGTTGACTTATGTGTGTACAATGGAATAGACAGAAGACATTGTGCATTTGCATATATGATGATTGATCCATCTATTATTAAAAAAGAAGATGAAAAGAATACATGTTATGTAATTATAGATCATTATGCATATAGTGATGCTGATTTAATATTAAAAGAAGAATTCAGAGGTTATGATACTAAATTTTATAGGAGTATTCAAATGTTACATGATCAAGAAGAACATTGGACAAATGAAGGTTTAAGTGAATTAGGTAAAGAATATGTTAAACAAATAAAGATAGATTATCCTAGTAGTACACCACATGATTAAACAACACTCAAATGAAAACACTAATAAGACTCGCCCTGATTCTCTTTTCTACAGGCTCTATAGTAGTGTCCTGTACAGAAGAAATCTTTACACCTGTGTATGTTAATAAGCCTTGGACTCAATCTCAAATAGATAGTCTTAGAGCATTATTAAGACCTGATACAGTATTTAAAGATCGTATACTTATTGATAGTTTCAAGGTAACAATACCTGGACCTACAGTATATATGCCTGCAACTAATAAAGATTCTTTAATATATGTATCAGTACCAGGTAAAGATTCATTAGTATATGTATATATTCATGATACAACAGTAGTAAGAGAACATACATATCAAGATACTTTATTTGTGTATGGTGGTAGAGGATATTATAGTGTACCTCCACCAATTCAAAAGATAGTTACATTGTTCTATAAGAAATGTGTAGACTATAATAAAGTAAATGCACCAGGATGGAATATATCAAGTGGTCTTATATCAATAAGTCCTTGGTTACTATCTGAAAATCCTGATCCAGGATGGTCATCTACAGGTACAGCATCTTACGGAATGTGATTTATAAAAGTAAAAGATGATTTAACAGTTGATGAAATGTTAACACCTATTTGGAGAGAGCTTGCTAGATGGCAGATGAGTAAGAGATATTCTCATAATGAATCTGAAATACTTAGTCCATACTTTAATCCTAATACAGTTACATATTCAACAGTAGAACAACATAAAGCTGAAATAGATCAGTTATTCAAATGAGTTGGTCAGATGTATGCTATATGATAGCAGGATTTTCAATAGGTATATACTTTGGTCCTATATTAGAGAAATATAAGATAAGTATAAAGATTACAAGAACTGATAAAAAAAGAATTGATTATGATGATTAAATATTAAATACTATGTTATATCCCACACTTATAAAAGATAAAATACTCACAATTAAAGGATGGAAATGTGTTATTGTACTAGCAACATATGCTGCTGGAGGTTATGCAATAACATTAAAAGATGCTGAAGATGGTTCACCAATAGGTACTCTAACAAAGTATTTAGATGGTATTCCAGAATCATGTGTTGCATTAGATGTTAACAATTGGGGAGATGAACTACCTTGGATATTACTTGAAAATAATATTATAGAAGATAACCTTATTAATGTATTAAAAAGTGGATATTGTCTTTATCCAGTATATAAATTACATCCAGATATTCTAAAGCAAGTACAATGAAACTATTTGATACATTAAAAGGTAAGAAAGTAATTGTTACTACTGATTATGGAGATATACAGTTAACTATTAAGGAAGTAAAAGAGGAAACAGAATATGTTGAAACTGGTCCTTCTAATCAAGCAAATGATTGGTATCCTGAAGGTTATCATAAAACTACATATAGAGTAACATTTGATAATGGTAAAGTAAAAGTATATGATAATCTTTCAAGTATAAATTTAGTTGAAGCATGATAACAGATATAGTTATAGCATTATCAATTGTATTATATGTACTAGGTGCATTAATAGCAATAGGTTATCAATATAAGTACTCAAAGTATATAGATAGATCAGGTGGAGAACTTGATCATATAACAAGAGCAGTAATGATAGGTTCATTATCATGGATCATAATAGGTATTGCATATTATTATATGAGTACAAATAGAAAACCAACTCGTAAATCTAAAAAGAAAACAAATGAAAGAAGAACAAATAAGATTGATGAAGAAAGAAGCGAGGAGTAATAATATTGAAAAAGTTATTATTACCTCAATATGTTATCTTATATTTGGAGCACTATTATCTTATTTATGAGTGATAAAAAGTATTCACCAAACAATATTTCATATGAGAAGAACTATATAATAGAGAAAGTATACTCTATTATATGTTCTTCTGATGAAGTAGCTAAATGGCATAGTAATGATATTACTGTTAAGAATGGTGAAGCTATACCATTAAGAGCAAGAAAATTTCTAGACTATCATTTAACAGATGAATTATGTCAAGAATGGGTTAATCTAATTGCTGATATAATGTTAATAAAAGGAGATGTAAGAGAATATCAGATTAGACTTCACAATTGGTTAGTGAAGCATGATATTTATGAACAATTCTTAGAACAATTTGATATTAAAGTTAGAAATTATGGCAATAAAACTTGAAGATTTAAAAGATTCAGATATAGGTAGAAAGGTATCATATCGTAATTATCATAATCAAAAGGATGCACCTGGTACATTGGCAAATTGGAATCATAGATTTATATTTGTAAACTATGGTAATCCTGATAATAATATAGCAACAAGACCAGAAGATTTAACATTTATTGAAGAAGAAGCTCCAACAATGGGTAAAAGTTATTAGATATGATTAAGAATCCATATGACATACATCTATTATGTCAAAATAAAGATATACCTTATCTAACATTTCAAGAGATAAGATTAATTATATTTAATTATATTTATAATATAAAAGGTATTGAAGTTAAGGAAGTGTTCACAGTACCTATAATTTCATCACAACTATTTACATTAGGATTAAAAAAAGCACATACATATTTTAAATTAGCATTATATAAATAAGAATTATGAAAACAATTATGAAATTAACTTTGCTAGTATTGATCTTAGGATTATGCAGCACTGTAGTAACAGCACAAACAGAGTTTTGGGCATCAAAATCCAATTCAAGAGATCAAGGTAAATTAGTAAGGAGGCATAAAGCATGGACTAAAGATGCAATGTGTCATACTTATGCTGATAATAATATACAACAAAGAGCGTATATTAGAAGATTAGAGTTTTATAGACCTAATACAGAAGATAGACCAAAGTATAAAAGAGTTAAACCCTGGAAAAGATGAGAGTCGTATGCAAAAGACAATTAATGTTTGAAATGAAATTTGTAGATTTCATTCGGAGAATGTTAACTCCTAGTGATAAAATGAGATTACCTAGAGTTAATTCAATATATACTGTATTAGCTTATATAGAAAGAGATGGTAAATGTTACTACAGGTTAAAAGGATTTCCTGTAGATCAATATTTTGTATCAGAAGCATTTGATTTTTATAATCAAAGCTGTAATATGGATGAAAGAATGCATATAGATATACTAGAACCTCAACTTAACTAACATGAAAAACGCTAAAGAATCAATCAAGAAAAGGAAATCATTTACACGAAGAAGGAATGGTTTAGTTAAACAAGTACTATCATTCTTTGTAATAGTACTTACCAAAGAAGCTAAGAAAGCTATTAAAATAGGTGGTGCAAATGCTGTATTAGACAGTACACGTAAAGTCTTAAGAAAGTTTAGACAAACTGCATTAAGACATCCAGCTAAATCTAATAGTGTATTTAGTAAGCCTAGAATTAAGAATGGTGAAAGTATTCGTTATAAAATGAATGGTGAACCATACTTCAAACATGGAGCAAGAATAATATAAAGTTTAATTATATGAGAGAGTTCAATAAAAAAATTCAAGAAAAGTTTAATGAAATATGTAAATCAGGTAGATTATTTAAAGTATTATTAACAGGTCATGAAATATGGGAATTATATTTAAAATCATTCTCTAAAGAGGATGATCCTATATTTCGTGACCCTAATAGTAGTGTTCATAACTGTAATAACTGTAATAATTTCATTCGTAGATATGGTAACATAGTATCAATAGATAGTAATTATAATATTACTACTATGTTTGATGTATCTATAGATGATGAATATGAGAATACAGTAAAGCTCCTATCTACAGCAATAAAGAATTCTAAAATTAGTGAAGTATTCTTTGAAACATTTACTGAACTTAATGCATTACCTTATGAATCATGCACTAAACACAATGAAAAGTTTCAATTAGGTTTAGCAGTAAATACAAAACGCTATACTAAAGAGGAAGCAGAAAAATATGGTGTCGTTAAGCCAGATGAAATAAGAAAGTTTGATCATATCCACTTATTCTTAAATAAAGAATTTGTGGATATGTCTGGTAAATCAATTGAATCTATAATGGGAGAGTTTAGAGATGCTAAGAATGTATTCCAAAGAGCAATGGAAACTATATCATTAGATACTCTTAATCTTGTTAAAGATTTGATTAATCAAGGTTCTTTGTTAGATGGTGCCACACATTTATATAAGATAGAACAAATAATCCCTCTAAAGAAAGAATACGATGGGATTGGTATTAATAGATTAGATAATTGGTGTTGGATTAAATCATATAAGCTTCCATTTGCTAAGTTTAGAAATGAACTTATAGGTGTATTGTGTGCTGAGTTATCAGAAGGTGAAGAACTCAATAAGGCTGTGCAGTCTTGGAATAAAAGAGTTGATCCTGCTAATTATATGAAAGCAGTTGCACCTATTACCAGAAAGCAGATAGAAGATGCTAAACAATTTGTTGAAGAAAATGGATATACAGAATCATTTAGCAGAAGATTTGCAACTATAGATGATATTAAAGTATCAGAAATATTGCATTCTAATGTAGGTGAAGGTAAAATTAAATCTGTATCTATATTTGATGGAGTTAAATCAACTTCAACAAGGCATAAAAGAAGTGAGTTTGAAGGAGTGGAAGAAGTTACTATTGATAAGTTTATGAAGGATATTCTACCATCATGCTCATCAGTAGAAGCATTCTTAGCTAATACACACGATGGAAACTTAGTATCATTGACTACATCTACTGAGAATGGTAAAGCAAAGCCAATCTTTAAGTGGAATAACTCTTATTCATGGACATTTAATGGCAATTTAGCTGGTAAATCACAGATTAAAGAAGCTGTTAAGTCACAAGGAGGTAAAGTTGATGGTGTATTGAGGTTCAGTATTATGTGGGCTGAAGATGCTATTGATAATTCTGATCTTGATGCACATTGTGTAGAGCCTAAAGGTGGTAGACATATCTATTTTGGTGATAAAGTCTCTACAACAGGAGGTAATTTAGATATTGATATTACTCAACCACAGAATCATAAAGTACAAACAAAGAGGGAAGTAGTAGAAAATATTACTTATCCTTCTATTAATAGAATGCTTAATGGTACATATCAATTTCATGTTCATCAGTTTGCATCAAGGAACTCTAAAGGTTTTAAAGCTGAGATAGAGTTTAATGGTGAAATATACTATTATGAATATAACAGACCAGTAGTAGATAATATAGGAGTAGCTCTTGTAACTCTAAAAGATGGTATATTTACTATTCAACATGCACTACCTGAATCAGCAATCACTACTAAAGAAGTATATGGTCTTGAAACAAATCAGTTTCATAAAGTAAATCTTATATGTCTATCTCCAAATCATTGGGGAGAAAACAATGTAGGAAATAAGCATTATTTATTTATGCTTGATAGTTGTAAATCACCTGTATCTATAAGAAGTTTTCATAATGAGAATCTATTACCTGAATTAGCAGCACATAGAAAAGTGTTGGAGGTATTAGGTACAACTAACATGATTGAATCAACAAATAAACAGTTGTCAGGATTAGGATTCAACGCAACAGTTAGAGATGAATTGATTGTAAGGTTACAAGGTACTCATAAAAGAGTAGTAAAGATTAAATTTTAAAGATTTTTGGATGTAGCTCAGTCTGATAGAGCGTAGCACCGAGCCGGTAGCTTAGGGGTTAAAGCACCTGACTTATAATCAGGAGATCGGAGGTTCAAATCCTTCCCGGCCCAACATTGCTAAGGTCAAAGGTTTAAATCCTTTCATCCAAACTATGTTAATAATATACTAAAGACTTTGAATGTAGCTCAATCCGGTAGAGCACCGCTCGGTAAATAGCGGGGGTTAGAGGTTCAAATCCTTTCATTCAAACTAAAACATTATCAACAATTAAAACTTAAAACTCAAAAACAATGGAAAACTTTAAATTAGCAAGTCAACAAAAACTAAGATTTCAAACTAATAGAGGTTTGTTATCAACAGAACAACTATGGGATTTATCTCTAGAAGATCTAGATGTTCTAGCGGTATCATTAGAAGCACAACATAAGGAATCAGGAAAGAAATCTTTTATAGTTAAAACATCTGCAAAAGATAAAACAGCAAAGCTAAGATTTGATCTAGTATTAGATGTTCTTAATACTAAAATAGCTGAGAATGAAGCTGCTGCTGAAGCAAGGGATATTAAAGAACATAACAAGAAGATCATTACTCTTATTGCAGAGAAAGAAGATGAATCTTTGAAAGGTAAATCAATTAAGCAATTAGAAGCTATGTTAAAGTAGCATAAGATATTGTAATCTATTGGCCAGTAGATTATATGAGGTGAATCTAACTACCTCAACAAGTGTTAGAATGTTTAACCACAAAAATGTACACAAAATGTCACAAATTAAATCAGTAAAAAGAGTTGTCAACAATGCACTCCAAGGAGAATTGATTGATACAAATGTTCAAACATCAAGTAAAGTTAATGTTCTAGCTGAACTTAACATTGGTGATCCAAGGTTTCGTAGAGGATCTACACGTCATGCATGGTTTGCAGTGACAATGGCATCACTTGAAGCTTTGGGTATTCCTCAAGAGCAACTTGATGCAATTGAAAAGCTTGCTTATGGTGAATCAATCGAATTGAATTTCGAGCATCCTATGGTAGCTGGTCAAGAATTGGCTATTCAAATTTCAGAATCAACTACTCCATATAATGAATATGAAGAGAAGAATTCTTTGAAGGTAGCAAAACAACTTCCTATTACTCCTGAAGTTGCAGCTAATAAGGGTATGAGAACAGAGTATGATTTGTCTAAATTTATTGGACAGACTGGTTATTTTACAGATGGAGATGAAAATCTTATCTATACCAGGGCTACTGTAGGTATCAAAGGACAAATTCAACATAGGATGATTGAAAGTCCTTACTTTGTACCAAGTTCAGAGCTTGAAGGTTATGGTGCTACTCTTGTTGATGCATCAAAATCAACTGTGAAGGAAGAGGACTTCAAAGAAGAAGAACAAGGAGCCTAAGTGTTGTTGAGGGTTGTAAAAGTAAGAAGCCTCCATGTGGAGGCTTCTTTACTAAAACAATATGAAAGACAAATAGAATAAGATGCAATACTAAAGAGAGTATATAAAATTCTTCAACTGGTCTGTATCTTAGAATTTTACAATACCTCTCTTTTGTAACTCGATAGCTCTAGTGATCTGAAGTTTTGCTTGAACTTTAGAGATCATTGGTCCCCTTGGAGTAGCTATTTTTAATACGGTAGAAGTCATAATTTTAATCGTTTAATCTTACTAACGTAAATGTACAAAAAGAGTTCCAACAATCCAAAGTTCAAGATTACCTTCTTTAGAGGTGATGGTGATTACGTTGTTTGCCGTAGAATATTAGGTCTATGGATACCTATACATCATGGAAACTTGATCGCAACTAAATATGACGAATATTATTTGCGATTCTATGGGGATTGTTACCACACTCATGTGGTAAGAATTACACAAGCATTAGTTAAATCAAAAGGAATATACAATTTAATAGTATTAAGCTATGCTAACTAATTATTTCATTACTAGACGTACTCATGATTTAGGTAAGCCTATAGAAAAGAAAGTAGTAATTGATGATTTAGGTAGAGAATTTCCAGCAATTAGTGATGTATCAACTAATGAGATAATAGTAACTGATTCATTAGATTTCTTTCATGAAATAATGAAGAATCATGATGAATTTGGTCTTGATACAGAAAATAATAGTCTCAATCAATTCTATGCTGATCAATTATTAACACAAATAGGAATACCAGGTATATCATTTGTAATTGATGAAGGATCAATTAAAGAAGATTACATGCGTAATTATCTTAATAAGATATATATTGGTATAAATTTACAGTATGATTACAGAATACTTAAATATAAAAGAGGATGGGAATTTAGAAGATTAATAGATGTAATGATTAATGAGCAAATCATTAATAGAGGTAGTGGTAGATTAAATAATGCTGAAGCTTTATATGAAAGAAGAATAGGACAACCTCTTCCAGAAGATAAATCTACTCGTAATGATTTTAAAAGTATGACTCAAAAGTCTACATTTAGAAGAAATCATATAGTTTATTCAGGTTTTGATCCACAAATAGGACTACAAGTATTACCAATACAACAAGAAATACTAGGAAGATTTCAATTAGATTTTAGAGCTAATTGTATAGCAATGCCTCTTATTCCTATTCTTGGTGATATGAATCTAGAAGGTAGAACTCTTAACAAGAAGCAATGGAGTGATCTTCTTGAACAAAATAAGAGAGATAAATTTAAATATGAATTACAATTAGATGCTATTGTAAAGACATTTGCAAAAGATAATGTTAAATTAAGAGGAGGTATATGGTCCTCAGCATCAAGAAAGAGAAGAGTAATGGAGGTAGAACAAACAGATCTGTTTGGTATAAGTACTACAACTTCAAATGAATCTGTAAAGAATATATCTTATGGATCATCAAAACAATTAGCAAAGTTATTTAATATATTAAAAGAACCTTTACCTCAAACAGAAGATAAAGATGCTGAGAGAGTATGGGGAGAAGATGCTCCAATGAAAGTATCATTTGATGAACCATCTCTAGAGCAATACAAAATAGAGTATCCTGAATCAAGGATGACTGAATTTATAAACATACTCTTACAACACAAAGAAGTAAGTAAAGCAATTAGCTCTTTTGGAGAAATATATCTCAAAGAGTATGTCAAAGATGGAAAACAAGGTAAAAAACATAAAAGAGGCTATTATCAACCATTAACTGATAAGATACATACCATATACAAACAGGAATTTACTGAAAATGGTAGAATATCATCAGGTGGAGATAAAAAGAAAAAGGGTGAACTAGGTGTAGGATTCGATAACTCACAAAATTGGGTTAAAAAGAATGAATACAGAAATTGTGTTACTCTTACTCAACAAGAAATAGATGAAGGTTGGTTAATAAGTACTAGTGATTTAACTGCTGCTGAACTGGTAATATTAGCAAGTAAGTCAAAGGACACCAATTTAATGAAGTATTGTAGAGAGGATTTGCACAGTTATCTTGCAAGTCACTCATATACTAAAGTAATAGAATATATTCTCAATACAATGAATGCTAATAGAGCATATGATGAATTATATGAGCTATTAAAAGTCAATAGATTACAGAAAATGTATCTAATAGATGGTAAATATCCTAATAAAGAACAGATAGATATTATTACCAGACAAAGAGTATCTAAAGCATTAGAAACAAGAGCACTTACAGTTAATAAAAAGGAGCATCCTGATATAAGAGAGCCATATAAGAATGTAACTTATGGTATTGTATATGGTGCTCAAGAACATAAGATAGCTAAGACATTAAATATAGCTGGATATTATGCTAGATTAGTAATTGAAGGTATAAATATAGCTATACCTGAAGCTATGAGGTATCTTAGAGCTGTTGCTAGATTTGCTGTTAAGAATGGATACATAGAATTTAATGAAAGAACACATTCAAGGAAGTGGTTTAAGTATTGGTTAGAAGCAAGAGAATCAGGTAGAGATTTATCAAGTTTTGAAAGATCATCTATTGAAAGAGAAACTAAGAATATAGTATGTTCTGGTACTCAAGCTGATGCTCTAAAAGAATGTATGGTTGAAATTGATAAATATGTAAGAAGTAATAATATTGATTTTACTTTTCTTTTAACAATACATGATGAGATAGTCTATAAACATAAAGATAAAAATTTAAGAAAAAAAATAGAAGAGATAATGTCAGAAGTTTGTAATAGATACTTAACTGGTATAACTATGGAGGTAGCTGGACATACAGGTATTTTTTGGCACAAAGACTAATAAAATGAAAGAAATAAAATTATACGGCAAAAGACAAGGAATAGTTTTAGTAGATGATGAGGATTATGATAGATTAAGTATATTTAGATGGTATCTCGGATCAGGTGGTTATATTGGAAGATCAAAAACTACAGTAGAAAGAAGAGATATAACTCTTAAACATATACCTAAATATATAAGATTACATCGTGAAGTATTAAATTTTCCTGATTATCAAATAGATCATAAAGATAGAAACAGATTAAATAATCAAAAAGATAATCTTAGAGAGTCATCACAAAGTCAAAATGTTGCAAATACATCAAAGAAAAGTAGTTTAACAAGCTCTAAATATAAAGGGGTAAGCTGGCATAAGAATGAAAAGATGTGGTATTCAAGTATTAAACTTAATGGAAAATCAAAACATTTAGGTAGAACTAGTGATGAAAAAGAAGCAGCAATTTTATATAATGAAGCAGCTACTAAATATTTTGGTGAATTTGCAGTATTAAATATAATAGATAATGGCAAAGAAACAAGAAATAAATAAATCTGAAAGGTTATTTAGATTACAAAGGATCCAAACATGTACTAAATGTAATGGTACACCACCTGTAAAAGAGTGTAATCTTCAAGGATTAATATTCAATGCATGTGAAATATGTCTTGAAGTAGTAGGTGATCATCATAAGGAAGGAACACCTATTATAGTTAAGGAAATACCATCAAGATCAAAACATACTGATGTGAATCCTGTTAGTCATAATCTTCCACAAGATATAATACCAGGTAAAACATCATTTAATGATTTAAAGATATGACAAATGATTGTAAAGTAGATAGAAGAATTGAAATAGCTAATAGAAAGTATCTATTTTCTTATTCTTCTCCTACTTATGGTTGTGTTACACTTGTTTGGACTGAATTAGGTTGGAAAGCAATTGGTAGATGGACAATGAAAAAACTTTAAATTATGATACATAAAGATTGGGAAGTATTATATACATTAGATACTGCTAAAAAGATTAGAGTATTTAAATGTAGAGTTGAAGAAGATGATTTTGATTTTCTTATAATTACTCTAACCGGACTATTAGGTGGAAAATTAATAGAAAAAATAGAAAGAGTTAAAGCAGGTAAGAATATTAATAAAGCAAATGAAACTACTCCATTAGCTCAAACTTTATTACAAGCTGATAGTTTATGGAGAAAGAAATGGAATAAAGGATATAAATCTGAAAAACATTTAAAGAATGCATTAAATCCTACCACTGAAGCAGTTGATCAAGGTACAACTATAGATGTAATAAACCAAGCAAATAAGTATTTACCTAATTGGTGGTATACTAATGAAAACTGGGACGAATTACCAATGCTTGCTACACCACAAAAAAAGATTAAGAAGATAGAATTTCCAGCTTATATACAACCAAAGTATAATGGAGTTAGATGTTTAGCTAAGTATAAAGATGGTAGGATTGTATTAATTAGTAGAGGAGGTACATATTATAAGATTCCACATTTAGAAAAACAAATATGGGAATTAACGTTTCCTATAAAGAATATTATATTAGATGGTGAGTTATATAAGCATGGTGCAAATCTTCAAGATATATCAGGAGCAGCTAGAACAGAAGAGGATGGTAAATTATTTGGTTCTAATGATTGGTTAGAATATCATGTATATGATGCAATAGATACAAGTCTCCCTGAATTAAATAATATCAGCAGAGAATCACTCTTAAAAGCTTTAAAAGATGTTAATGATTCAACTCATATTAAATTTGTTAAAACTAATATAGCACTAGATAAATTAGAGATAAAAGAAAATCATGATCAATACATTGAAGAAGGTTATGAAGGTGCTATTGTTAGAATAAGAGAAGGTAAATATGAATTCAATACACGTAGTAAGAGTCTTATTAAAGTAAAAGAGTTTATAGATGAAGAGTTTCAAATTATAGGTTTTAGTGCTGATGTTAATAAAAGTATAGAAGAATCATTTGTTTTTAAACTTAAAAACAATATAGATAATCAAGTATTTTTAGCAAGACCTACAGGTACAGCAGCACAAAAGAGAATATGGTATGAAAACATTGATGCTTATATAGGTGATTTTGCTACAGTAAGATTTCAAGAAAGAAGTACTGGTGGATTACCAATTCAAGGACATGTTCGTAGTGATTTAACAGAAGTTTTACATATACGCCCATCAGATGAATAAAAAATTTAATAATCAAACTGGATGTTATAAAATAGATATATGAAGAAATGGTCATATCATACATCATTTGATGTTGAATTTAAAGATGGAACAAAATTAAGTATGCAAAGTCAGTTATATCAAGTGGGAGTATATTGTATATTAAATAATGATTCTAGAACACAAGGTGGTTGTACTCCAAGTTCTATGGTTATTAGAGAAAGAAAACTTAAAAAAGATCCTAATGTAATTAAGTTAGAATTTGGTACACTTATAACAGTAGCTACAGTAGATGGATTATTTAAAAAATTAGAATAAATATGGAAGAAAAAGAAGAATGGGAATTAGAATCCCTGAATATTAACCGTAACTGGTATGGAAATAAAGATCATTATTATATTGGTAGTGTTAAATTTAAAAATGGTGTAAAATTAGAGGTATCTCTTAAATTAGATCATATAGCAGCTACAAAGATGATTAATTTAGTTAGAGAAGAACTAGAGCAAAGTGCTAAAGATCTTAGTAATCTAATAATGAAATCAATGCCAACAGCTATAAAAGCAAGTACAATAGAAGTAGATATACTTCCACCAGCTCCACCACTAGAGAATAATAGTGTAAATGATGATCTACCATTTTAAATATTGCTTATGGATATTGAAATAAGTCAAGAAGATAGAAATAGAATAGAATTAGTTTTTATACAAAGAATGACTAATGCTAGAGTAAAATTTAAAAGTAAAACGTTTTATAAACTACAAGCTGAATTCTTTAGTGGAGTTATGGCTGCATATAACTTAGTCCCTCCTTATTGGGCTATAACTATAATGACTAATAGAGAAATAGTAGCTAAATATAATATTTAAATTATGGATGAACAATTAAATCTAATATTAACATGGTTTCAACAATTAGACATTAAAGTCAATGTTGATAAACTAAAGAGACAACTATCAGTAATAAACAATTGGGTTAAGTATAAAAGAGTTGGTGTATTTGAAGCAGTTACTGGTTTTGGTAAGACTTATGTTGCAATCATAGGAATATATAGACTTAATCTTGCTTATCCACTTGCTACAATCATTGTAGTAGTTCCTTCTGCTAAGTTATTCAAAGATTGGGAAGATCATATAATTAACTTTGATCTAAAGAATGTTACTGTTTATGTTGTTAATACTTATACTCAGAACTTCATCGAAACTAGACAAAGATACAAGTGTACTTTTCTAATTTGTGATGAAGTTCATAGAGTATTAGGTACAAGAGGTATACAATTTAATAAGACCATACAATGTACTGAATTTGATATGTTTCTTGGTCTAACTGCAACTCTTGAATTACAGGAAAGACAAGTTCTAGCTGATCTTAACATTCCAATTGTTGATACAATCACAATGTCAGAGGCAAGAAGATTTGGTTATGTATCAGATTATGCTATATATAATCTCGGTATTACAATAAATGAGCAAGAAAGAGAGAAATATAACAAGGTCAATGATATATATCATGGAACTTTTGCTAAATTTAATTACTATATGGAGTTTACACAGAATATACAGCTCATAAAAGCTTGTATGGTATCTGATATTAAGAATGCTCTTGTTGGTAATGAATGGAACACTGCATTAGGATGGAGGACATGGTATGCTACTGAAATGGGATGGGATGGTCATGATAAAACACATCCTTGGTCACCTGACAATCTAAGAAAATATGCTAATCAATGGAATTATGCACTAGGAGCAAGGAAAACCTTTCTCTATGAGGTATATGAAAAGATAAATGTAACAAGACAATTAATAGAGAAGTTTAAAGTTCCTACAATTACATTTGCAGAGACTACTAACTTTGTTGATAAACTTGTACATGAGCTTACTCTATATGGTATCAAATCTAGAGCATATCATAGTAATATAAAACCTATGATAATCCATCAAAAAGAGAAAGCATATCGTAATAGAAAGAATGCCTTATTATTTAAAAAGAGAGTAAATGGTACTATCATTGATGAAGGTGATGGAAACTATGCTATTGAGTATGATAAGGAGATTAAAATTGCTGGTAAAAATCTTAAACAAAAGATAATAAATGAATTTGAAGATAAAGTAATAGATGTATTATGTACTGCAAAAGCTTTAGATGAAGGATTGAATATTGAAGGTATAGAATTGGTTATAATCTGTTCTGCTACAGGTAAGAAAAGAGCAAGGATTCAAAGAACTGGTAGAGGATTAAGATTTGCTATTGGTAAAATGGCAAGAATAGTCAATCTATATATATTAGATAGTCAAGATGAAGTATGGTTGAAGAAAAGTCAGAAAGGAGAAACAAATATAAGATACATAACAGATATAAATGAAATACTATGACTCCTCAACATCTATTAGAAATTAGAGTAACTATTGTAATGAGTAAGTTAGGATATAACCTAATGACTAGTTTAACAGATTATCAAAATGAACTTAAAATAATGTTTAAACATGAAGCAACAACAGATGAAATAGAAAATGCTCTTCATAATATTGAAGAAGCTCATATAGTTAAAGAACTAGATGAGGATAGAGAAAAGAGTATTATTGATTTACCAGAAGATTATACATATTAACATGATACAAATAGATAAAAAGAAAAAGGAAATTCCTTTAGCAGGAACAGGGCCAAGAAGATTTTTTCCTGAAAAGCTTAAATATCCATTTCATCTTTTAGATGTAGGTCAAAGTTTTACTGTAGCATTAGATGGTAGAGAAGGTAGTTATGTATCAGTATTGGTAGCAAATGCTAAGAAAGTTAAAACTATGGCACCTTTAATTAAAGGTAGAAAATTTACACAAAGAGTAATTAGAGATGAACATTTAGTAAGAGTTTGGAGAATTAAATAACCATTAAATAACCATTTAAAACCATGACTAAGAAAGAAAAAGCAGGACTAAAGAGTGAAAGACTTAGCAAGTCTTTAAAAGCTTATTGGAAGAAAAGAAAACTTAAAGCTACAAGAGCAGAAAAATTACAAGCTGTAAAAGAGATTTTACCTACTGTAGAAGAGAAAATGAAAAGATTAAAGAGTATTGCTCCTGGTCCTACTGGTAGAGATTTTATAGATACAAGAGCATATAAAGAAAGAATAGATGCTTTAGAAAAAGCAAATGCTTATTTAAGAGATTTAAATGATAAATATCAAGAAAAATATGAGTTATTAAGAGTAAAATATCAAATGTTACAAGAATTAGGATTTAGTATTCAAAAGATTTCAAGTGTTATGACTAATGTATGATTAGTGATATAGAGAAATATGTGGATTTTCTAACCAAGAATAAGATAACTGAACATCAGTTTCTTATTCTATGGTTAGTCCATACTAAAGATGTCAAAAGTATTGCTAAGTATAAGAGAGCTAATGGTGATTTTAGTTTGGATGCTGTAAATGATTTAATAGATAAGGGATGGATAAATGATTTTGGTATTAAAGATAAAGGTAGACCATTTGATATATTTAATTATGTAGTAACAGATAAATTTACAGAAGTTGTCTTAATAGATCAAGAAAGTGCTTATGAACAATTATGTAAAGTATATCCTAAATGGTTTGTTATTAATGGAATAAGAGTTCCTGCTATTAGTGGTGATCCTTATACAATTGAAAAAGAATATTTTAAGTGTTATAAGGGTGATAGAATTGAACATGAAAGAATTGTAAGTATTACAGAGAAGTATTTTAAAAATAAACCTCCAATGGCTAAGATAGAAAATTATATAAAGAATAGAATGTGGAACCTTATAGAAGAAACACTTCCAGGTCAAGGTAATAATCTAGATGCATTTAAACAACTTTAATAACTATGGCTAAAGACTCAATACTTTCAGACAAAAAAGCAAAAAGAACAGTATTAAGAGAATTAGTAAGAGGTTTATCTATATCTCTTGTTAATGTAGATTTAACTCCACTAACACACTATGAAAAAGAAAATTTTCAAATAATACAACGAACACTTAAAAGATTAACAGACTCTCTTAGCTATAACAACACATGAGCGATTTTGATGATTTCTTAGATGATGTAGATAGAGGTAGATTAGGTTATAACAGATCATTAACAACTGGTATGCCTAAACTAGATGGTGCTATAGGAGGAGTACAAAGAGCTACATATTATTTAATAGGTGCTAATACTGGTATGGGAAAGACTGCTTTTGTAGATGCAGCTTTTGTACTTAATCCTTTTAATCATTTTAGGAAACAGAATGATGATTTACCTAAGTTAGGCTTTCGAGTATTTTACTATTCATTTGAGATTAGTAAGAAAAGAAAGATAGCTAAGTGGGTATGTTATCTTATGCTTGTTAAATATGGTATTATAATAGATATAAAAGAAGTATTATCTAGAACTTCAACTTTAAGTGCTGAAAAATATAATAAGATAAAAGAATGTAGAAATTTTATAGAAGATATGATGGAGTTTGTTCATATTTATGATAGACCTTGTAATCCATTTGGTGTATATAAGAATACAGAAACTTATATGTTAGCTAATGGAAAAGTTCAAGATATGTCAAAGACTGTTAAAGGAGTAGAGTTAAAATTCCAGGCTTATGTTCCTAATGATCCCAATGAAATAGTAATAAATGTTGTAGATCATATTTCTCTTTTTAGACCTGAAACAGAATATAGAACTAAAAAAGAAATTATTGATAGAGATTCAGAAAATGCCATAAGTTTACGTAATATATATGGAGTATCAAGAGTATCTGTATCTCAGTTTAATAGAGACATGGCAGATATGGATAGAAGAAGGTTTACTGATCTTAGCCCTCAACTTGAAGATTTTAAGAATACTGGAAATAGTCAAGAAGATAGTGAAGTAACTATGACTTTATTCAATCCACTCAGATATAATATACAAGAATATGGTGGTATGAATCTTAATAGATTAGGTGGAAGATATAGATCTTTAAGTGTATTAAAAAGCAGAGATGGTGCTGATATGCTTAAATTAAATCTAAATTTCTTAGGAGAAGCAGGACATTTTAGGGAATTTCCTAATCCTATGATGGATGATGATTATAATAAAGCAAAAGAATATAGACCCTTTACATAAAATAATATGATACATGATACAAATTTCGTAGATTCATCACCAAGTATTGATCTATTAATAGATTGGCTTAAAAAAGAAAAAGAAGGTGGAGCAACTTATGTGACTATAATGGTATCACCATTAGAAGAAGCAAATGACTCTGAACTTGTAGATTCAGGTGAATATGCAGAAGAAGAAGATGGACCAAAAACAATAAAATTATCTTGTGAATGAGTTACGTATCAGAGTTAATAGCAATAGTAGGACAAAGTGGTACAGGTAAAAGTACTTCTATAGAGAATATGAATTCAGCATCTACATTTATAATAAATGTAGCAGGTAAACCTCTTCCTTTTAAAGGATGGGCAAAGAAGTATAAGTTATTAGATATGTCAACAGCAGAAGGTAAGAAAGGAAATTATTATTCTACTCATGCTTTTGATAAGATAGTTGATCTAATGACTTATGTTAGTAAAGAAAGACCTGAAATTACTGATCTTATTGTAGATGATTTTCAATATATAATGAGTGATGAATTTATGCAACGTGCTTATGAGAGGGGATGGGATAAATTTACAGAAATGGCACGACATGTATATGATATACTAGATAAAGGTAGAAAGTTAAGAGGTACTTTGAAGGTGTATATTCTCACTCATGATGAAGTTGTAAAGCAAGGAGTCAATGAGAGGCGTAAAATGAAGACTATTGGTAATCTATTGGATGATAAGATTACATTAGAGGGAATGTTTACGTATGTAATCTTTACACACGTAGAAAAACAGGTAGGTAAAGATCAATCTACGTATTCCTTCATTACTAATACAGATGGATGGACTACAGCAAAATCTCCAAAGGGATGCTTGCCTTATAAAATTCCGAATGATCTGACTTTAATTTCTAAAGCCATTGAAGATTACAAAAATTGAAAATAAATTTCATCAAAGACTTGACAGTGATCAAGTTATTTCTTTAATTCATGTATTAAATCAACTATTAATAAATGTTTAATCACTTAACAAACAAAAATTATGGAATTCGGTAATCTAAACATCATCACCCAACAATTCACAAGAAAAGTTACTAATCCTAAAGGTCAGGATTATGAAGGTATTAAGTTTCGCAGATGGAATGCTAAGAAAGCAATTAAAGATGAAGAAACAGGTAAAGAAACAGGTGATTTTGAAACAACTATCAAAGAAACATTTACTTTCTCTGATAAATTGTTTGAGTCACTTAATCTTAACACATATGCCTGTGTTCATGCTGTAACTTCTAATGGTGTATTTCTTCTTATTGTAGATGATCAAGATGAAGTAAAGCCTGAAGCAAAGTTCATGCGTAGATCTACTAAGAAAACTGGAGAAGAACAAGGAAAGACTGGTGGATTTTCTCATATGTTTCTTGTAGAAGACCTTACTAAAGCTAATATTCTTAAAGCTGGTGTAAATGGTAACCAATATATTAAGCTTGAAGATGCTGGTAGTGAATTTACAGGTATTCCTTCTGTAGTTCATGGTATTTATAAACTTGATGTTGATACCAGTGTTGAAGATGATGAAGAAGGAGAAGGCAAGAAAGAAGTAGCAGAAGTATCTGCTAAAGAAAATTTCTAGTTAGAGGGGTTTAACTGGTGGGGGAGTAGGTAGCAGTAACCAAGCTGCCTATATCCCCCTTATTTTTGTTTAACTACACAATAAATAAAGACAAATGAGTGTTAATGTAAATGCATCAAGTGAACAGGTTGTTAAAGCTGCTGATAGGTTTACAGGTATTACAAATATGGTAGTACTTAATATAAATCCTACAATGGAGGAGCTTAAAGCACTAGGATCAAATCCTAATAAAGAACCAGAATATATAACAGAAGAACTTAAAGATGGTATTACAGTAGTAAAGAATAGACTTAATATTGGTCTTTTCCATTTACAAGGTAAATTTAAGGCTCCATTAACTTTCTGGTTAGAAAATAGAGCACGTTGGAATAAAGATCGTAATAAAGTAGAGTGGATAAATAAGTTTGGTGTTACTGCATGGGGAAAGTCAGAAACTGAACCTCCTACAGAGAAATGGTTTAAAGAAGATATGGCTAGACCTGCTCTTGTAGGTGAAGGTAAACTTAGTCAATTTATAGCTTCTTGGGCTAACTCAGCAAGAGATCAACAAGCAGTTCTTGATAATCCTATGGCTTTAGCTACAGGTGATCTTACTGAAATCAAAGCTTTACATGCTGCTATTCATAACAATGAAGTAAGAGTACTTCTTGGTATGAAGAAAACTACAGATGTTAAAGGTAATACTAATTGGTGGCCTACTGTATATGATGGTTATTTTGATAGACCATACAATACAACTTATGATGGTTTCCAAAAAGCACTTGCTAATGAATATGGTGCTTTCAAAGCAGATTATCAAGGTTCATTACAATTAAAGAAATGGGAAGGTGCAGCTAATGTAGCACAGGATCAAGCAAGTAATCTTGATGCTCCTTCTCCTAACAATGCTCCTGGTACAGGTGCAGGTGGAGGATATAGTTTTTAAATCAACCAACTAAACTGAGAGCTACCCTAGAGATAGGGTAGCTTTTTTAACAACCATGAATATAGAAAGTAAAGAGTATGCTTTAAATATATTAATTAAAGGAACTGATACTAATCAAATATCAGATGGTTATCATACATTTGGTGAATTATATGAACATCGAATTATACTATATATAGCTTTATGTAAACAAGTTAATCATACTAGTATAATGTATAGTAATGTTCCACTTGCTTGGAGAAGTAAATTACATTCAGATGGTACTTCATTTGAAGGATGGTTTCTATTAGGTATTGCTAAAGCTAAAGGTCATCAAATAACATATCATTTACCAGAAAAGTATTGGAATATGTTAGAAGGTATAGAAATATTAGATAAAGCACCTGAATTTGATGGTCATACAAGTGCAGATGTATTAGAAAGACTTAAAGAATACTTTATCTAATGGAAAGGAATTATATAAAGATATTCAAAGCCATCAAGCTTCATAATCCGGGTGCTAGTAAGAAAGAATTAAGAAAAGCTTTTAGAATTATGCATACTAGATGGACACTATCTTTATATTGGGATGTATTATGGAGACATATATATAAAAGTACAAGATAATGCCAATAGAACCTGGGATAAACCTAACGAAGGAGACAATTTTATCAAAGGTAACACAAGAGCAGATATTTGAAGCATATTTAGGACTACCAGTAGATACAGGAACTAGTTATATAAATCCTCTACGTGTAGATAAAAGACCAGGATGTAGATATTATTACAATGCACTTGGTAAATTATACTTTCATGATTTTGGTAAGAATCATTGGGATTGTTTTGCAGTAGTTCAATATAAGTTTGCTTGTACCTTTGCTGAGTGTTTAAAAATAATAGTTAAAGATTTCAGTTTAAATCATCTTAGTAGTACTAACAATGTTGTTAAGTACATCCCTGAAACTAAGATTCGTGAAGTAATCAAAGTAAGTGTTAGAGATTGGAATGATAAAGATATAGAGTATTGGGCACAATACAATATATCTCCTACTATTCTTAAAATTGGTAATGTTTATCCATGTAAGAGTGTATGGATTAATGATGAACATTACAAAATAAAGAGTATTGATCCTTGCTATTGTTACTACTTCGGTAACAATATGTACAAGTTATACTTTCCATTTAGAGACTATAATAGATTCTTTCAAAATATTCATCTTAGTGATAATACATTACAAGGATTTCATTTACTTCCTGCAAGTGGTCCTTATCTTGTATTAACAAAAAGTTATAAAGATGTATTGAGTCTTTATTCATTTGGAATTGTATCTGCTGCTGTTTTATCCGAGTATCATCTTATTAAAGAAGAATTATATGAACATCTACTTAGTAGATTTCCTCTAATAGTTACTCTATTTGATAATGATGAAACTGGTAGGAAATTAACAATAAAATATATTAATAAATATAGAACTCCATACCTTCTCTTTCCTATAGGTTCCTTTGCTAAGGATTTTAGTGATAATGTTAAAAGATTTGGAGTAGATAAAATGAATGAAATATGCAAATTGAAACTAAGTACAATTTAGAAGATAAGGTATGGTGTTTATCGGGAGACAAAGTATATCAATTAGCAATAATAAAGATTGAAATAACAATAAGGAAGGATAACACATGGATTATGTATGAATTAATAGAAAAACCTAATTATCCAGGTAGATTTTATATGTCAAGTGTAAATGAGAAGTTTTGTTTTAGTACTAAAGAAGAACTACTAGCATCATTATGAGAAATATAAAAGCAGTTAAATTAGAGTTTAAAGGGATTAGTGGTCTTAATAATTGGTTACAAAGATCAGAGTATATACCATATAATGTTTATCTAGAAATATTAAAGTTATTAAATGGTTGGGAAGATAGGTATTTGTATACACCTAATGAACTTAAAGAATTTGAAAGAACTAAAGATGAACTAGATGAAACTATTACAACAGATAGAAATACCAAATTATCCGAGAAAGATTCTTCTAAGCAAAGCAAGAAGAGCTAAGTATTTTAAACAAAGTGATAAATTACCATTAAAATATCTTCAAAAAGGTACAGTTGAGTATTTTGTTGATGAAGGTAATAGTGCTAAAGATAAAGATGGTAATATACATTTATTAAAAGAAGAATATGTATGGTTAAAAAATTGTTTATTTAGTACAGCTACAAATGAGTGGATTATTAAGAATACTAAAGTAGCTGGTACTGAAAGATGGGAACTTATTAATGGTCAAAAAATGTATGATTTTAGTTATAATCCTACACAAGGACTTATAATAGATGTTATACATAGACATTTTTGGAAATATTTAAAAGATATAGAACCAATTAAAGAGTCTCCTATCTTTATTCACTATCATTTTGATTGTTTTATTACTAATCCAAGTGATCAAGATTTAGATAATTATGCTTTACCTTATTATAAATCATTTCAAGATACATTAGTTGAAACTAATATTTTATCAAATGATTCATTTAAGCAAGTTAAAGGATTTAAAGTAACAGGACAAGAAAGAGAAAAAGGTATAGAAGAAAGATACACAGGTTTAAATTTTAGAGATAAACCTATTGATCTTATTCATTATAGTGATTTATTAACAGTAAAAATTTATGCCAATACAGTATAATAAAAAAGCATTTACTCTACAAGAGAAAATAGATAAGGCATTTCAACTAACATATCATATTCATAATATTGCTGAAGCACAATTTATGAGAAACTTCTTGATCGAACTTATAGAGAAAGGATATACCAAGCTCCCTACTATATTTACACAAGATAAAGTAGATAAACCTGATCCTAGTATAATAGATAAGATTGAACAATTAAAAAGAACAATGGAATGAAAAAGTTCTTAGCAAAATATTTAGGTATATATAAAATACGTGAGATAAAACAAGATGGAGAAAGAATATTTATAAATGGTGATTTTCAGAATGTTTATAAATTAGTAAAAACCGAGAAGTATTTCCTTTGGATTAAATATAAAACAATAACAAGATGATAGACTATCATAAAAATAATGTAAATGAACAAGGTGAATTTGTAATTAGTCACAGTCATCTTTGTAAATTAGATCCACTATTAGGAGGTCATCCTAAATCATTTTATAAAGCATTAACTGATCCTAATATAGGAAAAGATAATCCTACATTTGATAATGGTAATATGCTTCATCACTGGTTAGAACATAAAGATAACTTTGTTATTAGTGATATAAATAAACCATCTGAAAAATTGGGTCAATTAGCAGATGGTATTAATAATTTAGCATTAGAAGATAACTGGAAAAATGATCCAATGTTTCTTGAAGTAGGTAAACATGATTCTCAAATACAAATTGAAGATTATGATACTTATAAAAGTATATATCAAAAGATATATACTAAAGCAGCTACACAAGAGGAGTTAGCTATATTTGTAGCTTGTATTAGATTTGCCAGAAAGCAAATTAATTATAATAGTAATCTTGTTGAAAGTACTTATCTAAAGAAAGTACAAGAGATTGTACCTTATCTTGAACATTTAAGAGAAGCTGATGGTAAAGTTATATTAACATCAAGAGAAAAAGACACTCTTAATAATGCTCAAGAATCATTAGCTAATCATCCTTTTGCAGCAAAGCTAATATTTGAACAAAAAGGAATTAATGAACAAGAATTCTTTTGGAAAGTACCTTATAGTGCTAATGATTCTACACTATCTGTAAATGAAATACCTAAATTTTTACATAGAAAAGCTAAAGTAGATAAACATCGTATAGATGAGTTTAATAAAACTCTTGATATTACAGATTTAAAGACTTCTAATTTTCCAGTATCTACATTTCCTACTGGTGCTTATACAAAATATGCACTAGGTAGACAATTAGCTAATTATCAGAATGCATTCTTTGAAAATCATAAAGAATATATATCTGCTGAATGGAAGATTAATCTATTTAATGTAGTAATACAACTTAATGATGAATTCCCTGTAATGGTATTTAGAACTTCTAATCCTTCAACTTTTCTATTTAGAAAAGAACTAGCTGATCTTGAACAAAGAGCAGCATATCATATTGAGAGAAATATGTGGAATATTACAATGGAAGAAAGTAATAATATAAAAGGAGCATTTGTACAAATATGACAAACGATAGATTTTATAAATTAATGGCTGAAACTTTCGATTCAGCCTTAAAGATTGCTAAATCTAAAGGACAAGATTATACAGTTGGTAATCCTGATGCACTTTGGAATTTCAAAGAAGCAGGTAGAGATATTGAATTATCACCTGAGAAAGCTTTGTATATAGGTATGAATAAGCATTATAAAGCAATAGTAAATTATATTAAAACAGGTGGACAATCTGAAAGTGAACCTATTGATGAAAGAATAAAAGATTGTATTAATTATCTTGTATTATTAAGAGGTTTAATTGTTGAAAAAAGAGAAAGTAATCCACATGGTCCTATAGTACTTGGTAAAAATCTTGCTGGAACTGAAAGAATTATTATACAAGGTGGAAATATTACTACAAATGAGGATTTTAAAGTTCCAGATCATCCAGAAAAAGACAAATTTAGAGACAAATGAATACAACATTATTTGAAGATATAAATGAATTTGCAGATGCTTGTAATCAAACAACAGGTGGAACTTTTTCTATAAGTAAAAAGAAAGACAATAGATGGCAAGTTGCATTCTATAATCAAGGTAAATATTTCATAAGTGAAAGTTTACATTTAGCTGTAATGGAAGCTCATCAATGGCTTATAGAAAGTAGGAAAGCAGTAGAAGTTGAAACAAAGTATACATTATATACAATTAGACGATGACACTTGAAGAAATAATTGGTGAATCATGGGCAAAAGTTATAGGTAGTGAATTTCAAAAGGAGTATATGCAAAAGCTAAGTGCAGGACTTAGACAGACAAGAGAGAATAAGCTTAAAGTTATATATCCTGAAAGTGAAGATGTATTTAAAGCACTTAAATTGTGTCCTTTTGACAAAGTTAAAGTAGTAATCATAGGTAAAGAACCATATTATCAAGGTAATGCAGATGGATTAGCTTTCTCTTATAAAAAAGGAGAAAGAAAAGGACAAGGAGTTCAATCATTAGATGTAATACTTGATGAAATTGAGAATGATGTATATGCTGGATTTAATGTAAATAAGGATTATGAATTAGAGTACCTTGCTAAACAAGGTGTTCTACTTCTTAATGCTGTATTAACAGTAGAAAAGAATAAACCTGATTCTCATGCTAATGTAGGATGGCAACAATTTACTTCTGCTATTATAATGCATATACTAGGGAGAATTGGACCTAAAGTATTCATGTTATGGGGAAAAGATGCTCAACTCATATATCATGAAGCTAGTAAATTTCAAACAATATTTAGTGATGTTTTTTTACTTAAAGCTTATCATCCTGCTTATGATCTACATAAAAGAGATAGTTTTGGTAGAATAACAGTTAAGTATCCAGATGGTTTTACAGGATGTAGACATTTTAGTAAGGCTAACACATTTTTACTTGCAAATCAAATAGGTGCTATAGATTGGTTACCTGATCCCGAAAATACATGGAGCAAGATGCCACCTTTTTAATAAATAGTAGAGTTCAATACTCTATGAAATACTGTAATGGAGCAGCTATTATTGATAGATTATTTGTTGAGAAAGAACATAGAGGAAAAGGATTAGCTACTCATTTTCTAAAACAAATATGTTTTGTAGCTGATAGTGAGAATTATATTCTATTAATTACTCCTAGTAATTTTCAAGGAAGTAATGTAAATAGACTTATAAAATTCTATAAGAGATTTGGATTTGTTAAAAGAAAAGGACTTTTTGAATTACCTACAAGTGCAATGATGAGATTACCTAAAAAACAAAATAAATGATAGAAGAAGGAATACACATTAATGGAATATATGAACATTATAAAGAGAAACATCTTTATAAAGTCAAAGGTATTGCTTATCATGCAGGTCTAAGTGCTCCTGTAGTAATATATGAAGGATGTACTCCTAATGGAATATTTAGAGCTATAAGAAAATATAGTGAAGATGGTAATACAGTAACTTATGTTAAACAACCATTCTATAGAGACTTAGAAGATTTTGTTTCAAATGTTGTAGGAGGTTATCCTAATAATCCAGCTATACCAAGATTTAAATACATTAAAACCCTTTAATTATGGCACAATTCCTTAAAGTAACACTACTCGTAGAAGAAGAAGGTAAAGATATTGAAATACCAACATTAATTAACATAGAATGTATAGAGTCATTTCGATTAGATAAAGATGTAATATGGTTATATTATAGAAATCAAACAGATAAAGAAGGTTATGCAACAACAGAAAGAATTAAAGAGTCTGCTCCCCTTATTAGTGAAGCATTAAAAAAAGAAGGTGTATATGTAACTAAATTTATATGAGAAGAAACTTTATATTTCATTTTAATAGACTTGATGAAACTACTCATAAAGTTACATGGAAAGTTATTGAGTTTATGGAAGGAGATGATTTTGGTGTTATGGAACCTGCTGCTGTAAATATTGTAGATGGTATTAATTGTACTACACCATTATGTACAATGACAAGACCTCAAAAACCTAGAGCAGTTATGACTGGTACAGGTGTAGTTAGAATTGAAATACATAATCAAGAAACTATAGCAGTAATAACAGATATATGAAATCAATGAAAGTAATAAAAAATGTACCTACAAGAATACCACTAATAAGTGGACTTGTAATGCAACTAGCTCTAGAACATTATAATGCTCCAGAATGGTTATATGCTGTTTGGTATACTATATATATTCCTATGTTTATAGCTTGTATTGTTATAGTTTGGAGACAAGAACATGTAGATATATTTGAAGAATTTAATAAATTACTTAATGAGAAACTATGACAATAAGTACAGCAGAAATAAAAGGAATATCTGATCATTTAGCAGAAACTTTTAATTTAAATAGAGCAAAAGTTGAAGATGCTATATATGATTTTATAAGTGATGTAGCTACAGAAGATGCAGATGCTTTAAAGAATAAACTTATACAAAGAGAATTAGATAGAGAACAAGAAGATTTAACTAACTCACAAATGTAATGACAGTAGAAGAACTTAAAGAGTCTGATTGGTATAAAGAAAGACCTCAGATTATTAAAGATTTAA
>Ga0193753_10000784_pt1 | contig 29650 bp, 24 predicted proteins | sample H1c2metaG_FD_144925 | JGI IMG/M metagenome (GOLD analysis project Ga0193753, IMG submission 144925) | Soil microbial communities from a riparian zone of the East river system, Colorado, United States - H1c2 | ecosystem: Environmental > Terrestrial > Soil > Riparian zone | place: USA: East...
CCACGCGGATCGGGATCCATCAGGTAAGTGATATGCAGTGAGTTATTTTCAGGGGCGTAAAACAGACCTGTGTCGGGCGAGAAGGCCGGCGCTGGAAAATTCGTGACGTCGGCGTTGACGATCGACCCGGCAATAGTCGCGTCTTTTGCGGGATTTCGCCGCGGGCGGCCCTGTTCATCCAGACCCAACGCCCAGTTATTCACGAGACCCATCTTACCTGTCACCAGATGCTCACCCGTGACGCGGTCGAGCACAAAGAAATAGCCATTGCGCTGCGCGGTTAGCACAAGTTTGCGCATGCGCCCTCCGAACGGCGCGTCTACGAAAACCGGAGCCTCGGTAGAGTCCCAATCGTGTGTGTCGTGCGGCGAGGTCTGGTAGTACCAAGCCATTTTGCCCGTGTCCACATTGACAGCGACCAAAGAGCAGGTGAAGAGATTGTCGCCATCGCCACGGCCGGTAGTGTAAGCCGGAGTGGGGTTGCCTGTGCCGAAAACATACAAATGTGTGTCGGGGTCGTATGCGCCGGGTAGCCAGGCCTGTGCGCCCCCGTGGCGCGCTGCATCGAGACTGGCCCAGGTTTCCACTCCTTTATCGCCGGCGTTCATGGGAACTGTGTAAGCGATCCATTGGCGATTGCCGGTTTCCGGATCGAAGGACTGAAGAAAGCCTGGCGAATCCATATCATTGCCAGTCCCCACAAGAAGGTGATTTCCGATGACCAGCGGAGAAAACGAAGAGAAGTACTGCTGGTCGAAGCTCGCAATCTCTTTTTTCCATTTCTCTCTTCCGGATCGAGCGTCCAGGCAAATCAAGTAATCGTCGTGAACTTCCAAATATAGGTTGTCGTGCCACATGCCCATGCCGCGGTTTCCCGTGTGCGTGCCGCCGCGTGTTTTCCAGTAGTATTGCCAAAGAATCGTTCCATCACGCGCGTCAACCGCCCAGGCATTGTCGGGCGCCGACATATAAAGAATTCCGTTCACCATGAGAATGCCGCCGCCAAGACGGGGACTGCCGCCGGCGTTGAACTCGCCCGTTCCCAATCCACCCACAGTGACCGGATAGGCGACGGGCGCGCCGCGGCCCGCGGGAGTGGGGATGTTTCCGGTGGGACCGAATCCGGCCGTGAAGCGTGTTACCCAGGCGAGGCTCAGGTTTCGAACGTTCGATTGGTCGACTTGCTTGAGCAAACTGTAGCGGCGCGCGGAATAGTCTCCGTTGTACGTCGTCCACTGTTCCGCGAGCGGCTTTAGTATGTCGGTTGGTTCAAGACCAAGCTGTCCCATCATCAGAGCCGGCGCCGTCAAGAACCAAACGAGTTTAAGAGGAGTCACTTGATTGTTGCCAGATACGCGGTTACGTTATGCATGTCGTTGTCGCTGAGGTTGCGGGCCAATTGGCGGTGAGCGTCGAGCGGATCGTGTATTTCTACTTTGGGCGCCGTGCCGCTCTCGAGAGAAATGGAACGCCGGTCGCCATCGGCCAACAAAAGCGTCACGATGAAATCGTCTTTACGTACAAGCGTGCCGTCGAGTTTTTCACCGTTCGCAAACGTAACTGTTATCGTGGCCGGCTTCGCGCTCGGGCCGGCGGCAGGAATACCGCCACGGCCCATGACCGTGCCGGCTGCAACCCAAGTGTTCTGTAACGTCCTCGGGTCGGTGTATTTCGCTGCTAGATCCTTCAGATCTCCGGTAACCGAGTGACAACTCGCGCAATTTGCTTGAAAGTAAGTTTGTCCCGCCGTGGCATTGCCGACGAGAACATCTTTATCGGCTATATCGACAACACCCGGCGGGCGTGCCTTCGGTCCGACGCTCGCCAATACACTATGAACATATTCCGCCACCGCTGTCGAATCGGCATCGGAAAGGTTAAATGCAGGCATGCCCTTGTCCTGCCTGGCTCCGTGAATGATCGGCGAGATGAGTTCCCCGTGCTGATCGCTTAATGCCGTAAGCGATCGCAACAGATTAGGCCCTCCTTGATCGCCGCCCCTAAGATCGGCGCCGTGACAAGCACTGCAGTTGACGCTATATAAGCCCTTCCCGCGCGCCAGCACGTCGGGTGCCGCGAGCTTGCGTGTTTGCTGCGGAAAAGTAGTGTAATTGCGATCGAGCGTGGCCGGTCGTCCCACTTGCGCGGAAGCCGCAGGCCGAGAGACGGCGGCGGGCGCTTGCGCGAACACCGGAGCTTCTAACAGGAGGCCAATGATGGCCCACGAGACAAGTAGGATTCTGTACATTTTGCCGCCCGAACTATTGAATCAAAATAGAATTAAGGCTGATCCCGCAGAGCGAAAGCGAACAGACAATGGCCCGCGGCGATCGCGATGTACTGCTTACCATCGATCCGGTACGTCATGGGGTTCGCTGCCCCTGTGCCTCCCACGGTAAACTTCCACAGCAATGCCCCGGTCCGGGCGTCGAGTGCATAAAAATATCCCTCTCGACCGCCGGTGAACAACAGGTCCGACGCTGTGGTCAAGATGCCGCTATCGCTGACATCATGTGTCTTGAATTCCCACTGTGTCTTTCCCGTATGCGGATCGAGTGCCAGGATCCCACCGTGGCCGCCTTCTTCGGTCCAGGTGTTAATGGGTCCGCGACGAATAGGTGGAAGCGGCGATTTGAACGATCCTCCCATGAATCGGCGGCCCGGCTCGTACTTTCCTGATGTACGCAAGTAGGTCGCGAAGGTATCGAGCCAGGCCGTAACGTAGAAAAGGCCGGTGCGAGGACTGTAGGACGGAGAATACCAGTTCGTGCCGCCCTGATTTCCCGGATTCACGCGAGCGCCTTCCGTGGCAGGAATCAGAATCGGCCGGCCATTCGCATCTAAGCCCGAATTCCAATTCTGATTGACGAACGGGCGCCCCGAGAGAAAACGGCCGCTTTCCCGATCCAATACATAGAAAAGGCCGTTGCGATTCGCCCAGAGCATCACCTTTCGGCGAGCGCCGTTCCAATCCAAATCAGCGAGCACAGGGACCTGGGTAGAATCCCAATCCGATCCATCGTGTGGGGTGAACTGAAAAAACCACTTTAACTGGCCAGTGTCGGCGTCAACAGCGATAGCGCTGTCCGTATACAGGTTGTCACCCGGGCGTTGGTCCGGATTCCAGTCTGGTCCGGGATTGCCAGTGCCCCAATACGTCAAATTCGTGGTTGGATCGTAGGAACCTGTGACCCAGAACGAGCCGCCTCCATGTTCCCACGAGTCTCCTTGCCACGTTTCGTGACCGGGCATTCCGGGAGCGGGAACCGCATCAAAGCGCCACACTTGCTTGCCTGAACTTGCGTCATAGGCGGCGAGAAACGATCGAATACCATACTCGCCGCCGGCTGTTCCGACCACAATTTTGTCCTTTACGACCAAAGGAGCATGCGTTATCGCGTAGCCAAGAGTGCAATCTGCTACCTCTGTGTTCCAAAGAACGTGACCATTCTTTGCGTCGATGGCGACAAGATGCGCGTCAATGGTTCCCATGTATAACGTATTGCCAAGGATGGCGAGGCCGCGGTTCACCAAGCCGCAGCACAACCGCGCTCCGGACGAGGCGTGATACTGATACACCCAAAACAGCCGGCCTGTCTTTGCATCCAGAGCGACTATGTCGTTGGGCGGCTGTGTGAGGTACATAATGCCATCAACGACGAGAGGAGTTGCCTCGAATTTCTCTAGCGATTGGGCTTGAAAGATCCAACTGAGATCGAGTTGCGTGACATTTGCCGGCGTGATTTGGTCAAGAAGGCTGTATCGCTGGCTCAGATAACTTCCGGAATAGGTCAACCAGTTCTGGGGCTCCTGAGGCGCCCTAAGGAGGCGCTCGTACGATACCTGGGAAAACAGACTGATGCTGGCAAAAAAAAAGAGAGAGAGTCTTGCGCACTTCATTTTGACGCCGAGCCCTTCAAAGAATACACATAGCGAACCAGATCTTCGAGTTCTCCCGGCGAAAGCCGGTCCCGGTAGGACGGCATCGTGGAGCCCTTCACGACTTCGTACGCCTTCAACTCGGATTTGAGAAGTGAAATAAGATTTCCTTTGCTGTCGATGAGTTGAACCGTAAACGTGTCCTCGTTCAGATGACGGCCGGCAACAGCAACACCATCCCGCGTTACTGCCCGAATCCGTCTGTGCTCCGGCAAGTCGGAGACAGCGGGATCGACCAGCGACCTCTGCAGGTAATCGATCGAACGAATAATTCCTATATCGCTCAGATCAGTCGCCGCATATGCGCCCTTGCCGTTGACCCGGTGACAATTTAGACAACCCCCTCGGCCTTCAAAAATCATTTGACCGCGGCGAGCGTCACCACGCAGTGCTTCCAAATGTGAGCCCTGCAACGACCGTATGTAGCCGACAACGGCTCTCAGTTCGGAATTGCCGAAGCTATTCGGCGGCATAGCGGTGCCAGGGATACCGCGTTGCACGATCATTGTCAGATCGTCGTCCGAGGATGCTCTGCGAAACTTCCCGGTCCGAAAATCTACGCCAGGGATTGTGTTTCCCTCTGCACCATGACAGGCCGAGCAATAAGCGAAGTAGAGGCGCGCTCCGGCTTCCGTAGTGAGTGTGCTATCGGAGTGTGTTTGACCTGGAGGTTGCCCTGCTACTCCCAGCATGATCAGAGCCAAACCCAGAGCGGTACTCATTTAATCGGGGACCGTCTACGCCGGCAATCGGTGCAGATAGGCATAGCTCTCTTCGAGCGCCTTCATCGGGTCCTTCGGTGGGCGGACCTCCATCTCGACGAAATATGTCTTAATGCCTGTCGACTTAGCGGCAGCGAAAAGACGCTTCCAGTCAATATCTCCTTGACCAAGTTCCAGAGAGCCCCCGGCCTGACCGGATTTGGCATCTTTCACGTGAAGAGAACAGAACCGGCCCGGATTACCTTCGAGATACTTGACTGGATTTTGCCCCGACGAGACTGTTCCTCCCAAGTCCATTTGCAGTTGCACCAATTTTGGATCAACGCTTCGAAGCAACTCTTCATACACCAGAATGCCGTCGATGGTCTTCCACTCGTTGCTGTGATTGTGGTATCCGAACTGCATTCCTGCCGACTTGACCCGTTCGCCGACTTTGTTCATGTGGTCGAAATTCCACTTCCATTGATCCATCGTCACGTTCGGGTCCCGCGAACCTTCCTTGGGCGAGGACATCATCATGTACTTCAGCGCTAAGCCCTTGGCATAAGCAACGCTCTGATCGATCATCGCGGGTTCGTATTCCCGAAACTGAAAGTGACAGCTCTCGCTCCGCATGCCCGCGTCCTCGATCGTTTTTCGAACGTCCTCGGGCTTCATGCCTGCCAATGGTCCAAAACCGGAATTCGCATAGCCGGGAAACGAGCACAGCTCCATTCGCTTATATCCAATTGCGGCCACCCGCTTCAGAGTGCCGGCCAAATCTTTCGAGGCTTCTTCCCGTACTCCGTAAATCTGAAAGCCCACCGGCATTCCCAAAGGGTCGGCCTTCAACGAGCCGCTCAATGAAAGGGAGCCGGCCGCACCTATCAGAAACTCTCTTCTAGAATCATTCCGCATGTATTCTCTATTTATTCACGGGATGCGGCTTCTCCCACTCAACGTGCGATGGATAGGTGGTCCGCTCGGGCAGGACACTAGGCTTTGATTGCATGGATGGATAACCCTTGTTGTAGAAAATATACAGCCCGGTTTTGCACGCGACAACAATGTCTTGTTTGCCATTGCCGTCAATATCGGCGGCGTTGAGCCTCATTCCAGTCCCCACTACATAGCTTGGAGGCGGGCTGTTTTCGCTCTTCGAACCAAAGTAGGGAGTCAGATAGCTATATGTCAGTATATGGCGCTCAAAACGCCCTTGGTTAAACCGGTAATAGAAAATGAACACGGGATCCAGCGCGCCAACATCACCACCGTTGTGAGCAAAAAGCTGCTTTCCGGTAATCAGTTCTGGCTTCCCGTCACCATCCAAATCCGCGAGCATCATCGTGTGGATGGTTGGATAGTCCCGCTCTATCCAATGCTGAGTAAACGTCCGCTTGCCGTCCACCATCTTCTGCTCGAACCAGACGAGGCCGTAGCGATGCGCCGAGCCCATGATGATGTCATTCAAACCGTCACCATTCACATCGGTAATGAGAATCGGGAGTCCGGCGCCGCCCCCGGCAAACTCATAGTCGGCGTGCCACACCCATGGCTCGTCCGCCGGGTGCACCGGCGCTTCGAACCAGCCGGTCGCGGTGACGACATCGTTCCGGCCATCGCCGTTCAGATCGCCGATGCCGTTGCCGTGACTGATTCCAAGTCCCTCCGGCCCTAATTTATGTTCCTTGAACCACGGCGCTTGTTCCAAATGCTCCATCCAGATCAGACTTCGCCCCGGCTTTTTCGCGAAGTAATTGACTAGTAGATCCTTGTCGCCATGCCCGGCTAGATTGCCAATGACCATTCCCTCCAAGCCGTCGGCCGGAATGATCGCATGCGACTCCCACTTGGGGCCGGGCTTTCCAGGATTTTCGTACCACCAAATACCTTGTCTGCGCATCCATCCGGAACTAATCACATCCGGACGGCCATCGCCATTCACATCAAGCGTGCCTTCGTAGTTGTCATCCACGTCCGGCCCGTTTGTCTCCGCGCCATCCCGGTAATCGGTATACTTCTTCCACTCAGGCGCGATGTAGAAATTCCGGCCGGCGGCAATATCTATCTTTCCGTCGCCGTTGATATCCAAGACGGATGAGCACTCCGCAAAGGGACCAAACCAGTAAGTGTGCTTCGCGGGATTGTGAACCGGGCCGTCAATCCTCACCGGTTCAAACACAAGCTCCCGCGGCGCATCGTCCATACTGCTTGGCTTGGCAGAGACCGTTTTGGGGGAGGGAACTGTGCACGCCGCGCACAGACACAACGCACAGCACATCCAGACATCTTTGGTTCTCGTCATCCGTTTACAACTCCATGGCACAGCCATATTACTGGACGTCTACACTAAAAGTCTCGTGTGGCGGAGCCGCTCCATCTATGAAGAAGCTCATTAACCGGCCTGAGAATGTGGTCGACGAGATGATGCAAGGCTTTGTAGCGAGCCACGGAGGCTTGGCGTTGCTAGCCGGCCATCACGTGTTGCTCCGCGCGGATGCGGAGCACGTCCGCAACGGCCAAGTTGCACTGATCTCAGGCGGCGGCAGCGGTCATGAGCCGGCTCATGGCGGCTACGTAGGAGCGGGAATGTTGAGTGCGGCGGTCGCCGGCGAGGTGTTTACGTCTCCCACCCCCGACGCGGTGTTTGCAGGAATTCAAGCAGTCGGTGGCGAGCCGGGTGTGTTGCTGATTGTAAAGAACTATACAGGCGATCGCTTGAATTTTGGCTTAGCAGCCGAAATGGCGCGGGCCGAAGGCATTCGTACCGAGATCGTTGTAGTCGCGGACGACGTGGCGTTGGCGGCCACGCCACAGTACGCCGGCGCGCGCGGCATTGCGGGAACCGTGTTTCTTCATAAAGTGGCTGGCGCGGCTGCCGCGGAAGGGAAGAACCTACAGGAAGTGGCTGCGATCGCCCGGGAGGCTGCGGCCGCGGTTGCTACGATGGGCGTCGCATTGTCTGCCGGTACTGTGCCAACAGCGGGTAAACCGAGTTTCGTGCTGGACGAGGAAGAAGTCGAACTGGGGCTAGGAATCCACGGCGAGCCCGGGATACGCCGCATTCCGCTTCGTTCCGCGGATGAACTGGCGGGCGAACTCGTCAGGCCTATCGTTTCGGCATTGCAGTTGAAAGCGAACGACGCAATCGCCGTGCTGATCAACAATCTGGGCGCTACGACGTCGATGGAACTGGCGATCTTCGCACGGGCAGCGCTGAATTTGCTCGAATCCGGCGGGTTGGCAATCGAGCGCGTCTACACCGGAACTTTCATGACATCGCTTGAAGCAGCCGGCGTGTCGCTGTCGATACTGCGCCTGGATGAAGATCGTCTGAGGCGTTTGGATGCCCCGACAGCAGCGCCAGCTTGGCCAAATGCTGCCACAACGCGCATCGGGCGGCCCCATGACCGAATCATTCCTTCCCGGCAGTCCATTCCTGTTCCGCATCAGGACTGGCCGTACCAGCAGCCAAACAAAATGCAGCGCGCTATAGAGGCGGCGTGTCGCGCGCTGGCGGATGCTGAAATCCGATTGACGGAGTTGGATCAAGCAGTGGGCGACGGCGATCTCGGAGTGAACCTGGCTCGTGGAGCAAGGGCGATTGAAGAGATTTTGCCGCTATATCAGCTCTTCAGTCCGGCGGACGCGTTGAAAGCCACCGGAATGACCTTTCAGAGCGTCGTAGGCGGATCGTCCGGGCCTTTTTACGCCGTATTTCTTTTGCGGGCAGCGGCTTCGCTCCGCACGGCAAACGCGAGCGATCTCAAGGCATGGGCCAAAGCATCGCTGGAGGCTTGCGATGCGATCGGCAAACTCGGCGACGCTAGGGCCGGTGACCGCACCATGCTGGACGCCCTGCTGCCATTCGCAAATATGTTCGCCGATTCCCTGGAAGAAGGTTGCTCCACTGGGGATGCCCTGGAACGTGCAGTACGTGCGGCGGAAGAGGGAGCCGAAGCTACTGCACGTATGCTTCCCAAGCGCGGGCGCTCCAGTTATTTGGGCGATCGGGCGATCGGCCACCCAGATCCAGGCGCAACGGTCGTGGCGATTTGGCTCCGGGCTATAGTTTCCGCGATAGGTTGAAATTTATGAAGAGAGTAACTGCTTCCATTTCGATACTGCTGACGCTCACGGGAATACTTCTCGGTGCAAGCGATACGGCAACCATCTTGAGCATTCGTGCACCCGCGCAAAGCGCGCTCACCGCCGATCCGGAGAGCCCGTTCTGGAAACAAGCGCCAGGCGTGTTCGCTAAGCAAGACACAATGGCGAATCCGGCGATGAAAGAGGTCATGGAAATCCGTTCGCGTTGGACTCAGGACAATCTCTACCTCTTGTTCATTTGCGCCTTTGATCTCCTTTATCTAAAGCCGGATCCGGATCCCGCTCAAGAAACGAATCGTCTTTGGAATTGGGATGTTGCGGAAGCTTTCATTGGCAACGATTTCAGCGACATCAATCGTTACAAAGAATTCGAAGTGTCTCCGCAAGGCGAATGGGTTGACTTGGACATCGATCGGAACAAATCCGGCGGTTCACCGGACGCGTGGCGCTGGAATTCAGGCTTCAAGGTGAAAGCCCGGATCGATAATGCGAGGAAGGTATGGTACGCGGAAATGCGCATCCCCTTCCAGTCGATTTCCCGGAGTCCCGCTACGCCCGGACTGCAACTCCGAATCAACTTCTTTAGAACGCAGGGAAGTGGGCCAAATCGTCTGCTGCTGAATTGGCGTCCCACCCACGCGCCGACGTTTCACGTGCCGGCCGCCTTCGGTGTACTTCAACTTGCGCCAGAACCTCAGTAGCGCAAAGGCCGCAGATGCGCGCCTCGAGGTAGGAAAAGAAACCCGCTGCTCTTCACGGGGCGCGCTGGACACCGCGGCCGTTTTGCGCGATTCCTTGAGAGTATGAAGCTGCTCCTTCTGTTTGCTGCTGTCTCGTTGGTAGTAATGGGGCAAGATTACGATGTTGTGATCCATGGCGGCCGACTGATAGACGGAACCGGCAATGCGTCATTCCTCGCCGACGTAGCAATCCAAGATGGAAAAATAGCGCGGATCGGCAGCTTAGGCGAGGTGAATGCCAGGCGCGTGATCGATGCCAAAGGTTTGGTAGTTAGCCCCGGTTTTATCGACATCCATAACCACTCGGATTACACAATCGTCATTGACGGAAATGCGCAGAGCATGATCCGCCAAGGTGTTACTTCAATGATTTTTGGGGAGGGTGGTTCGGCTGCTCCACTGGGAGGGAAACAAGTAGAGTCCAACGGTGTAGCCGGTTGGACGGACTTCGATGGTTATTTCTCGCGGCTGCTGAAATCGGGCATTTCCACCAATATCGGCAGCTATGTAGGTTCGAGCCAGGTCTGGACATACGTGCGTGGCGAGCACGCTGGTCCACCGGCAGCGGAGGAAGTCGCCGGAATGCAAGCGCTCGTGCGGCAAGCCATGCAGCAAGGGGCGCTAGGAGTCGCGAGCTCGTTAAGCGGCCCGCCGGGTTCATGGATCGACGCGGACACCTTGGTTGCGATGTGCAAAATCGCCGGCGAGTACGGAGGCATTTACTCCACCCACATGCGCACCGAAGGGAAAGGCGTATTCGAGTCGGTAGCGGAGGCGATCGAAATCGGCAAACGGGCCGGGGTGCCGGTGGACATCATTCACCTGAAGCTTGCCGATCACGAACTTTGGGGAAAGATGCCCGAGTTAGTCGCCGAAATTCAGAACGCACGTGCGAATGGCCAAGATGTAACCGCGAATGTCTATCCCTACCGAGCCGGGCAAAATAATCTTGCCACGATCGTTCCGCCATGGGCGCACGAAGGTGGCACACAGGCCATGCTGCAACGCCTGAAAGATCCGTCACTGCATGCCCGGCTCGTCAGTGAAATTGAGCACGGCATACCCGGATCCAACTGGTACAACCACTACACGGCCACGGGCAGTTGGGAAGGCATGTTGCTGGTCTCGTTATCCAACCCCGCCTACAAAAAATACGAAGGGCGCCGCATGAACGAAGTAATTGCGAACATCGGCGGCGCTCCGGTCGACGCACTCTTCAAGGTTCTGGAAGACAACGATGGCTCCGTGCCGACGGTTTATTTCCATCACGACGAGAAAGACATGCAATACGCATTGCGGCAGCCGTTTATCTCCATTGGTTCGGACGGAACGGCGGTAGCGATCGATGGCCCCACCGCACAGGGCCACCCGCACCCGCGCTATTTCGGCACCTTCCCGCGCGTTCTTGGCCGGTATGTCCGCGACGAAAAGGTGCTCACGCTCGAAGATGCCATCCGCAAGATGACATCGGCCAACGCAGAAAAGGTCCACATCTTCGATAGAGGATTAATACGACAAGGCATGTGGGCGGACGTGACAGTTTTCGATCCAGCCCGGATCGCGGATCGCGCAACCTATGAGCAACCGCAGCAGTACGCCGTGGGTGTGCAGTACGTTTTAGTGAATGGCCAGGTGGTGATCGACGCTGGCCAGCACACTGGAAGGCGTCCGGGCGCCATTCTGTATGGCTCGGGCAGGAAGAATCCAGGCGATTTATGACGCCGGCGGCAGGGCGAACGCATCTTATCGCTATTATTAAAGTACACCTTGCTCGCTGTAATCGACGAGCGTACGCCCGCACGCACCGCTAATTAAAGATGATGAAAGCCGAGGAACATCCTCTTCACAAGATTCTTAAGAGCCGCATCGCCATTATTGATGGGGCGATGGGTACGACCATCCGCACGTATGGCATGCAGGAAGCCGATATGCGCGGGGAGCGTTTCCAGGACTCGAAGAAAGACCTGCTGAACAACGGCGACCTTTTCTCCTTGACCCAGCCGAAGATGATCTGCGACATTCATCGCCGGTTCCTCGAAGCCGGGGCGGACATCATTGAGACGAACACCTTCGGGGCCACCAGCATCACACAGAGCGAATTCTTTGTGGATGATCCGCGGGAACACGGCGGCCGGAAGGATGCCGCGTTCTACCAGAAAATTATTGAGGATCCGTTCCTCAACAACCTGGCTTGGGAGATCAACGAGCAGTCGGCACGCCAGTGCCGGGAATGGGCGGATCGGGTCGCGAGCGCTACCGGACGCGAGCGTTTCGTGGCCGGCGCTATCGGACCACTTACCGTTTCCCTATCGAACTCCCCCGATGCCGATGATGCGGGCTTTCGAGTCGTCACCTTCGACCAGGTGAAGACCGCCTACGTTCAGCAAGTACGAGCGCTCATCGCCGGTGGCTCCGACCTGCTTCTAGTGGAGACAATCTTTGATTCGCTGAACGCGAAGGCGGCGCTGGTCGCAATCCGCGAGGTGTTCGATCACGACGGCAAGGAACTGCCGGTGATGATCTCGGCAGCGGTGGGACGCGGCGGCGAGACCATGATCTCCGCGCAGACAATTGAAGCGTTCTGGAACGCCGTGGAACACGTGAAGCCGCTATCAGTGGGCCTTAACTGCTCGCTCGGCCCCGATTTGATGTACCCGTTCCTCGAGGATCTCTCGTCGAAAGCGACTTCGGCTATTTCGTGCTATCCGAATGCCGGCTTGCCGAATCCTCTCTCAGCGACAGGCTTCGATCTGGAGCCGCCGGATATGGCCCGTTATCTGAGTGAATTTGCGCGGGCAGGGCTGATCAATATTGCAGGGGGCTGCTGCGGAAACACGCCGGAGCACATCGCGGCCATCGCGAAGGCGATTGGCAGCCAGTCTCCGCGAGAGTTCAGCGACGCGCCGGCGAGTCGATCCCCTGTCAGTGTGAGCGTTGCCGAAGTCACCGGGGCGCGGCCGCTGCGCCTGTCCGGATCGCAGCCGTTCACGCAACAGCCGGGTGTATACATAATGATCGGCGAGCGGACGAATGTGGCCGGTTCGCCCAAATTCGCGAAGCTGATCAAGGCAGGCAAGTACGAAGAAGCGGTAAGTATCGCCCGGCAGCAGGTGGAGAACGGCGCGAACGTCATCGACATCTGCATGGACGAGGGCATGATCGACGGCGCCACGGCCATGACGCGCTTCCTGCAGTTACTGGGGAGCGAGCCGGAGGTGGCCAAGGTCCCGTTCATGGTGGACTCCTCGAAATGGGAAGTCATCGAGGCGGGGCTCAAATGCCTGCAAGGCAAAGGCATTGTGAATTCGATCTCGCTCAAAGAAGGCGAGGATAAGTTTCGAAGCAACGCCGCTACCGTGCTGAAGTATGGCGCCGCGGTTGTCGTGATGGCCTTCGACGAGCAGGGCCAGGCCGCCACATACGAAGACAAGACTCGCATCTGCGAACGCGCTTACCGGATTCTGGTGGATGAAGTGGGCTTTCCGCCCGAGGACGTCATCTTCGATCCCAACATCCTGACCGTCGCCACCGGTATGGAAGAGCACAACAACTACGCGGTCGACTTCATCAACGCCACGCGCTGGATCAAAGCGAATCTGCCGCACGCGAAGGTGAGCGGAGGCGTTTCGAATATCTCGTTCAGCTTCCGGGGCAATAACAAAGTGCGCGAAGCCATGCACTCGGCGTTTCTATATCACGCTATTGCCGCCGGCATGGATATGGGCATCGTGAATGCCGGCATGCTCGAAGTGTACGAGGAGATCGAGCCGGAGCTCAAAGTGTTGGTAGAAGATGTTTTGCTCAACCGCCGCGCCGATGCCACCGAGCGCCTGGTGGAGCATGGCGAAAAGCTGAAGGCCGAGCACGGCGGCACGGCTGCGAGTGAAAAAAAGGCCGAGGAATGGCGCAACGGCACCGTGGAGGAACGCCTCTCGCACGCGCTGGTGAAGGGTATCGACACCTATATCGACATCGATACCGAAGAGGCGCGCGCCAAGCTGGGCCGCCCTCTGCTGGTGATAGAAGGGCCGCTCATGGACGGCATGAGTGTGGTTGGCGATCTGTTTGGCGCCGGGAAAATGTTCTTGCCGCAAGTAGTCAAATCCGCTCGCGTCATGAAGAAGGCCGTGGCGTACCTGACGCCCTTCATGGAGGCCGAGAAAGCGTTGATGGCCGCGGCTGGTCGCGAGGTGAAGGCGCAGGGAAAAATCGTGTTGGCTACCGTGAAGGGCGACGTTCACGACATCGGCAAGAACATCGTGGGCGTGGTTCTGGCTTGCAACAACTATGAAGTCATCGACATGGGGGTGATGGTCCCGTGCGAAAAGATTCTGGAACGCGCCAAGGTCGAGAAGGCAGACCTCATCGGCCTCAGCGGCCTCATTACGCCGTCTTTAGATGAGATGGTGCATGTGGCTCGCGAAATGGAGCGTCAAGGGTTCAAGCTGCCTTTGCTGATCGGCGGGGCGACGACCAGCCGGGCGCACACGGCCGTCAAGATTGCGCCAAATTACAGTGAGCCTGTTATCCATGTGCTCGACGCCAGTAGAGCCGTGCCCGTGACGACCAGCTTGCTAAGCGAAGAAGGCAAGCCGGCGTTTGTCGCCCAGCATCGCGCCGACTACGAGGCGCTGCGGCAAACCCATTCCGCGCCGCGGCAGAAGGTGGTGTCACTCGAAGCCGCGCGAGCGAGACGGACATCGATCGAGTGGCGTGCCGAAGACATTCCGGCGCCGGCTTTCACCGGCGTGCGAGTACTGGACAATTTTCCGTTGGCGACGCTGCGCGAGTTCATCGATTGGTCGCCGTTCTTTCACACCTGGGGTTTGAAGGGCGTCTATCCCCGCATCCTGGAGCACGAGAAGTATGGCGTGCAAGCGAGTCAGCTCTTCACGGAAGCGAATGCTCTTCTGGATGTCATCATCGCGAAAAATCTGATCACCGCTCGCGCTGTGTACGGCTTGTTTCCCGCCAATGCCGTGGGCGATGACATCGAACTGTACACCGGCTCGACACGCGAAACGGTCCTTGAGCGGTTCCATTTCCTGCGCCAGCAAGCAAATCGTGAAGGCAGTGAGCCCTGCAGATCGCTTGCCGATTTCATTGCGCCAAAGGAAACCGGCCTAGCTGATCATATCGGGGGTTTCGCGGTAACGAGCGGAATCGGCTTGAAGGAGTTGTGCGACCGGTTCAGGGCGGAGAATGACGATTACAACGCCATCATGGCGGAAGCCCTCGCGGATCGCTTGGCCGAGGCCTTCGCCGAATGCCTCCACAAACAGGTGCGCGAAGAGTGGGGTTACGGCTGTTGCGAAAAGCTGAGCAACGCGGATCTGATTCAGGAGAAGTATCGAGGCATCAGACCAGCGCCGGGTTACCCGTCCTGTCCGGATCACACGGAGAAAGGACCGCTCTGGCGTCTGCTCGATGTCGAGGCGAATACGGGCATGCTGATTACCGAGTCGTTTGCCATGTGGCCGGGATCGAGCGTCAGTGGGCTCTATTTTGCCCACCCGGAATCGCGCTACTTCGATCTCGGCAAGATCGACCGCGATCAAGTGCTCGACTATCACAAACGCAAGAGCATGAGCGTCGCGGAGGTGGAACGCTGGCTCGGCCCGAATCTGAACTACGACCCGGCGGCGTAGCTGCGCGGGACGCCGGCCAGATTTCTGATCAGCTTGCTGACGCCGTGCGCGAGGCGGAATGAATCCGCGGCGGAGGAGATTTCGAGCAGCCCCAGGCCGCATGTTGCGGTGATCATGGCGCGCTGAGCGAGTTCTTGGGGGTTGCCGGCGAGCGAGGCCGCGGCCAACCAACGAGTGAAAAGTTTCACTGGATCCAAGCTGTCCAGCGATGGCCAAGTCGGAATCAACCCGTAGGCGACTAATCCTCCTTTTCGCGCGAAGTCCAGCGCATGCCGATCGGCGAAAAACATTTCAAGACCTTCGTGGGCGTCGAACGAGATAATATCCGGAGCGACGCGGCACATTCGCTCGAACGGACGGGCGGCGCAGCAATGCAGACCAACTACCGCTCCGCGAGTGCGCGCGTCATCCAACGTGACGGCCAAAGCGCTGAGCCTCTTCTCCTCCGGCACCGCCTTCCCTTCGCGTGGTTCCAGACACAGGGCTGGCTCGTCAACAAAGAGCAGCACCGGCAATCCGGCGGACATCAGGCGATCGATTTGCCAGCAGATGATTTGCGAAACGTGAAAGGCGATCGCCGCAAATAGCGCAGGGTCGGAGAGAAACGGGCGATCTTTGTAAAACAGGTAAGCCGCAAGCGTGATGGGGCCTTCGATCTGTCCCTTGACAGCAACAGCAGATGGAAAAAGTTTACCCGCTAAGGCCCCTTCGAACGCACTAAAGCCCACTGCGTTGCTCTGCGACAACTGGCCGTTACTTCGATGCAGGATAGCGAGCGCGGCGTCAATCCGCCCTTCCTTTACCTGATAGCCGTAGCCGTTGTTACAAGGCTCGATTAAATCCGCGAGAATGCCGAGGCCCTGACCGATGACTCCTTCCCGGTCGGAAAGGCGCGGCAGTTGTGGCCAAAACGGAATTTCGGGTGAAAATTTCGCGATCGATTGAATGGCGGAAGCGGTAGACGCGAGAGGAAGGCTGCCAATGCCCGTGACCGCTCCCGCCGGGGTGAAGGGGTGGCGATGCAAAGCGTTCGAACAAAGCGGGACGTCGATGGAGATGGATATGGATTCCTTCACGGTATTTGCCAAGAGGCATAGCCGGCTCTCCATTGGACTTTTCTTGAGTCCTGGCCAGACACCCGCAGTATTTCCAACCTATCATGGTTAGCGTCGCCAACGGAGTTGGACGAATGGATGCGCAAGCGTCCAACAGGTGCCCCGCCGGTGAATCCAACAGCTAAGAGTTTTCCCTAGGTAGAATTACCAGCGCAATCAGACTGAGCGTCAGATTCTGCGCCTGCCGTCGGTAGTAAACCAGTCCGTCAAACATTCCGCAAACGTCGGGATATCGACAATGCTTCGTGGCTACAATGACATTTGTGTGGGTGTGGCTACGTAATCTCTACAAGAATGCGGATGGCTGGGATGCAGTCGGGAACGAATCTCACCAGCGCCTATTGTATTCGCTTTAGAAGCGTCGGTGTGCAACCCGTATAGAACGAAGTGCGCTAGGACGCTGTTGAAAAACTCTCCGACAAGCCGAAATGCCTGTCCCAGGAGGTCATCTAACCCATGGGCACTTTTGATGCTTTGTGTGGAGCAGGCGCTTTGGCCTGCTTGCCGAGAGGCCATATAGATTTTTTGACAGCCTCCTAGAAAGGAGGTCGCACAATTCGAGGGGCGTCCACACCTTGTGGCGTCTTTAACGGTGTTGTCAAACAAGGGGAGCCCTCGGGTGGCTAGCGCTCTGCATTTATTTCGTGTCGGGCTCAGGCTGATCGAGATCCCTTTCGAGGCAAAATAGAGGAAGTTCGGAGAAGCGTTGGAAAGGTTGGATGAACTTGGTGACATCGTAGATGGGTCAGTTAGTCAAAGCGAGTTGAGAGAACTGATCGACCGCTTAAGCTGATCTGCCTAGTTGTCCGCATTACCATGGCAAGCGCCTTTACGCTCGGGTTTCGTTATCGAATCGAAGGTCCACCTATCGGTCAAGGCGGTATGGGCGTCGTCTACAAAGCTTTCGATAGCGTTACCAAGCGCTTTGTTGCCGTCAAAACTCTGAAGGACAACGTAGACCCATCATCCATTGACCTTTTTCAAAAGGAATGGAGCGTCCTTGCACAGCTCAGCCATCCGAATATCGTCGACGTTCTGGATATCGGTGAATTTGTTGAGAATGGCCGGCACAGACCATACTTCGTAATGCCACTTTTACCAGGCTCTACGCTCGACGCGCTAATGAAAGGAGGGCCACGGCTTACTCCGGAACGCGGGATCGAGATCGTTTGCCAGGCGTGCCGCGGACTGCAGGCTGCTCATAGCCGCGGGCTCATTCATCGCGACTTAAAGCCCAGCAATCTTTTCGTTATGGACGACGATACCGTGAAAATCATCGACTTCGGGGTCGTCCACTTGGCTGATGCGGAGAGTTGGACTTCTGTGAAGGGCACGCTATCGTACATGGCGCCCGAGCAACTCGAATTAAAGCCCACTACTTTGAGATCCGATATATTTTCGCTTGGGGTCGTTTGCTACGAGGCCCTCACGGGACGGAAGCCGTTCGAAGGAAGTACCACCGACGGGATTATTGATGCCATTCGAACTCATATCCCGCCGTCGATCTCTCAGTTAAATTCCGCTGTAAACGATCAAGTCAGCCGGGCCGTGCACAAAGCGATGGCCAAGCAGCCGTACTATCGTTTCTCGAGCGCTCGAGAGTTTTCGGAAACCCTGCAGCGCGCGATTAGGAACGAGCATATCGAGTTCCTCGATCACAGTCAGATTCAGCCTCGCGTGAACCGCATAAAAAAAGCGCTGAACGATGGCGATTTCCAGTTGGCCACAGACATCTTGGACGAACTCGAATCCGAAGGGAATTTCGACCCTGAGATATCTGTCCTGCGCGTGAGAACGGAGCAGGCGGCCAGATCGCGGACGATTTACCAGCTAATCGAAAGTGCAGGCACGAGGATGGAGGAGCAAGAGTATCCTTTGGCTCTGCAGAATGTGCAAAGGGCCCTGGATCTCGATCCAGCGAATGCCAACGCCGTCGCCATGAGGCGCGAGATCGATCGCCGGCGGATCGCGGGCCACATCGAGAAATGGTTGCAAATCGCTCAGCAGCATTTCGACAATAAGCTGTTCGCAAGCTCACGTCAGGCAATTGACGAAATACAGAAGGTAGATCCCACCAACACGAAGGCCAGAGATCTGCTCGCTGCAGTCGACCGCAGCGAATATGAAGTAGGCATGCTGCATCAAGAAAGGCAGCAATTGTATGATGCCGCGCTGCAAGCGTATCGCAACGGCGAAATCAGTAGCGCTCTAAGCAAGCTCGAAAATGCGATTAGTCTGGGCAAGCGCGCTCCCGGCCCCCCCAGCACAGACGGACAATACCTAACCCTCTACGAGAAAATTCGCTTAGAACGAGACGAGCTGCATAATTCGCACCGCTCGGAACAGCCAGGAGTGTCCCTGTGCGCTTTCTCTTTCGATCCGGACCGTGAAGTGGCTATGCGCTGCCCATTGCCTGGCGAAGTGGACCACGCTTCCGCATATATTTTTCCGTTACGGCGTGCCACAAGTTCAGAAAATCGTCCCCTATTGAGCCGGGTTTCGTTCCGGGCGAAACTTGCGGCAATGGTATCGCTGTTGGTTCTCGCGGGCGTCGCACTCTTCCTTAATACCAGGCGAGGAAGTCACTTCAGTTCGGCCGAAAATATCCGACCGCCGGTCAGACTCCAACTGCCTGACCGCGCTGACGCGGCTCAAAGGACAACCGCGCCCGTGACGGCTCTAGACCAAGGCATGCCGCAAAGCCAACCCCCCTGGCTGCCCGTCGTACCGGCGCAGTTTGATAGAGGTCCCTCCCCAGTCTCGTTTCACTTCGTGAGCAATCCGGCGCTGGCGCGTGTCGTTGTCGACAACAACAATCGACTAACTTGTCTGACACCATGCGAGCTGCCACTTCCACACGGTCGCCACACATTTTTGATGTCCGCGCCTGGCTATGACTCCGTGCAACGCATCGTGCAAGTACCGGAGAGTACACGTTCGTTTGCGTCTTTGACTGAAGGGCTGAAAACAGTTCGCCTGATCTCCGTCCCACCAGGCGCAGCGCTCTCTGTGGACGGTATGCCGAAGGGCCAGACGCCGATGACCCTGCGTCTCGCAGTTGGGCAGCACAAGATCAGGATTACCAAGGATGAAACTGCGACAGCGCGTACCATCAACGTCACCCAAGACGATCTTGTATTTAACATTGTATTGAATACTGCCGCTCAGTGAAATCCGAAGATGCCTTCAGGCAAGCGAGACTAAGTGGGGTAATCCTTAATGAAATTCACGGGGAGCCACTATGGCGCTGCGTCGCGTCGACCTGGGCCTCGCGCTTGCATATGCCTTGACAGGCATATGCGTCGTAGAGTATATTAAGCGGGTGGAATCTGTGTTCGAAATCATTGCGGAGCCGAACCGCCGCGCAATACTGAGTCTTCTGGTCTCTTCACAACAGTCGGTGGGAGAGATCGAGCGTCAGCTTCGTATGCCGCAGCCGACCGTGTCAAAGCACCTGCGAGTGCTGCGCGAGGCCGGTTTTGTGGAATCCACGGTGGACGCACAGCGCCGTCTCTACCGGCTGAAACCTGAACCGCTTCAGGAGCTGGATGCCTGGCTGGCTCCGTTCCGTCGGTTCTGGTCCGTCCACATAGATGCTCTCGAACGCCACCTCGACCGCATGGATCACACCAAAAAAGATCAATCAACACCAGCGAAAACGAAGACAAGGAGAAAAAAATGACCGATCGCGAGCAGTACACACCCGGTCCCGCCAGCGGGGCGCAGATACGAAAGGACGGAGAGAAGTGGACGCTCATCCTCGTCAGAGAACTGCGCCACTCGCCGGAAAAAGTCTGGCAGGCGCTTACCGACCCGGCGCATCTGCGCGACTGGGCGCCCTTTGAGGCCGATGCGAACCTGGGTACGGTTGGAAGCACGGTGAATCTCACCTGGGTGGGAACGCCCACGTCGTTCGAAACAACAGTGACGCGAGCCGACGCTCCCAAGTTGCTTGAGTACAGCGATATCCGGTGGGAACTCGAAGCCTTTGGTGGCGGCACGCGCCTGACGCTGTGGCACAACATCGATCGCCGCTTCATTTCGTGGGGCGCTGCGGGCTGGCACATTGCTTTCGATGTTCTGGATCACCTTCTCAGCGGAACTCCCATCGGCCGCATCGTCGGCGCCGAGGCGATGAAGTTCGACGGCTGGCAGCGATTGAACGCCGAGTACGCAAAGCAGTTCGGTATTGAGACTCCCAGTTGGCAGCCCAACGCCCGAAGCGTGGAAGCGTAGGAGGAAGAACCCCATGGAATCGACCCTGCAAAAGCCTGTCCTCGTCGCCGCCGAGACCACTCTCAAAGCCAAGACCATCGTCTATTGGATCGTCACCGCGCTCTTCTGCCTGCAGATGAGCTTCACGGCCTACGCGCAACTGCGCCTGCCCCAGGTGGCGGAGGCGTTCACCCAACTCGGTTTCCCCGCCTACTTCCGGGTGGAGCTCTCGTGGGCCAAACTCCTCGGCGTGGTGCTGCTGTTTGCGCCGGTACCGGCGCGGCTCAAGGAGTGGGCCTACGCCGGCTTCGCCATCACGCTCGCGTCGGCGCTCATCGCTCATCTCTCGGTGGGCGATGGCCCGGCGGCCTGGAGCTGGGCGGCCGCCAGCGGCGTGCTCTGGGGGCTTTCATACTTCTTCTGGCGCCGCCTGCGGCCACGCCGATGAGCGCCTGACCGCACATTCTGCCAATGCCACAAGCGACTAAAAGATCCCCAAGATTCAATTCGGTTGAGGACTACTTAGCCTCGCTGGACTCTACCAAGGAAAAGACTCTTAGGTCGGTAATTGATTTGATCCTTACCCAATTTCCGGAACTAGAGTCCAAAATCTCCTGGGACGTCCCTACCGTCCACCGGAATGGCGAGTATGTCGTTGGCGTTTGTGCCTACAAGCATCACCTAACGTTTTCAGCCTGGAGTCCTCGTGTGATTGAAGAGTTCAAGGAGCGGTTGGGCAAGTTTGTCGTCTTCAAGAACTGCTTTCAGATCCCGGTCGATTGGGAAATTGATAGAAAATTAGTGATGGATTTGGTCGCGGCCAGACTGGCCGAGCTGGATTAAGAGAACAGTACAAGAAAGGATCGTCCCGATGGAATCTGCCTCTGCATCAATCGACGAGAAGATCAAGGAACTGGGAGACTGGCGCGGGAAGACGCTCGCGAAAGTGCGCGAAATCATACACGGGGCCGACCCTGAAATCATCGAAGAGTGGAAGTGGATGGGAACTCCCGTCTTTTCCCACGGCGGCATCGTCTGCACGGGAGAGACGTACAAGAAGGTCGTCAAGATGACCTTTGCCAACGGAGCTGCGTTGAAGGACCCTTCCGGTCTATTCAACTCCAGCCTCGACGGAAATGTCAGGCGCGCCATCGACATCCACGAAGGCGACAAGATCGATGAGGCGGCCTTGAAGGATCTCATCCGCGCCGCAGTGGCGCTCAATCTCAAGGCCAAGAGCCAGCCGAAGCCACGGCGAGCGAGCGGCAAACGGGCCGGGTAGCTAAGCGGGTAAGCATTACATGAACACCCTTGGTGCAAGGCTGACATTGGCAGAAAGTGGTCATTATGTGATGTTACTAACTGCCGGGAACGGCGAAGCCTGGCTTAGTGCAGCCGCTATTGAGCTCGGGGAGGCGAGTAGGTGACAGTGGATTGGGCGTCGACTTTGTGGTACTCGGTGGCGACCATCATGTTACGCAGGCAAAGCCCGGTCTGCTCTGTTCGCGTCATGACGACCGTTTTAGTTGGAAACCAATACCTGTGACCGTCTATTTCCACTGGCCCGAAGACTGTAACCACGGTGCTTGCAATCGTCCGTGTGTGGTTGAGATGAGAATGATCGTAGGATCCAGTCACAACAAGCCAACAAACTGTCCCATCTTCCGGAAAGAAGGAAACGAGGCCATGGTGACGAGTCTCTTTTGAACCCATCTGGCGTGCCGCTCGCCGGAAGGGACTGTCGGGACCTTCAGTGAATTCGAATACCGCCACCTTGTGATCGCTACACGCATCCCAGTGAAGCCAACGAAATATGGCTCCCTGCAAATAGCCAAACTGGCCGATGGGTGTGTTGACGCTTTCAGGCAGCTCTGGCGTTCGAAAAGGGTAAGGTTCATGTGGATACCATATTTTTTCCGGCGGCGAGGAGTATCCATTCTTTTGATTTGCAAAGAGCGTTTTCGCGGTCTTGGCCACAAACTTCGACCAGGAGGTCATCGAGTCATCGACATACTGCTTGAGATGATCCCTCATAAGGCTCATCTCCTCTGTGCCGGGATTAGGATCGGCCGGGATCGTATCGGCTGGAGGCATGAGATACAGCGATTCGTGTGCCTGCATGTCGAGAGCGAACATCGTGTACGGTCCGACGCGATATTTCTTCCGAAGATCCTCCGTCAGCCTGTCTGTCAGAGAATCAGTGAGATGAGCTTCTTCAATGCGACGAGCGACCTTCTTATCCGGCGTGCCTTTCGCCAGCAGAGCTGAGACTTCGCTCATTAGTTGTTCCGCGTTTGACAGCTGTTCCGCAATGGCAGCTGCGTTGATGAGCATCATGCACGCGAGAAGGCGAACGCCTCGCATGAGTCAACCTTAACACTCCAACACGTTCCCACGAACGATTTTCAGTGAACGTCTGGTCGTTTTGGCACTGGTATTACGAACTCGCGAGAAGGGAAGCTACTTGGGACGCTATAGCCCGTGCGGGGCCGCCAGGAGAACGCACGCTGGAAATCAGGTAACCATCAGATGAACACTGCTGGCGAATAGGAGTTAGCCGAAGTGTGGAAAATCGAGCCGTTAGGTCCGAGCCGCGCACCAGGCATGAGGCAACATGCCGCCGTGCATGCGCCCAGCATCCAACATCCACTAGCCCCGCGCGGGATTGGTAAAGAAACTGTCGTAGGCAACGTACGCATCGGCTTGCAAATAGCCGCTATAATTTTCCAGGAAACGCTCCGGTCCGGCGCGTTCTCGCGTTGGCGTGTAATCGTAGATCACGGCCAAGTGATCACGATCTCCCACATAGGGCCACATTCTGCCCTTTCGAGTATGGGGTAACTGGCGATCCAACACTTTGACCGGCGTATCATCGGTGCCGATCACTTTCCATCCGAGTATGAACCCCTTCAGCCGCGCATACAGCGGAGCCAGCAGTTCTGCGCTTTGGCGCATCCAGCCGCAGATCGTTTGATCTGCGATCTCCACGCCGAAACGCCGCAGCATCTTCGCTTGCCGGTGCACCGGCAGATGATCGGCCACTCTACTGACAATCACGTGGGCCAGCAGACTGGCGCTGGCCGTACTCTTCTCGATGAGCTGCACCGGCTTCGCTGCCGTCTTCACCGTGCAGGCGCAAGCGTACTTCTGGCAGGCATCTTCAATCACCAGCAGCTGCGCCGGTATGTATTCGTAGCGTTCGCTGACTTCTTCACCGATGTGCCGCAAATCAGAAGCCAGTGTTTATGCTGCTTCCGTGCTCTTACCCTGATATCGCTTCCGGCGCTTGGCCTGGCTCAAGTCGATCCCGCTTAACAAGGCTCCTAACTCTTGCGCGCTGATCGCCCGCCGCATCTCACCGCTGTCGGCAAACGGCATCGCATAGGTGCCTTCTTCCAGACGCTTAGCCCAAACCGCAAATCCATCACGGTCCCAATACAAAACCTTGACGCGATCGCGCCGGCGATTTGCAAAAACGAATGAATGCCCCGCGAACGCATTCAGCTGCATCGCACTGATAACCAATGCGTGCAACCCGTCAAAGCTTCGCCGCATATCGCATGGCACCGTGCATAGATACCTCGCGCGCTCGCCGGCAGGTGAATCACGCGCGTTCCCGCAACACCCCGAGCACCATCCCTAGCATGGCCGCGTCAGCTCCCGGCGAGATCCGCACCCGCTTGCCACCGGCCAGCACCAGTTCCACCGGGCGCTGGTTTTCACTCGCCTGCGCCAGTGGTGTTCACGTGATGCTTACGCTAAGCGAGCGTGTACTGGAGGCGGGCTCCTGTCCGGATTTGAACAGCATCGGCGATTTCGTACATAAGAATCGTCCCTTCGTGGGGCCTGGACGTACGGGCAGCTTCCATAATGGCGTCGATCACGTCGTTCGCCCGGTCGGTCGATGTCAACACTTCCATCTTCAATCTCGGCTCCTCAACGTTATAAGCCGTGCCGCGATAGACAGCCTTATGTTCCGAAGTCCCGGAGTGGTTGAGAACCTGCGAGATTGTAATCTCGTGTAGTCCCATGCGCTCCAGAGTTGCCGTAATTTCATCGAGCTTGCATGGTTGTATCACCGCTTCGATCTTCATCATGCTCCTACAACCTCCCGTTCGAATCTATCGAGATATACATAAGAAAGTCATAAAAATAGGCCGGCAGCTTCACGAAGGTTCATTTGAGCCGGTACTCAGCCGGCAATCTTTAGGATTTCCTTAGCCGTCCTTTATGGTTTCTTAAGCACAAGCGCTTTATCTTAGAGATGGCTGGCTGAGACCAAAGCAGAAACGTGAGCGACTGGTTCGGGAACGTCTCGATTTTACCTTTCAACGCCGCAAGACGACCATGGTCGATCGGCATTGAATCGGACCAGATTTATGCTCTTCCGCATTCCTTTCCCTTCGCGATAGTTTCCCACAACAGACGCCGGTCCCAAATGAAAGAGGAGTTTTCATGATTGTCCTGAAGTTTGGCGGATCTTCACTTGCTTCGCCTGCTTCGATACGACGAGTCGCTTCCATTGTGCTTTCGCAGGTGGAACGCGACCCGGTGGTGGTTGTATCCGCCATAGGCGAAACAACGGACCAATTGCTTAAGATCGTAGAACACGCTGCAAGGGCGGAATCCTACCTCGCTTGGAAGTTACAAGAAGAGGTGAGGACGTATCACTTTTGCCTGGCGGAAGATCTTCTGAGCGGGGAGCAGCTCGAGCTCATTGACCGCTACATCCGGCAGACATTTCGCGATCTGCACGTCCGCATTCTGGAGGTTTGTGAAGGCGAACGTGTCCTCACTCCGGAATTGAGAGATTGGGTTGCGAGCTTAGGGGAGCAGTTGTCGAGCAGAATCGTGGCCGCGGCACTGCAAGAGAACGGAATCCAAGCGAAGTACATGGATTCCACAAAACTGATTCTTACGGACGAGCGCTTCACGAACGCAACTCCTCATTACTGGGAGACGTATGCGCGAATCCGTTGGTCGATTCCGATTGCCGCCCGCACTTATGTAGTCGTACTGGGAGGATTCATCGGCGCGACGGAAGACGGCCGCACAACAACTCTGGGGCGAGGTGGATCGGATTTAACGGCCTCTATCGTGGGCGCGGCCGTGAACGCGGGCGAGATCCAGGTGTGGAAAGACGTCGACGGAATGCTCACCTGGGACCCCAAATTGAGGACCGGCGGATATCGGCTCAAGAATCTATCCTATGACGAGGCTTACGAGCTCGCCCATGCAGGCGCTACGATTTTGCACCCTGCGACGATCGCACCGGCCCAAAGGCTCCGGATTCCAATAATCATCCGCAATACATTTCATCCGGACAGTGAAGGCACGCGGATTGGAGTTCACGGTGGACCCTGCTTCAATCCTGTAAAATCGGTCGCTTGCCAAAGCAATGTGACCGTAATCGAGCTTCGCTCTCCGACAGGCGAGAGAACTTTCACGGAGCGTTCTCCTGTCGTCGAGCGAGTTTGCAAAGAGCCGAAGAGCGCGACTCTCTTGGCGGTCTCCGGCGAGGTGATCTATCTGGCGCTTAACAGCGACGGACGCGATGCAGGCCTGACCTTCGCGCCGGACCACTGCATGGAAGTACATGTTCGAACCAACCAAGCGATCGTCACACTTGTTGGCCAAGCGTTAAAGCGATGCACGGTTGCGAGCCGCTTGTCCGCTTTCCTCACTCGAATGGCGGCCGTAATTCTGCCACAACATAGTCAATCACGCTCGGTTCATATTGTTGTTGCGCAAGAGCATTTGAGGGCCTGTCTCGATGCGCTCGAAGCCGCTTTTTTTTCCGACGTAGATCCAAGCGCCTTTGCGTTACCTGAACCCGCACGAGAGCAGCAGCCCCAGCGGAGGCAGAAAACTTCCAGTTCGCCGGAGCAACACGGGTTCGCCCTGGCAAGAAACCGTCTCGCGCTTGGCGGGACAAAATGATGAATCAAGCTTGATCGGACGAGCACTGCGGCTCGTTCAACTATCGATGCCCCAATCGAATACGGCGGCGATCAGATCCTTGGAGCGATGCCGCGCCAGCTCATATGCATCGCGCATCGAGTTGTAGGGAAGGCGGTGCGAGATGAGCGGCGCCAGATCGAGCCGTTGCGAAGCCATCAAGTCCAGAATGTGCTCCAGGTTCCGGCGCAGCGTAAAGCGTATGTCTTGTGGCTCGCAATCGATATTCGGAGAAGATCCGGCGCCCAACAACGTCAATTGCTTGGAATAGAACGGCGCAGGATCCAGAGGGTTGCGGCGCGGCATGGGCTCGCCTCTGCCTGGGAAGCCGAGGATAGAAACGCGACCCTTAGAACGAACCAGATCCAAGGCCAGAAAATAGGATTGCCACGAGTTGCTTGTGAGAATCACGAGATCCGCTTCCGCTCCGTGAAAGAATCTTTTTGTTAAAGAGAGCGGTTCCGGCGTATCGGATAAAATGCAGCCCAATGCCCCCATGGCGGCCGCGGCATGCGATCTAATCTCTGAGTTGGCGACGCCGAGCACGTTGGCTCCCATCGCTCTTGCCAAGCCGATCGTTGCCAGGCCGATGACGCCGAGTCCGATGACTGCGATGTTCTCCCCGGTTTCATAGCGCGCCTGGCGCAATGCGGCGAGGCCTAGTCCTGTGAGATAGGCCAAGGAAGCCTGTTCGAATGAAACGGCCTCCGGGATGCGAACTAGCAACTCGTTTTCGTCCGCGATGTATGCCGATTGATGCGGCCTCGTGGAGAACACTCGATCCCCGGCGGCGAAGCGCGTCACGCTCGGGCCTATGGCGCGAACTACACCGGCATTCGAATAACCGACCCAGCGCGGGTAGTCGGGCGCGCCCGGCACGTATGTCGAATCGCCCAGATAGTTCCCGAGATCTGTTCCGGTCGATAGCGCGGATACTTGGGTTTCGACAAGTATCTGGTGAGCGTCCGGGAGATCCGGAATTGTGGCGGTCTCGATTCGCAGATCGCATTTGCCATGTAGGACCGCTCTGCGAATTTCCATTTCAGCTTTTGATGGCTATCTCTTCAAATTGCTGGAACGATGCCTTCAGACCGTTGACCAGAGCGTGATGATCGCCGCCCGCCGTTATCATTCGCGCTCCCAAATCGAGGGCGCGTTGCGCTGCCGCGGGCGTGGCCGTCGTTGTGCCCCACCATTTACCGGCCTTCTTCACAGCCTCGGCTACGCGCTCAGTCGCTTTCTGGAGGACCGGATGATCGAATTGAAGCGGCACTCCATAGCTCAGTGAGAGATCGCCGGGACCAATGAAGACTAAGTCGAAACCGTCTACCGCGACGATCTCTTCAATGCAATCCACGGCTTCTTTGTCTTCGATCTGAAGCGCGAGAAATACTTGATCGTTGGCGTGTTTTAGGTATTCCCGCATGTCTGCGAAGCCAAAATCGGAATCGGCACCGACCCCGTCTAAGCCTCGCTTGCCGGCTGGGGGAAAGCGCACCCAGTCGACCCACTGCCGGGCCTCTTCAGCGCTTCGGCAATGTGGAACCATCAAGCCATTGGCCCCAAACTCGAGAGCTCGCATGGGACTGTCGTAGCCCGTTTTGCGAATGCGTACCATCAGATCCAAACCGCCCGCGCGACAGGCGAGCGAAATCGGATCGATCTTATCGAATCCGAAGGCGCGATGCTCCATGTCGAACCACACCACGTCGAATCCGATGCGGCCGATAACTTCAATGAGCCAAGGATCGGTGACACGGCTGACTCCGGCTACTTTGACGAAATTGCCTTCCCGCAGTTTTTGCAGGACTCTGCTCTTAATCATGAGTTTTTATTTAGGGCTCGATGCCAAGCACTTTGAGACTGTCGCGCTGGATCATGCGCTCGATCGAGTCCTCGTTCAATCTCGGAAGTCTGGTTCCGTCCAACATATCGTTGAGCGCGCGAATGCCTGCAATGCTGGCGTCAACGGTAGTAAACGGATAGTCCGTGCCGAACAACACTTTGTCCCAGACGCCGTATTCCTGGACCAACATCAGCGAATGATAGAGCTGGAATGGCCGGTAGTGCAGAGCCGAGCAGTCCGCATAGACATTTGTGTGCTTGCGGATGACCACCGCGCACTCGCCTTCGTAAGGGTGACTTAAATGGGCCATGATGATCTTCACGTCGGGGAAGCGAATGGCGACGTTGTCGAGGAGACCAGGGCGCGTATATTCGAGCGGCGCTTTGTCGATGAACGTGGTTCCGGTGTGCAACAAAACGGGGAGGCCGTGCTTCGTCGCATACTCCCACAGATAATCCAGGTCGCGAGAGTTGGGGTCGAAGCCGGCATACATCGGCAGTAACTTGATGCCCTTCAGTTTCAGGTGCTGATGTCCCGCAATAAGCTCGTCCCGCCAGCCGGGCTGCGTCGGGTCCACGCTCAGAAAACCAACGAGCCGATCGGGCTTCTGCGCCACGTAGGCCGCGACTTCTTGATCCGGCACCCACACTCCGGAGAGCTTTGCTTTCCCTCCGAATACGACGGTCCAACGGCAATCCGCGGCGGTCGCTTCATATTCATGCCAACGAACGGTAAGGTCCACCTCTACGCCGTTGCGGGCTCTGACCGACTGGTTGACAAAATCCGTAGTGAAATGGCCAGGATAGGTAAAAAAATGGCTATGAACGTCGACGATCATGCAATTGCTTCCATCACGCTAGCATGAGTTCGCAAACAAATAACGCCCCAGAAACACGGCCGTCCTTCCGGCTGGACGCGAGCCAATTCAGGCGCCCGAAAGCTGTTCCGGAGTCAATTCATTGAGAAGAGGCTGTTGATCCAAATAGCGGCGCACATTCTCTAGAAAGATCTCCCAAATGCGCGCCAGGAAATGTGGGCTCAAAGACGAGCCTGAAATATGAGGGGTAAAGATCACGTTCGGAAATCGCCAGAGGGGATGATCCGGCGGCATTGGATAGTGATAGTGGGTGTCGAGCGCGGCGCCGGCGATCCAGCCTTCTTCGAGCGCTTGAAGCAAGGCGCGCTCCTGGATGATAGGACCGCGGGCGGGGTTTAAGACGCAGGCATCGTGCGGCAGAGTGCGCAGCTCTCGTTCGCCAATCAGCCCTTCGGTCCGCTTCGTCAGCGGAAGAGCAAGGATTAGAAAATCAAGGCCCGCGAGAAACTCCAACTCCTGGCCCTCGGTAAATTGCTTGTCCGGCAACACACCTTCGGTGTC
>Ga0193753_10000785_pt1 | contig 29649 bp, 18 predicted proteins | sample H1c2metaG_FD_144925 | JGI IMG/M metagenome (GOLD analysis project Ga0193753, IMG submission 144925) | Soil microbial communities from a riparian zone of the East river system, Colorado, United States - H1c2 | ecosystem: Environmental > Terrestrial > Soil > Riparian zone | place: USA: East...
ATCGTGTAAACAATCGTCCAGTGACTTAGAAGCAAATAATGTAGTAATACAAATTTTCAGCAGATTTGGTTTAACAGGTGGCCAGTAAGTGCGGGCTGTTAACATCCGGGTTGGTAACCAGGTCATGGCTGCAGCTGGATTTCCTCCTTTTTTAGTTCATTTAACCTGTAATTTCAAACTGATTTGGGATGGGGGATGCTTATTGAACAATCGTTTTTCCGTGCTTGCTGTTATTTAATTCTTTTAAAAATTGCGAGGGCGTTTTCCCAAATTCTTTTTTAAAGGCTTTTGTAAAATAGGATTGCGTTTGAATGCCAACGCTGTACATCACATCAGCTATGGAAATATCCTGATGCGTCATCAGCTGTATTGCTTTTCTCAGGCGGATGGTTCGGATAAATTCGCCAATTGGCTGGCCGGTAATGTTTTTTATTTTCAGGTATAATTTGGTCCTGCTCATGCCGATTTGCATACAAATATAATCAACGTCCATTTCGGGATTGGTTAAATGAGATTCAATAATACCAATTAATTGTTCCATAAACGCCTTGTCTTTTTTGGAGTGTACCAGGTCCTTTGCTTCGGAATGATAGTCTAAGAAATATTTTTCCCTTAATTTTTGTTTCTGACTTAATATATTCCTGATGGTCAGCATTAATAACTGGATACTTAATGGTTTGGCAAAATAAAAATCGGCGCCTGATTCAACCCCTTCCAGCCTTGATGCCAGGGCGTCTTTTGCTGTCAGCATAAGAAAGGGTATATGACTTGTTTCAATATCCTGCCTGATGCGCCGGCAAAATTCTATGCCGTCCATACCTGGCATCATTACATCACTGATAATAAGATCCGGCAACTGGTCCTTCGCCGTTTGCAGCCCCGACTCACCGTCGACCGCTTCTATAATATAATACTGGGCATAAAGACTTTCTTTCAGGAAATTCCTCAATTCTTCATTATCGTCCACTATCAGTATATGAGGATTGCCCGAAATCTCTGTTTCTTCCATTAACAGGATACTGTCACCGCCACCCGAAAAATCATGTTCATCTTTAGCGTGAATACTTTCTATACGGGCACTTGATTCCTTGTTATTATATACCCATCTTTCTTTTTTATCAAAGTCTTCTTTATTGACGGGTATACCGATAATTATTTCAGTGCCTTTTTCACGCTCACTAAATACATAAATATCTCCTTTGTGCAATAGCGTGAGGCTCTTCACGAATGCAAGACCGATGCCTGAACCCAGGTGCGACTCTGTGATTTTATAATACCGCTCAAATAAATGGGCAATAGAATCCTTTGATATACCAATGCCATCATCTAAAACACTTAAATAGATGTATTCTTTTCCCTTAAACTCATTTCTTACAATTAATTCGTTTGCAAAGGCAGGAACGAAATTGTCCATCGATTCCAGCACCTGCACCGTAATATTACCTCCCGAAGCAGTGTATTTAAAGGAATTGCTTATCAGGTTAATGGAAATTTTCTCCAGCACTTGCCTGTCAAACCAGATTTCATTTTTATTTTCTGGTATGATGACATTGAATAGTATATTTTTCTGGATGGCCAATTCGCCAAATTCTTCATGTATCTCATGTAAGAAAGGATGAATACTGCCGGGCATCACATGCAGTTTCAATACACCCGCCTCCGACTTGCGGAAATCCATCAATTCATTGACCAGGTTCATTAACCGGTTGGCATTCCGGAAGATTGCTTTATAGTGATGATTGTTTGCTGAGGCCGCATCTTCTTTCTGTAATATTTCGATGGGCCCCAGGATCAGGGAAAGCGGTGTGCGGAACTCATGCGAGATATTGGTGAAAAATTGTAACTGCACCTGGTGAATCTCTTCTTTTTTTGTCTCTTCCAGTTTTCTCCATTCCAGGTTTCTTTTAAAGCGGTAAAACCAAATCAGTCCCCAGGTGATGAGCGTAACTGCAAGGCCCCTGAACCACCATGTCTCCCAGAAAGGCGGTGTTATCGTAATAATTACTGAAGGTCCCTGGTCGTTCCAGACCCCGTCATTGTTGGATGCTTTTACATGAAAAACGTACCTGTCAGGACTCAAATTCGTGTAGGAGGCTTTTCTTTCATTGCCTACATAATTCCATTCCTTGTCTCTTCCGTCCAGTTTATATGCATATTGGTTGTTCTCAAGAGAGGTATAGTTTAAGGCTGCGAAGCTGAATGAAAATGTAGATTCTTTATAGGATAGTTTTATTTCCGTGGTTGCACTGATATCATTTTGGAGCGGGGAATTCTTTTCACCCGGAAGCATTTTTTTATTAAATATTTGAAAATCTGTGATATAAATTTTCGGTTTAAAAGTGTTTATTTTAATGTTTTCGGGATAAAAGCTGTTGAACCCATTGAGGCCTCCAAAAAACATTTCCCCGTTCTTTGTTTTTAAAAATGCGTTGGCTTCAAATTCAAGTCCCTGCAAACCATCCGCAGTATTGTACTTTTTGAATGCAAATGTCTCCGGGTTGAATTGCGTTATTCCATTAGAAGTCGAGATCCAGAAATTACCAAGATCGTCTTCAGTGATGCCCTTTATAAATTCCATGGAAAGGCCTGCCCGTTCCGTGTACACGGAGAAAGCATCTTTTTTAGGGTTGTACAGGTACAAGCCTGTCTGGCCAACCCATAACCTGCCTTTACTATCAATAAACAGGACGCGGAGATCAGGGATTTTTTCTTCGTTGTTAAAATAATGGATGAACCGCCTGGAACCGTGAAGCAGGCAGTTGAGCCCGCCATCATCTGTGCCAAGCCATATATTGCCTTTTTTGTCCTCATTGATGGATACAATATTATTACCGGTAAGCTTTGAGCTGTGTGTTGGATCGTCAATGATACGTGTAAATTTTTTTGTTGCGCGGTTAAAAAGGTTCAGCCCTCCGTAATAAGTAGCTATCCACAGGTTTTTTTCGTGGTCCTCAAATATCTTTTGAATGTAATTAGAACTAATTGAACCGGAGTCCGCAGGATTGTTTAAAAAACGGGTAAATTCTCCAGCGCGTTTGTTGTAAAGGTTTAAGCCTCCCCCGAATGTACCCACCCATAAATTACCCCCGGCATCTTTCATGATATCCAGTACTTCATTTGATCCCAGGGTATTTATATTATAGGGGTCATACTTAAAGTGTTGAAACGTCTTTTTGCCCCGATCGAGTAAATTAAGTCCTCCTCCGTCTGTACCTATCCATATATTGGAATCACTGTCTTCCCAAAATGCTTTTACATCATTATGACTCAAACTATTTGCCACCAGCTCCTGCCGGTAAAGATCGAATTTTTCAATTTTGGGCATGTATAAATTAAGGCCGCCCCTGTGCGTGCCCACCCATAAATTTCCCTGGTTGTCTTCAAAGAGGGCAGAAGCCGTTCTTTGAGATAAGCTAGATAAATTGTTGGGTTCATTCTGGTAATGGTAGAATGTACCCGACAAAACATGAAAATAATCAAGGCCGCCATTTACACTGCCAATCCATACTTGTCCTTTTTTATCAACCAGCAGGCTTCTCACAAGGTTGCCTGATAAAGAGGCCGAATCTTTTTCCTGGTGTTTGTAATGGATAAAGATTTTATCTTTCTCATTGAAAAAGATAAGCCCGTTTTCCGCTGTTCCCAAAACAAGGTTGCCCATCCGATCTTCTTTTATTAACCGGATAACATTGTTGCTTTTGTTTTTATTGAAATCTCCCAATTGCTGGTATGATTTAAAACTCCCGGTTTCGGGGTTAAAAAGATTGAGCCCATTTTCAGTACCTACCCAAAAATTTCCCTGAGTATCCTCGTACAAACAGTTTACCCGATCGTCACTGAGGCTTTTGGGTTTATCAGAACGGTGCTGAAAATAGGCAAACCCATTTTTTTCCGGGATAAACAAGTTAATCCCACCTCCCAGGGTGCTTATCCATAATCTTTGCTTCAGGTCCTCATAAATACCTGTAACCAGGTTATTGCTAAGGCTTTGGGAATTGCCGGGTATATGTTTGTAACGCGTAAAAATATTTTTAGCCTGGTCAAACCTGTTCAGTCCATTGATGGTTCCAATCCAAAGGTTTTGATTCCTGTCTTCATAGATATACCTGATATAATTATCGCTGATGCTGCTGCTGTCTTTGGGGTCAAAGCGGTAACTGACCATTTGATATCCGTCAAACCGGTTTAACCCATCCCGTGTTCCTATCCACATAAACCCCCGCTTATCCTGGTAAATGGCTTCAATGGTGCTGTTTGAGAGCCCTTGTTCAATACCTATATGCTTAAACTTAAGGGTAGGCTGTTGAGAAATTAATAGCAATGGCAAAAGGAAACCGGGGAGGCTGGCAAAGCAATATTTTAACCGGAAGTGCATGGAAAATGGCAATAAGTTATTTGATAGCTGGCTTTCAAAAAAAGTTCAGGGTAAAGTTAGCAAAACAGCAGTGTTTACATGTGCATGAAATCAGATAAGTCGAATAGGACTAAAATTCGGAACACTGGGATAAGTCACTGAATTACAACCTGTATACATTTGAATTCTAAATAAGCTGACGATTATTTAGCTAACGAAACTTAAACTAACTAAAATGAAAATGAAAAAACGATTGCGCCATATGGCATCGGTTATTCTTGCCCTAACGCTAAGCACAAATATCCTTGGCCAGCAAAAAATGATATTGGGAAAGGTAGGAGATGCCGCAAACGCACCACTTGCGGGTGTTACCGTAACCATTAAGGGTAAAACAACCACCACTTTTACCAACGAAAATGGCGTCTTTTCTATTTCGGCAGCGAAAGGAGACAGCCTGCTGTTTACTTCTGTGGGCTACAGTGATCTTATAGAGCGGGTTGGTAATTCCGGTACCATTAACGTCATGCTTAAAGCTACCTCCCTGAACCTTAACGAAGTGGTAGTGGTGGGTTATGGAACCCAAAAGAAAAAAGATATCACCGGTGCAGTCGTAAACATCAAAACCGCCAACCTTCCCCAAACGGCCAATACCTCTATTAATAATTTATTGCAGGGCAGGGCTGCCGGCCTGAACCTGGATCTTCGTTCTGCACAACCGGGTGGCAGGTTAAATGTAAATATCAGGGGTTCAGAAAATAGTCCGCTGTATGTTATTGACGGGGTACCGTTATTCAATAACAATGCAGCAGAGCCGGCTATTGTGTCTTTTGGTTCTACAGTAGAAACAGGTTTTAATGGTGGTATAGACCGGGATCCGCTGAGCACGCTTAACCCGTCTGATATTGAATCGGTAGATGTTTTGAAAGATGCAAGTGCCACGGCCATTTATGGATCTGCCGCATCAAATGGCGTTATTCTTATTACTACCAAAAAAGGAAAGGGAGACGGAAGGGTTACAACCGAATACCGTGGCAGCTATACCGTGCAGACACCAAAAAAATATTTTGATTTGCTGAACGCACATGATTTTATGCAACAGCAGGTAAGGCTGGCCAGGGATAAATTTCTGTACGATAATAACCTGGCGCCCTACGGTACTTCAACTGCCACCCCTGTATTTACACCCCTTTTTACGCAATCACAAATTGATGCAGCCGGTGCCGGAACGGACTGGTTGGGGTTGCTGATGAGAGATGGAAATGTACAGGAGCACAACCTTGCAGTATCGGGCGGAACGGAGAAAACAAAAATATATACTTCATTCAATTATTATAACAACAAAGCCATTGTTGAAAATTCAGACTTTGTGCGCTTCACGGGCAGGGTTAACCTGGAACAGAAATTAAGTAACCGGATTAAATTATCCGTTAACATGACGATGAGCCAGATAAACAGCAACAATGCTTCTACGGGCAATGGCGGCCAGTCAGAAAAATATAATTCTTTACAGGCAGCCTATGCTTTTTCGCCAGGTGTTGGCATCTTTGATGCAAATGGCAAATACACCAAAACACTGAATACATTAATTACCAATCCGGCGGCCTATGAAATTATCCAGGATAAGCTGCGCACAACACGGTTCTTTGCCGCACCAAACCTTGAATTTAAATTACTGGATAACCTGAAAATAAACCTTGTTGGCGGCATCGATAAAACTTCCTCCAACCGGCGGTTCTTCCTTCCTTCCAAAGTGCAGAATTATCTTTTCCCTGACGGCTTTGCGCAATTGTCGTCGCAATCCGTTAATAATTATACCAGCGAAGCGTATGCAACCTATACAAAATCTTTTGGCGATCACAGCCTTAACCTGGTCGGTGGCGGTGGTTACTACAAGAGTTTTAATGAGAACAACGCCATGCAGGGGGTAGGATTTTTTACCGATGCCCTGGGATACAATAATATTGGATTGGCTACCAACCGGGATAAGACCCTGATTATGTCTTTCCGTTCACCTGATCTTATTAAAATATCACAATTTTTCAGGGCCAATTATTCTTACAAATCCAGGTACGTACTCACGTTTAATGCCCGTAATGACGGATCAAGTTCTTTTGCCGAAAATAAGAAATGGGGATTCTTTCCGGGTGTGTCAGCAGCCTGGCGCCTGAGCGAAGAATCATTTTTATCGCATTCAAAAATAATTTCTGATCTTAAACTGCGTGGCGGGTATGGAACGGTGGGCAATGATGCAGGACTGAATGCGCTTGCACTGTATTCCAATGGCGGAGGAAATTTCCTGATTGGCAATACTTTTTATCCCAGTGTGGCGCTCTCCCAGCTTGCCAACCCCGATTTGTCATGGGAGACCATCCGGTCAACCAATATAGGAATTGATTTCGGGTTGTTTAAAGGAAGGCTTAGTGGTACGATTGATGTTTTCAGAAGGGATCGTTTAAATATACTGGCGGTTGTTCCTTTGCCTGCCAATAACGCGGTTAATACTTTAAATGTTAACCTGGGTTCGCAGCGCAGTGAAGGCATGGAGTTCTCTATCAATTCTGTCAATCTTGATGGAAAGATCAAATGGGAGACATCTTTTAATATTTCCACTTACAGGAATCACTGGTTAAAAAGATCACCTTATACTGCCTTACAGCCTTACCAGGCTGCAACCGATCGTACCGATATTGTTTTTGGATGGAAAACAAACGGGGTTATTCAAAATACAAGTGGCAAACCCGCAGGTATGCCCAATGGAAGATTGGGGAACGTAATTTACCAGGATATCAATAACGATAATATGATTAACACAGCGGATGTGGTTGCATTGGGTTATACAACCCCCAAATGGAGTTTTGGTTTTGGAAACCGCGTCAGCTACAAAAATTTTGACCTGGATGTTTTTCTGTACGGAAAACTAAAACAGTATTTGCTGAACAATTTATCCGGGTTCTACGGCCCTGCGCGAACTGCCGGGACAGACGCTCAGAATACATTGTCTGATATCAAAAATGTATGGACTGCTGATAACGTAAACGGTGTTTTACCAGGCATTGCCACCAACCCTTATGATGGCAACAATCCCAGCGGTAACAATGATTTTTACCGCCAGAATGTAAATTTTCTGCGTCTCAGGAATATCACACTGGGGTACACCTATAATGCAAAGAAGTGGATACACAGCGCCCGCCTGTTTGTTGATATACAAAATGCAGCGCTCTGGACAAATTACAAAGGATACGATCCGGAAATTGCTGTTGGCAATGAAGGCAACCCGTACCCGCAGGCATTGTCTACTACAGTGGGTATAAATATAAATTTTTAATTTTTTAAATATACAAACATGAAAAAGTTAAGATTGATCTTGCTGGTTTTTGTTTTAACTGCCAGTGGCCTTTCCATATTCAGTGGTTGTAAAAAACAACTGGAAACAAAAGTAAACTCGCAATTGACGCCCCAGAATTTTTACCAGTCAGAGGGCGATGCCAATGCGGCGCTGATAACACTGTATATTCCATTTTCATCCAACTGGGGCAACCCTGATCCGGGTAATAATGTATGGTATGCCGCCTTTTACAATGCTGATATTAAAACATACCTGTCAAAATCCATGGTGGGTACAGACGAATTGTACAATGAAGGCACGGATGGCAACACGGCCCCTTTATTTAATTTTACCTGGGGCGCTTCCAGCTGGACACTTGCCAGTGGAAATGAAGCGGTTTATTCCAAGATTACCTATGTAGCAAAAGCTACCGAAATTATAGAAGCCATCAGTAAATCAAATGCGGTGAGTGCATCGGTGAAAAAAAGTTATGTTGCACAGGCAAAGTCTTTGCGCGCATGGCTGATGTATGTTTTGTATGATTTTTACGGCCCGCTGAATGTAAAAACTGATTATGCAACACTTACAGATACTGCGGCAACACCCAGGCTTACCGATGCAGCGTACACAGCGCAGATTGAAAAAGACCTGGCAGAAGCTTTGCCTGATCTAACGGATAAATACAATGCCGATGCTGCAAATTGGGGAAGGGTCTCAAAAGGCGTTGCCAAAATGATCTTATTGAAATTATATATGCAAACCAAACAATGGGCAAAAGCGGAACAGGCAGCGAAAGATATCGTGGGCATGGGATATTCACTTTTAACCGGCCCATCAGGGTATATGAATGTATTCAGGAACAAAGCAAACAGTGAGATCATCTATGCTGTTCCCGCCAATTCAGCGTCGCCTAATTTCTGGGCCCAGGAAGTTTTCCCGACTGATTTCAAACAGGCTTCCAATATTCCTGCCAGGGGCGTAGGTTGGTTGACCCAGTACATGCCCTGGTCTTTTTATGATAAGTATGAAGCCGGTGATCTGAGAAGAACCACTACTATTCTTGATTCTTATGTTACGCAGGGCAATGTCACCAAAGACAGAAACTCCGGGATGAGGGGCGCTATTCCGCTGAAATATACACTTATTCCCAACTCCACACCGGACCAGCCTGTTGACGTGGTTGTATTCCGCTATGCTGAAGTTCTTTTGTCTCTTGCAGAAGCCATCAATGAACAAAGAGGCCCGGTTGATGCGTATCAATACGTAAACCAGGTTCGTGCAAGGGCAGGGGTAAGCGATTTTTCCGGAATGAACGCAGCACAGCTCAGAACAGCACTTTTAGATGAAAGAGGACGTGAACTATATGGGGAAGGCGTACGCAGGCAGGATTTGATTCGCAACGGCAGCTATATTTCAAATGCCATCACAAGAGGAAAAACCAATGCGCAACCATTTCATGTGCTGTTTCCAATTCCCAATTCTGTAATTGTACAGGGAAGAGGTGTTATCCAGCAGAACCAGGGATATTAAAGACATTTTTTTTCTAATGAGCAATTGTTAAGCATCCCGGCTGGTATGGCAGTATTGGCCGGATAGGTTTGGCAGGGCTGCCTCAACTGATAAGAATACAGGCAGCCCATTTTTTACAACAGGACCCTCCTTGTAAAAACACAAACAGATTTTCGGTTCACGATTACAGATGAATAATGATGAATAAAAAATGGTCCTGTATTTTTATTTTATTCCTTTCCATTGGCTGTAAAAAAAATATAACGGCAACGGATAGTGGAACCAGCCCGGGAGGGGGTTCCGTTGCAGGGAGCATTGAATTTGCCAAAGGAGCCGACATCAGCTGGCTGACACAAATGGAAGCAGCGGGCAGGAAATTCTATAACATTGCGGGTACTGAACAAGACTGTATAAAAATAGTAAAGGATATTGGCGTAAATGCTATCCGGCTGCGGGTATGGGTAAATCCTGCCGATGGCTGGTGCAATACCACCGACCTGGTTACTAAGGCCATACGGGCAAATGCGACAGGAATGAAGATACTGCTCGATTTTCATTACAGTGATTCATGGGCCGATCCGGGAAAACAATATAAACCGGTTTCCTGGGCCGCACAGGATTTTTCTGCATTGCAGCAATCCGTTGCCGCCCATACCACCGCGGTATTAAGCGCACTTAAAACAAATGGGATTACGCCTGCCTGGGTTCAAATTGGCAATGAAACCAATGATGGAATGCTATGGCCCGATGGTAAGGCCTCTGCCAATATGGGCAATTTTGCCAAATTGATAATAGCGGGCTACAATGCAGTTAAGGCAGCAGACACGTCCATGAAAGTGATTGTGCACCTGTCTAACGGTTATGATAATGGCCTTTTCCGCTGGCTGTTCGACGGGTTAAAAAACAATGCTGCCAAATGGGATATCACCGGAATGTCGTTGTACCCGTCTGCTACTAACTGGTCTTCATTGAATACGCAATGCCTTGCAAACATGAATGATATGGTAGCCCGTTACGGAAAACCGGTGATGGTTGTTGAAACAGGGATGAGCTGGTCAGATGCGCCTTCCTGTAATACTTTTATTACTGATTTGATAACGAAACTAAAAAGCCTCGGCAACAATGGGCTGGGCGTTTTTTACTGGGAGCCGGAAAGCTATAATAACTGGCAGGGTTATAGCCTTGGCGCTTTTGATAATGACGGCAAACCAACGGTTGCTTTAAATGCTTTTAATTAATAGTTCTATTTGTTTTTATTTTCTGTAACACTACAACAGTACTAAAGGAAATCTCATGCGAATTACTTTTATTTTGACAGTTCTTTTACTATCAGCAACAACGCAGCATCTTATTGGCCAGGAAAATAAGCAAGCGGGTAATTTGGTGTATGCAGACAAAACGGGCGTTTTACGATGGACAAAAAATAATGCAGAAGCTTCTTTTTTTGGCGTCAATTACACCGTGCCCTTTGCTTACGCATACCGTGCGCATAAAATGCTGCATATTGATATTGAAAAAGCAATGCAGCAGGATGTATATCACCTGGCAAGACTTGGTCTTGATGCATTCAGGGTGCATGTCTGGGATACAGAGATATCAGATACACTGGGCAATCTCATAGAAAATGAACATTTACGGTTATTTGATTTTCTGCTGGCCGAATTAAAGAAAAGGAATATTAAAACCATTATTACCTCGATTGCTTTTTGGGGCAATGGCTATCCTGAAAGAGATGAAATGACCCCCGGGTTTTCACGCAAATATGGAAAGGTAGGAGCCACATCCAACGATACAGCCATTGTAGCACAGGAACATTACCTGCAGCAATTCTTCAAACATATTAATCCTTATACAAAACTCAGTTATGGGAACGACCCGGATGTAATTGCGGTTGAACTGAACAACGAACCCAGTCACAGCGGTCCCAAAAGCGGGGTAACCAATTATATCAACCGCCTGGCAGCTGCAGTAAAAAGTACGGGCTTCACAAAGCCGCTGTATTATAATATCAGCCAGTCGCCGTATTATGCAGATGCAGTTGCCAAAGCGGCTGTGGATGGCGTCAGTTTTCAATGGTATCCAACGGGCCTTGTGGCCAACCAGGAAGTGAAGGGAAATTTTTTGCCCAACGTAGATCATTACACCATTCCCTTTGATACCATTCCGGAATACCTTACCAAATCAAGGATGGTATATGAATTTGATGCGGCCGACCTGTTACAATCCTGTATGTACCCTGCTATTGCGAGAAGCTTCAGGGAAGCGGGTTTTCAATGGGCTACACAATTTGCCTATGATCCCATGGCGCTGGCGTATGCGAATACAGAATACCAGACCCATTATTTAAACCTCGCGTACACGCCTTCCAAAGCCATTAGCCTGCTGATAGCTGCTGAAGTATTTCACAGGGTGCCAAGGTTAAAGAATTATGGTAATTATCCCGCTGACAGTTCCTTTGATGTTTTCAGGGTTAGCTACAGGAATAATTTGAGTGAAATGAATACAGAACAGCAATTTTATTATTCCAATACCACGCAGACTAAACCGGCTAACAGCAGTAAACTTACAGCCATTGCCGGGGTAGGCAGTTCTGCAGTGGTACAATACCGCGGGTCAGGCGCTTATTTTTTAGATAAAATAGAACCAGGGGTTTGGCGGCTGGAACTAATGCCAGATGCAGTTCATATAAGAGATCCTTTCGAACGGGCTTCACCCGGCAAGGAAGTTACCCGTATTCAATGGAAAACAGCTATGATGCAAATCACACTGCCTGATCTGGGATCGGGGTTTACCATAAAAGCGCTGAATGATGGAAACGTTTATTCGGTTGCCGCTGCTGCAGACAGTTTTCAAATTCAGCCGGGTACTTACCTGTTGACAAGTAAAGGAAAAACAATTTCTCCCGGTAAAAAAAATATCGGGGTTATCGGCTTAAACGAATTTGCAGCACCGGCATCTTTCTCAACCAGCATGTTTGTGCAGCATAAACCTTTTGCAGAAATTGCGGCGGGCAAGCCATTGACCCTTCATGCAAATGTGGTTGGTATAGATACGGGCAGGGTAATCTTACAGGTAAGCAGGCTGGGGGGTGGACAGCCGCGAATGATTCCTATGGTTACTGCGGGTGCTGCAGACTACCAGGCAGTTGTCCCTGCTGAACTACTTGTCCCAGGTCTGCTGCAATACCGTATTATATTGCAAAAAGGGGATGATTATGCAGTTTTTCCCGGCGATTTCAGGAGCAATCCATTTGCCTGGGATAATTATAGCAATGAAACATGGAAGACCTATATAGCAGATGCACATGGAAGAATTGAAATATACAATCCCACAAATGACCGGGATGCCCGTATCTACCCTTCATTCCGGCGAAATTTCCAGTCATCCTTCATTACAGCGGAAATGCCTCAACAGTTGGTATTGAGACTGGCAACCTCCGAACTGAGCGGCGACCACATCATTGGATTCCAGCAATTTTTTGCGGATAAGCTGAAAGGCAGAACGCCGGAGACCAACCTGCAGGGAAAGCTTATGATCAGGGCAAGAACCGGTGAAGCCAGGCCGCTACAGGCAAAAGTTATTTTAACCAGCGCAGATGCTGTTTCCGTGGCTGCATTTATTACACTGACGGATCAGTTCACCGACATTGAAGTGCCACTCAACAACCTGCTTCAGGATTCCGCGCTGGTAATGCCAAGGCCTTATCCTGGCTTCCTGCCATTGAAATTTAAAGCAGCAGGTCCGGTTACCCCATTTACATTATCCGGTATGGAGAAAATTGAAATAACGATAGGGTCAGATGTATTGCCCGCAGCATTTAAACAACCGTATAGCATAGAAATAGCATCGGTATGGTTTCAAAACAATAAGAATAAATAGAAAAATTAATTTCAGGCCCTGGTACTTCATATGAACCATTCATTTTAAAAATTTGCCGATGAAAAAAGCGGGTCCGCTAATAGCATTTGTATTAATGATTCAATCTTTTAACGTTTGTGTTGCCGCTGCGGACAGTGTTCGCCAGCGATTATCAATGGACAGGGGCTGGCGTTTTTCATTGACAGATACGGCAGGTGCAGAAAAGGTATTGTTTAATGATAGCAGGTGGAGGCTGCTTGACCTGCCACACGACTGGAGCATTGAAAGTGAATTTATAAAAGATGCGCCCACCGGTGGTGGTGGCGGTTACCTGCCAACCGGCGTTGGGTGGTACCGCAAACATTTTAATTTGCCAAAATCAGCAATGGTAAAAAATGTCTTACTTGAATTTGATGGCGTGTACCAGAACAGTGATGTATGGATAAATGGTCATCATTTAGGGCATTATCCCAATGGCTATATGAGTTTTTCTTATGGCCTGGCAGCTTATATTAAAGCTGGCGAAAATATCATAACAGTCCGGGTTGACAATTCCCTGCAGCCCAACACCCGTTTCTATTCGGGCTCCGGAATTTACCGGCATGTATGGCTGACCATCTCCAACCGGCTGCATGTTGCACAATGGGGCACTTATATTACTACGCCAATGGCTGAAGCAGCATCCGCAACAGTGCTTATTAAAACCAGTATCGAAAACAACAACGCGCTTGCTAAAAATGCCCTGTTGCGTTCCATTCTCTTTGATATGAATGGCAATGAAGCGGGGCGGATAGAATCACCCATTTCAGTGAAGGCAAATAACAGGATTGAATCAGAACAAAAGATAATCCTTTCGTCTCCCGGCTTGTGGTCGCCGGAAACGCCCCATATGTACAGGCTTTATTCTGTAATAATAGACAACGGAAAAGCAGTGGATGATTTGAACTCGGCATTTGGTATCCGTGACATACAGTATGATGTGAACAAAGGGTTCCTGTTAAATGGAAAGCATGTTAAGATGAATGGTGTTTGCCTGCACCATGATGCAGGAAGCGTAGGGGCTGCGGTTCCTGAAGCCATGTGGATGCGCAGGTTGCAGCTTTTAAAAGAAATGGGATGCAATGCCATCAGGACATCGCACAATCCTGTAGCGCCGGAGTTTTTGGACTTATGCGACCGCATGGGCTTTCTTGTGATGGACGAAATATTTGATGAATGGAAGGCGGCCAAAGTAAAATACGGGTACAGTAATTATTTTGATCAATGGTCGCAGCATGATTTGATTGGGTTTATTCACCGCGACCGCAATCACCCTTCCGTTGTAATGTGGAGTGCGGGCAATGAAATTGGCGAACAAAAACAGGAGAAGGGGTATGAAATACTGCGGCCCCTGATTGAAACCTTTCACCAGGAAGATCCTACCCGCCCGGTTACTACGGGTAATGATAATATAGCTGCAGACAATGGTTCTGCAACGCTTCCATTTCTTCAGCTGCTTGATATCGTTGGCTATAACTATGTAGATCGCTGGCATGAACGAAGGGAGTTATTTTATAGTATTGATCGCCATGACCACCCTGACTGGAAGATGACAGGCACCGAAAGCGTTTCAATTTCGGGTGTTCGTGGTAGTTATTATGGAGGAGGCTTTTCCGGAATCGATTCTTCTGTTGTAAGACCTGCCAATATGGGCAGCGTTATCCGTGCAGAGCAACTCTGGAAATTTGTTGCTATTCATGATTATGTGATAGGTGATTTTATGTGGACAGGAATTGACTACCTCGGTGAAGCAAGATGGCCCAATAAGAATGCAGGTTCCGGTGTAATTGATCTGTGCGGTTTTCCCAAAGACGCCTATTACTTCTATCAAAGCCAGTGGACGCAAAAGCCAATGATCCATCTTTTTCCGCACTGGAACTGGAAAGGAAAAGAGGGAAAAATAATACAGGTGATGGCCTATACCAATTGCGATAGCGTGGAGTTATTTTTAAATGGAAAGTCATTTGGAATAAAGGCGCTGGCATTTCCACGACAGGGTAATTCCGGCGGATGGAACAGGTACGACAGGACGCCGGTCAATACTACGACCAGTGATTTGCACCTGGTTTGGGATCTGCCCTACGAACCCGGCACACTGAAAGCGGTGGGCAGGAAAGGAGGTAACGTGGTTGATGAGCAGGAGATTCATACGACGGGGCCGCCCACAGCTATCCGTTTAACAGTTGACAGGAAAACTATCCAGGCAGATCCCCGTGACGTGGCACATGTAAAAATTGAACTGGTTGATGAGAATGGGTATGCAGTACCCGACGCGGATAATCAAATAAAGTTAACGGTTGAAGGAGAAGGAAGCCTGATTGGTTTTGACAATGGCAATCCTGCTGATCATACATCCATGAAATCCAGTTTGCGCAAAACATTCAATGGCCTGGCACTTGCAGTTATCCAGGGCAGTCGCAGGCCCGGCACTATTCATATACGCGCTGCCTCACCGGCAATGAAAGAAGCAACAGCAGAAATTATTACAACAGCAATGCCGGGGCCGGTTGCCGGCATCGACCCATTTAAAAACTAAAAGCTTTATATTTTAAATACAGATCATGAAAATGCACTTGCTATCAAAAATAATACTTGCAGGTTTGTTATTAAACAGCATCAAAACAACCGCACAGCAAAATGAAATCCTTTTATGGTCAAACGGCGCACCAGGCTCCGAAGCCAAAACAGGTATGGAAAAAGTAAGGTTGGTGGAAGGCGATCATGTTATTTCAAATATTCACCATCCATCTGTAACCCCTTATTTGCCTGCAAGGGAAAAAGCAACCGGTGCAGCAGTTATCATTGCACCGGGCGGCGGGCACCGCGAACTATGGATTGATCATGAAGGGTACAATCCTGCGAAATGGTGCAGTGACCGGGGCATTGCAGCTTTTGTACTGAAGTACCGGCTGGCGCACGATACCAATTCTACTTACACGATAGATAAAGATGAACTGGCCGATATACAGCGCGCCATCCGGTTGGTAAGAAGCCGCGCAAAAGAATGGGGTATTGATACGGCACGCATCGGTGTGATGGGTTTTTCGGCAGGGGGAGAAGTAGCTGCCCTGTCGGCTATGCATTTTGATAATGGCCGCCAGGGTGCTGCCGAAGCAATCGAGCGCTTTAGTTCAAGGCCCTCATTCCAGGCATTGATTTACCCCGGCAATTCGGCCAGGTTGGAAGTTGCAGACAATGCTCCGCCCGTATTTCTTGTTGGCGGTTACAATGACCGGCCTGATATAGCGGAAGGTATTGCCCTGCTGTATCTCAAATATAAAAAAGCAAAGGTATCGGCGGAACTGCATATTTATTCGGAAGCGGGCCATGGCTTTGGTATGCGGGAAAGAAACCGTGGCGCAGTAACTGGCTGGCCATCGAGGTTTGAAGAGTGGTTAGCAGACCGGGGGTTCTTAAAAAAATAAACAGGAGCAGAACTGTAAAACAATCATTATGAAAATGACATACTTGTTTTTACTATGGGCGGCTGTTTGTGCTGTTTTTCCAGCTGCATCTGGCCCCGCAGACGATCTTAACGCAGTATTGGTACTGGATGCAAAAACAATGCTGGGCGAAGGTTCCATATGGCATCCCAAAGAAAATAAATTGTATTGGATAGATATAGAAGGAAGGACGCTGCATATCTATGATCCTGTTTCGCAAGAAGACAAAGTATTCCCGGTTGGTGCAAGAATTGGTACCGTGGTACCGGTACAAAACGGGGGCGCATTGCTGGCGCTGCAAAATGGTCTTTATAAAATAGATACGCATACCGGCAAACTTAGCTTTCTTATTAACCCCTTGCCAGATACGGTGAATCTTCGTTTTAATGATGGCAAGTGTGATCCTTCCGGAAGGTTTTGGGTAGGAACGCTTGCGCTGGATGCAAGAAGAAGGGGAGCGGTGTTGTACAGGTTTGATACAGATAAAAATATTCACCTGGTGCTGGATAGTGTTAGTATTTCTAACGGTATTGTATGGACGTCCAGTAAAAAGATTATGTATTATAATGATACGCCCACAGGCACCATACAGGCTTTCGACTATGATGATAAAACAGGCGCCATTTCAAACCGCCGGGTGGCAATAAAAATTCCAAAGGGGATGGGGGCGCCGGACGGGATGACCATTGATGCACAGGACAATCTTTGGGTGGCATTATGGGGTGGCGGTATGGTGGGTAAGTTTGATCCTGTTACAGGCGAATTACTTCAAAAAATTAAAGTGCCTGCACCCAATGTTTCTTCTTGTGCATTTGGCGGCAAAAACCTGGAGACGCTGTACATCACTACGGCCCGTGCCTGGATGAATGCAGATAAATTAATAGAATTTCCACTCAGTGGTGGCCTGTTTGCTGTGAAGCCAGGTGTGCACGGTGTACCAGCTGAATTTTACAAAGGGAAATTATAATAACCATCATATACAGCATACTACTATTGTTTTTCGCAGGCAATTATTTACCGTTTTTGGCATCAGCCTGCTCTGTGTTTGTTGTTTTGGTTTTTAAAGAATGAATTCATCAATAGCTGCAACGAAGTAGTGGAGAAATATACTATCAAATAATTTACCAGTAAGATGAATATACATGCCATGCAAAAAAAGATACTTGCCATTGCGTTTTTTATGGCTTTTTTATTGAATACATATGCCCAAAAGCAGCTATTTAACAGTGGCTGGGAATTCTATAAAGGATCAGATACCGTTTTCTCAGAAGAGATGCTGATTAAAACAGCTACAACAAAATGGGTAAAAATTACATTACCGCATACCGCTAATATTGAGCCTGTTCAGAAAAAAGGACAGCAATGGCAGGGCATCTGCTTTTACAGGAAATTTTTTGCTGTGCCGGTATTAGCCAAAGAAAAACATGTGGCCATACAATTTGATGCCGCCATGCAGGAAGCGGATGTGTATGTAAATGGCAAACATGTCTTCAGGCATATAGGAGGGTACCTGCCATTTTATATCGACATTTCAAATGAGGTAAATGCTGGTCATGAGAATAATATTTTAGTCAGGCTGGATAACAGGGACAACCCGCTGATACCACCCGGTAAACCCCTGAAGACCCTGGATTTTAATTATTACAGCGGCATTTACCGGAATGCCTGGCTGATCGTAAAGGATAAATTACATTTTTCCAATGCGATTGCCGACAATAAAATTGCTGGCGGCGGCATATTTGTCCATTATGAGCATAGTAGGCCAGGATCGGCAACCATCATTGTAAAAGCAACCATCAACAATGATGGCAAGACCGGAATGACTGCGCAAATGCGGCTTACGCTTACTGACAAATCCGGTAAAATAGTTGCCCGCTCATTATCGGGGAACCGGCCTGTTGGCGCTGTTGCTTCAGCTGAGTTTATACAGAAAATGGGTCTGGTTAAGCCTGTTTTATGGTCTCCCGAAAATCCTCACCTCTACCAGCTGAAAGTAGAAGCAGTAAACAACGGTAAAGTAATTGATATTGAAATCATCCAAACGGGAATAAAAACAATCCGTATTGAACCGGATGCATTTTATTTAAATGATAAAAAGATAAAAATCAGGGGAACCAACCGCCACCAGGAATATCCATACATTGGTAATGCACTTTCTGACAACGCGCAATACCGGGATGCCTGGAAAATAAAACAGGCCGGTTTTAATTTCGTCCGCTGTAGCCATTATCCACAGTCGCCTGCTTTTTTAGATGCCTGTGACCAGTTAGGTATCATGGTAATGGATCCAATACCAGGATGGCAGTTCCCGGGAAATGACAGTTTCCGGGTAAACAGTTACCAGAATATCCGGGAAATGATAAGGCGGGATCGTAACCATGCGTCTATTGTTTTGTGGGAGGCCTCACTCAATGAGACCGGCATGAAAAAGGAGTATATGCAAAAAGCACATGCAATTGTTCACGAAGAATTGCCTTTCCCGGGCATTTATTCTGCAGGTTGGATAAACGATGTGTACGATGTTTTTCTGCCGGCACGGCAGCACGCCAAAGCCCCTGACTATTGGAAGAAATATAATAAAGCAATGCCGCTGTTAATAGCAGAATATGGCGACTGGGAATATTATGCGCAGAATGCAGGCTTTAACCAGACCGCTTATAAAGATCTTAAACCGGAGGAAAGAACATCAAGACAATTGCGCGGCGCGGGAGAAAAAGGCTTACGGCAGCAATCACTCAATTACCAGGAAGCACACAACGACGATTTATATGGCCGTGCTATAGGAGATGTTAACTGGTTAATGTTTGATTATAACCGGGGGTATGCCGATGATATAGAGGCATCGGGTATTATGGATATTATGCGGCTTCCTAAATTCTCATTTTATTTTTATCAAAGCCAGCTGAATCCGGTTGGCAATAGTGTATTTAATAAACCTATGTTGTTTATCGCCAGTTACTGGCAGCATAACACAGACACGGCTGTAAAAATTTATAGTAATTGTGATGAGGTTGAATTTTTTTTAAACGGGCAGTCAATGGGGCGTCAGCATCCGGACGTTGACCAGTATTCAACTAACCTGGAGCACCCGCCGTTTACTTTTCATTTACCTGCTTATCGCCCTGGCATACTAAAGGCAACAGGGTACATAAAAAATAAAATGGTTGTACAGCAACAACAGTATACAGCAGGAGATCCTGCCGGAATCAGGCTTCGCGCAGACTACAGCAATAAAAATTTAACAGCGGGTCAGAATGATATTGTATTTATCTATGCCGATATCGTAGATAAAAATGGAACCATCGTTCGCGATGCCGCCAATGCTGTTGAATTCCAGGTTACCGGTGATGCCGCAGCCATAGGGGAGAACCCGGTTGCTGCAGAGGCAGGCACTGCTGCAATTTTGTTGAGAGCGGGTAAAGTACCTGGTAAAATAATAATTTCCGCAAAAGGAGTAAACATCAAAGGAGCAAACCTTGTGCTGCATTCAAATTAAGAAAGGATACTCCTGCACCAAAGGTTTGCTGCGTGCCTGCCCCGCAAAAATAAAACAATAACTTTTTTGAGATTAGGTAAAACATACAATTGAAAAAGCAGGATTATGAAAAACAGCACTCAATATATATGGCTCGGCCCGTCAATTTTTTTTATGCTGATTATTTTTGCAGCATGCGCTGGAACAAAATTAAACAATGGAGGATCAAAGGGACCGGTTGTGGGAGCGTCCTGGAATTTGCCATTGCCCGGCAAATCAATGATCGGAATGGTTTGGATAAACCCAGGAACATTTACCATGGGTAGCCCTGTTTCGGAACCAGGCCGTAAGACAGACGAAGGACCGGAGACAAGGGTAACGCTTACAAAAGGATTTTGGCTGGGGAAAACGGAACTTACCATCGGAGCATGGAGAGCCTTAACGGGCATTGGAATACACGGGCAGGTGATCAGCATGCTGAACGATGATGTTGTGTATGATTTTGGCGGTCAGCAAAAGACACTAAGGGATTTTATGGGGTTTCAACGCAACGATCCTGAAAAAATAGTGGCCAATACAACCGATAGCTTGCCGATGTATTTTGTCAGCTGGAACGATGCGGTGAATTATTGTCAGCTGCTGACCAAACAGGAGCGGGCAGCGGGTCGTCTTCCTGAAGGATATGAATACAATTTACCTACAGAGGCGCAATGGGAGTTTGCCTGCAGGGCCGGAACATCTGGCGCAACATTCAACGGGCCAATGCTGCTGCAGGTTAATCATGCAGCAGTATTAGAAAACATTGCATGGTATGGTGGAAACAGTACAAAAAACTACACAGGCAAAGGCCTGGGGAATAGTTTTGCCGGGCCGCGGAATGCGGGAGAAAAGTTGGCAAATGCCTGGGGCCTCCAGGATATGTATGGTAATTTATGGGAATGGTGCCGGGATTGGTATGGCCCTTATACCGGTGGAAAACGCATCGATCCAACAGGGCCTCTTACCGGCACAGGCAGGGTAAATCGTGGGGGAAGCTGGGGCAGTGCTGCTGCTGATGAACGTTCGGCTAACCGTGCCAAAAACCCACAACCGGAAAAAAGCGCTTACCGGGGTTTTCGCATCGCACTTTGCCCGGTCCAATAAGAATCATAAAAGATCCAATGCTATACATTTCATTGCGGTTGTTTAGTGCTGGTACAATAAAGAACAGGCGTGATTATAAAATAAGAAACCGATCCTGCTGCCAGTGATTGCCTTGTATGCAAAGTTTTGGTAGTGGTGTATAAAAAAACGAGCTTGTAGACTGAATAAGTCAAACTAAAATGTTCTAACGATGGATAAGCACTCAACCCGCAGAAATGTACTGAAGCAATTAAGCCTTGGTTCCCTGGCATTGGGTACAACAGGATTTTTATCATCATTCCGTGGAAAAGAAAAAATGGAAGAAGAAAATTACCAGTTGAAAGGCAATGTCAATCACTCGGTTTGCTGGTGGACCTATAATTTCATGCCACTGGACGAATTGTGCCGGGCTGTGAAAAAAATCGGGTTTCATGCCATCGATCTCGTTGGGCCAAAGGACTGGCCTGTGCTCTTGCAAAATAATATTTTTTCAAGCATGTGCAATGGTGCAGAAATTAATTTGACAGACGGTTGGAACCGGAAAGAATTTCATTCCACTTTAATAAAAAATTATTCAGATCATATTGAACTGGTGGCAAAAGCAGGATATAAAAACCTGATTTGTTTTAGTGGCAACCGGAGGGGAATGGATGACGAAACTGGTTTAAATAATTGTACGGAAGGTTTAAAGCAAATAATGAGCCTGGCAGAAAAAAACGGGGTCACTATACAGATGGAACTGCTGAACAGTAAAATAAATCATAAGGATTATATGTGCGACCGGAGCCTGTGGGGAATTGAACTGGTAAAAAGAATTGGTTCGGCAAATTTCAAACTGCTGTACGATATTTATCATATGCAGATAGATGAAGGCGATGTGATCCGTACAATAAAAGAGAGCCATCAATACTTTGGGCATTACCATACAGGCGGTGTGCCCGGCCGGCATATTATTGACGAATCACAGGAATTGTATTATCCTGCAATTATTAAAGCCATTATGGAAACCGGGTTTACAGATTACCTGGCGCAGGAGTTTCTTCCTACATCAATTGAAAAAGAAGCCAAAATTAAAGAATTGAAAAAGGCAGTAAGGATTTGTGATGTATAAAAAGTGTTTTATTCAACTCCAGTAAGTATCAAATCATCTTCCGGCAGTATTATGTACAGGAATAGCAGGATTTATTAAAAATCATGTATAGCTATTTCAGGACGGGACAAGCCGTACCAAAACCGTACAATGCCATATCAAAAACGAACACTTCTTACCTTGAAGCCCGCCACTAACGAGTTGATTTATAACAGGCTGATAAAATGGCTTCAGATTAGATACAGTTTTCCATACAAAAGTTTGTACTATGCTCAAGATGTACTTTACAACCGCCTGGCGTAACCTGGTAACGGATAAACTGTATTCGGTGGTGAATGTCCTCGGCCTTTCCATTGGTATCAGCATCGCGGTGCTCATTGGTTTATGGATGTATGACGAGCTGTCTTTCGACAAAACTTTTAAGAACTATGACCATATAGCGCAGGTGATCCAGAACGTGAGTAACAATGGTGAAGTACAAACCTGGCGGAATGTGCCCTACCCCTTAGCAGAAGAATTGCGTAAAAATTATGGCAGCGACTTCAAACACATTGCGATGGCCGTGAATTGGGGGAGTCATGTTATCAATTATGGCGACAAAAAACTGAAATCGACCGGTGGGTATTTTGAAAAAGAAATGCCGGAAATTTTTTCGCTTCAGATGTTAGCGGGCAGACGCGATGCGCTAAAAGACCCTTCTTCTGTGATGGTATCAGCCTCCGCAGCGAAAGCCTATTTCGGTGACGGGGATCCTGTTGGCAAACTGGTTAAAGTGGATCAGCAGGAACCCCTGAAAATCGCTGGGGTCTACAAAGACTTCCCACGCAATTCCACTTTGTACAATCTTGACTTTATTGCTTCCTGGGACTTCTGGTACCGTATCAACAATAATTTCAAAGACATGGAAGACCCCTGGCGGCCTAATTTCACCACCCTGTTTGTTCAGATAAATGACCAGGCTGATTTTGCCACCATATCTTCCAGGATTAAGGATGCAAAACTGAAAAAAGTCAATGAGCAACTACAGAAAAAAAAGCCGGCCCTTTTCCTCCAACCCATAAGCCGCTGGCACCTGTATTCAGAATTCAAAGATGGTGTAAACAGCGGGGGCGCTATTAAGTATGTTACCATGTTTGGGATTATCGGCATGTTCATTTTGCTGCTTGCATGTATCAACTTTATGAACCTGAGTACGGCCCGGAGTGAAAAACGGGCAAGGGAAGTAGGCATCCGCAAAACGATAGGTTCCCGGCGCATACAGTTGATTATACAATTTTTTGCCGGCTCCCTGCTAACGGTCCTGGTTGCTTTTATACTGGCCCTGTTATTTACCCGACTTGCATTGCCGTTCTTTAATGGTATAGCAGATAAGAGCATGGAGATTCCCTGGAACAACCCATGGTGCTGGCTGACGGGCGCCGTATTCATCGTACTAATTGCACTGGTGGCGGGAAGCTATCCTGCCTTTTACCTTTCTTCTTTCAAACCGGTAAAAGTACTTAAAGGCACCTTCAAGGCGGGACGGTTTGCGGCTTTGCCCAGAAAAATACTAGTGGTTATTCAATTCAGTGTTTCGGTATCGCTTATTATCGGCACGGTGATAGTCTATAAACAGATTCAATTCGCCAAAGACAGGCCGGTAGGCTATTCCCGTGCAAACTTAATTGCATTGTATACGGAAGGAACAGCCATCCATGATCATTTCAGTGCTGTTAAACAGGACTTACTACAGTCTGGTGCTGTTACCTCCATCGCCGAATCGGAAAGCCCCACTACTGCCGTTTGGAACAGCACCAGTGGTTTTAGCTGGCCGGGTAAAGATCCAAATCTGTCCACAGACTTCGGCGTAGTGAACGCTTCGCACGATTACGGTCAGACAATCGGGTGGAAAATAAAACAGGGACGTGGGTTTTCGACATCGTTTCCTACCGATTCATCCGCCATTGTTTTAAACGAAGCTGCTGTGCGTTTTATGAATTTAAAAGAACCGCTTGGGGTAACGCTGACGCGCTGGGGCAAACCATTAACCGTTATCGGTGTGATTGAAAATATGGTGATGGGCTCACCGTATGATAACGCAAAACCAATCATGTATACATTGCTTGACTATCCGGGCAATTTGGCGATTCTCAAATTGAAAGGATCAGTGAGCCCGCAGGCGGCCATAAAGAAAATTGAGACCATATTTAAAAAATATAACCCGGACCAGGCCTTTGCATTCACATTTGTTGATGAAGAGTACAATAAAAAGTTTGGCGATGAACAACGCATCGGTACCCTTTCCGGCATCTTTACCCTGCTGGCTGTTTTTATTTCCTGCCTGGGTCTTTTTGGGTTGGTATCATTTGTGGCGGAACAGCGCAAAAAAGAAATCGGCGTACGAAAAGTATTGGGTGCATCCGTATTAAATGTCTGCAGCCTGCTATCCGGAGATTTTATAGCGCTGGTAATGATTGCTTTTCTGATTTCCGTTCCGGTATCCTATTATTTTATGGACGGATGGTTGCGTAACTACAGCTACCGGACCAACCTGCCCTGGTGGATATTTTTACTTGCGGGCCTTGGCGCGCTAATGATTACACTACTAACGGTTGGTTTCCAGGCAATCCGTGCTGCGGTTGCCGACCCGGTGAAAAGTTTGCGGACGGAATAAAAACGCCCATTGGTATGGCTTAGAAGAGATAAATAAATAAAGCCCCCATACTGCTTGCTGATGGGGGCTGATAAAACCAACTGTGATCCGCTTTGCTAAAAACAGGTGTTGTACTATCTGATTATGCGTCTTGCACCAGGGTTATTTTATTATTTCCTGTAATCATCGCATTAATTATAATACAGAAGGAGGCATAAATTTACGTGTGACCCTTAACGTGGCGATGTGTAAAAAGGGGAAACCAGGGGAATTAATGATATATTAATTTCATGCGCTGTTTTCTATATGCAAATGAGTTGCTAAAATATAGACAAACCCTTAGCGGGGCAGCAACAGGCGGCTGCAGCAATAACCCAATTCATTATTTTTTCAGCAGGAGATTTTTATACCGTTTGCATTCTTCCAGTTGAATGGATGCAAGGGCACTGGTTGAAGTTCCACTGCAACGGGAATAGCCTTTACGCATTGATTGTGTCATTTTACCATTGTCAAACCAGGAGCGGCATTCCATCGTCATGTTCAAATGCGGGCTGTACCCAAGGATATGTATGGTTAATGTTTTTACCTTTTTTAAATTACTGTGTATGCACCACAGCCCCACGGTTTCGGGGGGCTGTGTTACTAAAAACAAACAAACAAACAAACAATTGGAAATAAAAAGTTGATACCAGAACATGTTCAAAGCGACCGGTGCGTTGTCATCAGGTGCATTCTTTTAGTGGTTTACTCAGGACACTGATTTTGAAAACGGGCCCGGTTGTAAAGTTCCCACAGATTATTCACAAAACCAGCGTCTGCTTCTAAAATAACCTGTGTTTATTTTTCATTTTGCATTGACACACAGTATTTTATGAAGCGGATCTCGTATAAATACGGGTTTGTGCTAAGTGTATTTACTAAAGTCCATACTACTTTTTTCATCGGCTAAAATTTCATTCCTCATTTTTAATCATTTAGTTTCGTATTGGTTTTTCATAGGATTTTGGATTTTAAAACGGGGTGCATGTCTATGCCGCCCTTTTTTTATGCCCGTGCATCCCGGTATTACTTTCTTTTCCTGGCAACAGGCAGAACCATCCAATGCCGCTGTCATGTATGCAATCCCTTTATACGGGGTGAAGCAGAACATACAATAAACAAATTTTACAAACTACAAAATGTTGAAATCACCAATTTTGGTTGCCCGAAAAATGGAACATGTAAAATCTATCCAGCTCTAGCGGACAAGTATTTATGCTGGTGTGGGATTTGAAATACGTCCGCCCAGCCACTGAACTTTGTTTTGGAAATTAATCTGTCGGTTTACGAAAACATCAATTGGAACGGTCGCCACCAGATGCTGCCTGGCAATGCAAAATGCTGATTGCACTTCCGTCAAGCCTCACTGGCATAAACCTTTTGTTATGCGCTGCAACGAAGAATATGGGTTTATTTACCGAAACGAGCTTTCCTTCTAAAATCTTCTGAGAACCAATCTTGAATACGATGATCTTCTTTATCCCCATATGATAAAAAGAGTTCAAGTTCATAGAATGAATCGTTGTCTCCTGCTAGAATTCCGATTTCCTGACCTGCTTTTATATAGTCCCCTTTTTTGTGTAAGGTTGACTTAAGCCCTGAATAAGTTATAAAATAGTCATTATTTCTAACGATTACAGCATAAGCGTCCCCAATAAATGTCACGATCGCGACTTGTCCAGGTTGAACAGATCGCACTATTCTATTGGAGTCTGTTTCAATTGTCAGACCTCGCGGGAGGTCGCATGGGTAGTAACAAGGACCCATAGTGTCGATTTTTACAATTTTGTCCACTGGAAAGAGCCATGTCCCCTTTGTTTTGATGAAGTCTGAATCTACATGACTTTGTCCCAACGCTGATGTTTGAATAAAGAAAAAAATGACTATATAGTTAATGTAATCTCGCATATGTCTTGTAGCGCATAACGTCCACGCATTTATGTTGGTGTGGGATTTGAAATACGTCCGCCCAGCTACCGAACCTGGTTAATAAATTGAACTTGAATATAACAAAATCTAAGTTTAAAAACGGTCGCCCCATGACTGCTGCTGATTGATAAAACTGCGGCCCATTGCAACTACGAGCCAGCCTGGCAGCATGTTAGCGGATGTTTTTATTGTGAAACTTCGGGAAATTTTACAATATGACCAAGTTGGTCCTTAATCGCTTTCCTGCAGGCAATTCTGTAAGTGTCGTCATTTTGTTCAATGAGATATTTTGACACAGTGAATAAGTCAGCGGTCTTGATCAACGCAATTTTCTCACGTTCTGAGGCCCTTTTACATTTCTCTGTAAAATCGAGTTTTCGGTCATTTGGTTTTAAAAGCCTCTGTGGATTACCGAACAAAATGCCGAAGGCTTTTTCTTGAACTTCTTCTCTTGAGAAATCTTCGTTCAACGAGTCTAAAAGCTGTCTAAATTTGGAAATGTCAATGTCTTTATTATCCTTTCCTTCGCATTCTCCAATGTAACGGTCGCCTTCAGGAGAAACAATTAATTGATCTATTTCAAGCATTCCATCATTATAATTTTCCGCGTTAAACCCCAAAATCTTCAGGGCTTTTATAACCGAAAGCTCTAGCGGTTTGCCTGTTTCAAAAAGGAGATTTTTTAGCAATTCCTGTTCATGCAAAACATTTTCCAAATTCTCGATTTCAAGTTGTACGGAAACTATGTTTTCTTTTAGATTTTCAATTTTTGCTTTTGTCGCTTGGGAATCTTTAAGTAAATAAGATTGAGTGTTCGCCCAGTCGGGAGTGGGTGTTGTCTCATTATTTTTGGTCAGAGAATTTGATATCTCAATTAAACATGCTTTTAACCTTTTTCCAAAAGTCACCGCATCAGGTGACCATTCTCCATCTTTATCTGTGAATTCTAGTGGATAAGACATAGCAGGAATAAATACAATGTTCCCATTCGAAACTTTTAATTCAGCACCTAGTATTTTGTCTTTATTTTTTGTTGCAAATAGAAAATTCTTGATTTCGTTATTCGACTGAATATATGCCTGGAACTCAAAGCAATCTTTGCAACATTCATATAAATTCTTTACTAGTGGCGAATATGGAAATATTTTGCTTCCTTTAGCATTATTGATTGAGTAATGTATGGGTGAAAGAAATTTATAATTATCGTAGTCGTCAACAAGATTGGTAACTTTTTGATTTCGACCTGTTCCACTAGTTTGTTTTTTTCCAGAGTGAATAAAAAATTCCTTTTTTTCTGATAAGCTAATAAAAACTGTTTTTCCTTCTTTTAAGAAGCTGTTAATTTCGTTTGTCCAATGAGATGTGTGGTCCCTTATTTTAAACGAACTATCAATATTATAAAGGTCTTTACCTCTAAAAGTTGATTCGGGATAGTCGAGATGATAACTGCTTAATTGGTCAAAACTTGGGTCAAAAATTGCGATATCAGCATCAGATAAAGATCCGTTACTGTCGAATTCTAAAAAGTCATCTTCTGTCGAAGGGATTGTAAATCCTACTCCTATTACTATTTTCATACTCATTTAAAAATATCCGCTAACGTAGACGTAAATTTATGCTGGTGTGGGATTTGAAATACGTCCGCCCAGCCACTGAACTTGTTTTGGAAATTAATCTGTCGGTTTACGAAAACATCAATTGGAACGGTCGCCACCAGATGCTGCCTGGTGATGCAAAATGCCCATTGCACTTCCGTCGAGCCACACTAGTATAAAGTATACGCATGTTAGCTGGCGTTTTTATTGGTGATTAATATTGGTGTAAGAAATGGACTTTGAGATTTTAGAATTGCCTTTTCAGATTCTGTCAAACTGGAAAAACCAAGCCCAACATCTGCCCAAACTTTGTCGCCGTCACGATGTGATGCAATTTCGATAGCTTCAATTATCAATAATTTGTCAATGCCAATATTTGACAGGTCTGCTATCATTCCAATATTAATTGTGCCTGATAAAATTTGTCCTAAAATAAAGAATTGTCGACCTGTAATCTGGAAGGCAGATTTAATTTCAAAAGTTACTCTTGTAAATTCCATTGTTTCAGTCAAATCTTGTTATTTTATCGGTCGTAATAAAGATTAATTGAATTTCTTTCTTCGTATATTTCTCGATTTTTGTCACAACCTGATCTGCTATTAATTTTGCCTTATTGTATTTAATAGTCTTATTAAAAGTCATTTGAATTCCCGGAAGTTCCCATGAATAGGAAAATTCATCATTGTCGATTTGATAAAATTGCCACCCGTCTCTTATTGTCTTTGTCCAGTTGAATGAGTCAGGGGTCATAATGTTGTCAAAGTCTTCTGCTTTTATATCTATGTCACTCGGTGTAATTAAAAACTCAAAGTCAATGCCGGTCAATTCGCTTTTGTCAACAGGAACGTTGTCCAAGATGCTTGTGTATATTTCTTCGATTGTCGATTTATGGAATAGTCGGTTAAAAAATTTCTGAAGCATTGGGGTAGGGTTTAAAAAATGCCAGCTAACGTCGACGTATTTATACTGGTGTGGCATTTGAAATACGTTTGCCCAGCCACAGGACTTAGTTTTGGAAATTAATTTTATTCTTTACTCAAAACATCAATTGAAACGGTCGCCACCAGATGCTGCCTGGTGATGTAAAATGTTCATTGCACTTCCGTCGAGCTACACTAGCATAAAGTCTCCATGTAACCTGAAAACTGCTGAGGCAGTTAAAAAAGTAGACAATATGAAACCGCTACAGTAACTTTTAATTTCATTATAAAAACCTCAGCAGATATGAATAAAATTAAA
>Ga0193753_10000786_pt1 | contig 29626 bp, 15 predicted proteins | sample H1c2metaG_FD_144925 | JGI IMG/M metagenome (GOLD analysis project Ga0193753, IMG submission 144925) | Soil microbial communities from a riparian zone of the East river system, Colorado, United States - H1c2 | ecosystem: Environmental > Terrestrial > Soil > Riparian zone | place: USA: East...
CGCTCCATATGCATTCGTGGCGGAAGCTCCGCTCGGGGCCCGAGCCCTTGCGGGCGCCCGCGTGCGGGTGACCCCGGCGACCCTCAGGGCACGTCGCTCCTCAGCGCGTTGCTGAGCGAGACGCCGCACGCCGCCGCGGCGTCCTGCGTGGCGGCCTGCCAGCAGAGCGAGACTCCCGAGAGGCCGGCGGGCCACGCCGCCCACGTCAGCGGAATCCCGCCTGTGCCATCGGTCACCAGCGACAGCGCGAGCGCCCAAGGGACCGGGAGCAGCGTGCCGCACTTGAACGGCGCGGGCGCGCTGGTCGCCGAGAGGAAGAGGAGCGACAACGCCGAGGGAGCGGCGTTGCCCAAGGTGAGCGTGCCGGCCGAACCCGTGGTGAGAGGTCCCTCTCCGGCGAGCTGCGGTGCGCCGGCGATGCCGGGCAAGGCGAAGCCGAGGTCCGTCCACGGCTTCGTCTCGTTCCGGAAGAACTGCGTCCCGGTGCAGGTGCCGACGAGCAGGTCGAGATCGCCGTCCTTGTCGAAGTCGCCGAAACCGACGTCGTAAGTTCCCTTTTCATCGACCGCCGTCATGCCGACGACGCCCTTCCAGCCGGTGCCGCTCCCGGTGTTGGCGAACTCCGCCTCCTCCCTCATGACGAGGTCCATGTCGCCCGGGACGCTGCCCGTGTTGTGGTAGATGTGCAGGCGGCGGGCGCAGTCGGGGTGCTCGAAAGCATTGCTGCAGATCAGGGCATCGTTCCATCCGTCTCCGTCGAGATCACGGATGTAGGTGTGGAAGGCAAACCCGTCGTCACCCGTGGTGCTCACGAAACTGAAATTCTTCAGCGGCCCCCAGATCATCTTGTTCGCGCCGTCGAAGCCCGTGCCGAAGCGGAACCTGTCCTTGCCGTCGTCGGCAAACACGACGTCCTTGAAGGCGTCGTGGTTGAGGTCCCCCACATCGATGCCGACCGGAGCGGGGCTGCCCATGTCGGAGACGCCCATCGCCGTGAAGTCACCGACGGAGGCCGGGTTGTTGGAGAGGATGCGGGCCACGATCGGCGAGTTGAGCGAGCTGACTTTGATGATGTCGTTGTGGCCGTCCTCGTTGATGTCGAGCACCTCGACGTCGCTGCCATTCCCGGACTTGAGCTGCGCCGTCGTCAGGGCGACGAAGCTCTGATCCGTGAAGTAGCCGTTCCCGTCGTTGACCAGCAGGCGGTCGTTCAGGTCGTTGCCCACCTGCTCGGAGATGCCGGTGTCGGTGCCGTCGAAGTCCACGAAGTACATGTCGGGGAAGCCGTCGCCGGTGACGTCGGCAAGCCCGAGGCCGGAGAAGCGCGGAGCCACGGCCAGTCCGCCGAGGGTCAGGAGCTGCGGGAAGCGGCCCTCCTCGTGGCGCAGGCCGAGCCAGTGGCCGCCGCCGTCGTTACCGAGGTTCACGTACACGCGAGGGTGGCTGAGCTTCTTGGGGTTGCCGTCGCTGAGCGCCGCGCACGTCACCACGTCGGGCCACGTGTCGCCGTTGACGTCGCCGATCGCCGCCTCGTAGTTGTTGCAGGGCGTCAGGAAGCCGGAGTCGCCCGCCACGTCGGAGGCCGACGCGTAGAGCGTCGTCTGATCCTTCAGCACGCCGTGGTCGTTCCTGAGCAGGAGCGCGGGCCGCTTGCCGATCTGTGCGGCCGCCGCCTTGCGCACGGCGACGACGTCATCCCAACCATCCTTGTCCAGGTCGCCCGTCCGGAACAGCACCTGCGTGGTGCTGTCGCTGACCGACAGCGGCGTCACGGCCAGCATCGACGGCTGCCTGGAGAAGCGCACCCAAGGCACGTTCTCCTGCGCGCTGATCGAGGACAAGGCGAAGCCGAACGTGATGCTCGTCGCGAGCGCGACGCCTGCAAGCTTCATGGACATGAGCAGTGCTCCGGGAGGCCCGCGGGCCCGAGGGAACGTACGGACGGATATGCATATCCTTTCATTATGCATGTGCCTTGACAAACCCCCGGACATCGGGGCGCCTTCCGACATCCGGCGGTCGAGGCGCGATCTCGCGCGCGACAGCGTCCTTCCGGCGCGGCCGGCATGCGCGGCATGCGCGCATGCGCGGCGGGCGCGGCGAGTCGCGGCGAGTCGCGGCCACCGCGGCCGGTGAGCCGGGATCTCCGTGGCAGACGACCCTGCAACGCGGTCTGATGTGAGGCATGCCCACCCCCGGCCACGACGGCCCCCCCGCCGCCGCTCCGGCGCCGCGCGGAGTCGCCCTCGCGGCCGCACCCGCGCCGCGCGGTGTTGCCCTCGCCGCGATCGCCGCACTCATCTACCTGGTGCTGGGCGCGGGACTGATGAACTCGGCGCTCTTCGGCGACGACGTCGTCTCGCCGGCCGCATTCTGGGCGCAGAATGGACCCTTCCCGGCGACGCTGCGGTCGCGCGTCCCGCCGGGCATCGACCTGCTCTCCGACAACGTGACCCAGTTCACTCCGTGGCTGCGCTACGCCGCGGATTCCTGGGCGCGCGAGCGGACGATCCCGCTGTGGAAGAGCCTCGCCTTCTGCGGCGCCCCGCTGGTCGGCAACGGCCAGTCCGCGCTGTTCTTCCCGACGAACCTGGCCGCGGTCCTGCTCGGCGCGCCGGCGTGGTTCGGCACGGCCCAGACGCTCTTCAAGCTCGTGGCCGGGGCGCTCGGCGCTTTTGCGCTGGCGCGACACCTGCGGCTGTCCTTCCCCGCCGCGCTGCTGGCCGGGTTCGTGTTCGGCTTCGGCGGCTTCCAGGTGGTGTTCCTGCAGCATCCGCACACGCTGGTGTCGCTGCTGCTGCCGCTGCTGCTGCTGTGCGCGGACCGGCTCGTGCTCGCACCGTCCGCGGGCGCCGTCGCGGCGCTGGCGCTGGTCGCGGGACTGCAGCACCTCGGCGGCCATTCGGAGACCGCGGTGCACTGCCAGGCCGCCGCGCTGGCGCTGGGCCTCGCACGCGCCTGGTCGCTTCGGCGGCATCCGGGCGCCACGACCGGGCGGCGGCTCGGCAGCCTCGCGGGCGCGCTCGCGCTCGGCGCCGTCCTCGGCGCGATCCAGATCGTGCCGCAGCTCGAGTACATCGCGGCCAGCGACGGCCTGCGCCTGCGCACCCTGCGCGCAGCGGCCTCGGCGGCGCCCGCGCTGTCCGCGCTGCTGGGCTTCGCCGCTGCGCTGGTGCTCGCCGTGCTCTGCGCGGCGCACGTCGCGCGCGGACGCGCGTGGCTGTGGATCTCGGCGCTCGGCCTGGCGCTGGCCACCGGCGCGGGGCTGCTCGCCGGCCTCGCGGGCGGCCTCTCGCCGACCTGGATCGCGCTGCTGTGCGCCGACTGGTTCGGGACGGTGGACAACATGCTCGGCCCGGTGAACTACGTGGAGCTCAACGGCGCCTTCGCCGGCGCGGCCCTGCCCCTCGCGCTGCTCGGCCTGCTCGCGGGCGCCCGCCGCGCGCATGGCGCCCGCGTCTGTCCGCGACGCGGCGTCGCGGCCGATGAGCCGGCAGCGGCCGACCCGGCGGCAGGCGCCGTGATCGCGGCCGGCATCCTCGCGCTCGTCGGCACGCTGGCGCTGTACCGAGCGCCGGGCCTGACGGACGTGCTGGGCCTGCTGCCCGGCCTGCGCCTCGCGGAGAACACGCGGCTCTCGCTGCTCGCCCTGCTCGGCATCGCCGTGCTCGCGGGCTTCGGGCTGGACGCCATCGGCCGCGCCCCGCGCGTGCCGCGCCTGCGCCTGCGCTTCGCGCTGCTGCTCGGCGCGCTGCTGCTCGGCGCCTGGGGCGCGCTGGCGTACGCCGTCCACGGCGGACGCATCGTGCTCGACGACGGCCGCCAGCGCGACGACGGCATCGTGCTCCACGCGCTCCCGGTCGACGAGGCCTGCGCGCTGCTGCACCCGTCGCTGGCTGCGCGCGCTGCGGCCGGCATGAGCTTCGATGCCGAGCCGCACCGCGTCTTCGCCGGCTGGTTCGCCTCGCCGCCGGGCACGGCGCCACCGCGTCTGCCCGGGACCGCAGCGGACACGGCCGACGGCGGCGCCGCCGCGTCGGCGCCCGTTGCCCGCGCCATCGGCGGCCGGCTGATCTACTCGCGCGCCGGCCGCTCCGTGGAGGCGCTCGTCACGTCCGCGCTCCGCCGGGGCGATCCGGCCACGCCGTGGCTCGGCGCCCGCGGCGCGCCGCTGTGCGTCTTCGTCGCGGCGGTGCCCGAGCGCGAGCTGCCGCCGGGAAGCCCGCCGGTGCGCCTGCGCCTGTCCTTCGACGACGGGCGCGTGCTGTTCACCTCGCCGTCGAGCGCTCCCGACGCCGGAGCGACGCCGCTCCCGTTTCCCGCGCAGCCCGCGTTCGGCGACGCCTTCGGGCAGCTCGCGCTGCTGCTGCTCGCCGCGCTGGCGCTGCTGGCGCTGCTCGACGCGCGCGGCGCGGCGCGGGGCGGCGCGCGCGCCGCGCTGCTCGTGCTGTGCGGCGCGAGCCTGCTTCCGTTCGCGGCGCACATGGTGCCGCTGCTGCCGGAGTGGGCCTTCTACCCCCGCTCCGATGCGACCGACGCGCTGGCCGGGCTCGGGCCCGAGGCGCGCGTGCTCGTGAAGGAAGGCCCCGACATGCCGTCGGAGATCGCGGTCGCGTACGGCATCCGCGACGTGCGGGGCTACGACGCGCTCTCGCCCGCCGACACCGCGGCGCTGCTGCGGCGCGCGACGGACCACCCGCCGTGGACCTCCTCGATCGGTGCGCTCCCGACGATCGCCGACCTGCGCCTGCCGCTGCTCGGCGCGATGGGCGTGCGCTGCATCGCGGACTGGAACGACGCGCCGCCCGCTCTCGGGCGCATCGCCTTCCCCGGCGAGAACAAGCTGCCGGCGTGGGCGCCCTTCCGGATGGTGCTGAACCCGTTCTTCCTGCCGCGTGCGCGGCTCGTCGCGGGACGCGTCGTGGAGCCTGACACGGAGCGCGCGCTCGACGCGCTCGCCGCGCCCGACTTCCCGCACGCCACGACGGTGATCGTGGAGGGCGGCGCGCCCGCTCCCGCCGCAGCGGAAGGGCCGGGCGACGCGCACATCACGCTGGACCGGCCGGATCAGGTGGCCATCGCCGTGACCCCGTCGCGGCCCTGCCTGCTCGTGCTCGCGGACACCTTCTATCCGGGCTGGAAGGCCTTCGTCGATGGAGCGCCGCGCCCCATCCTGCGCGCCGACGTCGCCTTCCGCGCCGTGGAGCTCGTGCCGGGCGACGCCCAGGTGGAGTTCCGCTACGAGCCGCTCTCGTTCCGCCTCGGCGCCGCGGCCAGCGCTGCGGGAAGCGTCGCGCTGCTGTTGCTGGCGTGGGCCGGCGCCCGCTCGCGCCCGCGACATGGCATGAGCGGCATCGCGAGCGCCGCCGCGACGCGCGCGGCGGATCTCCGCGAGTGAGCGTCACCTCGCCACGCCCACGCTGGGGGCCCGCGCTCGTGGCGGCGCTGCTCTACCTGGCGTGCGGCGCGGCGCTGCTGTGGCCCGCGCTCTCGGGCGAGCAGGTGCTCTCGGCCGCCGCGCGCTGGGCGCGCACCGGCCCGTTCCCGCAGTCGGTGCGCGCGCAGGCTCCGCCGGGCATCGACATCATGGGCGACTCCAGCAACTCGTACGTGCCGTACCTGCTGTACGCGGCGCGCGCCTGGACTGCCACCCACCAGCTGCCGCGCTGGAAGGAGACCGGCTGCTGCGGCGCGCCCCTGCTCGGCAATGGCGAGTCCGCGCTGTTCTTCCCGACGAATGCGGTGGCGATGCTGATCGGCGCGCCGCCCTGGGTGCACGGCGCGATGGCGCTGGTCAAGCTCGTCGCCGGGGCGCTCGGCGCGTGGGCGCTCGCGCGGCAGCTCGGAATGTCCTTCGGCGGCGCGCTGCTCGCCGGCGCGGTGTGGGGCTTCGGCGGCCTGCAGAGCATCTTCCTGCTCTACACGCCGACGAACGTCTCCGTGCTGCTGCCCTGGCTGCTGCTCGCCTGCGACCGCTTCGCGCGCGAGCCGACCGCCCGGCGCGGCGCCGCGATCGCGGCGCTGGCCGGTTTGCAGCATCTCGGCGGCCATCCGGAGACGGCGCTGCACTGCCAGATGCTGGCCTTCGCGCTCGGCGCGCTGCGCAGGTTGCAGGTGCGCGCCGTGGCGCGCGGCGCCGGCAGCGCGAGCAGTACGAGCAGCGCAAGTAGTGCAAGTAGTGCAAGTAGTGCGAGCAGCGCGAGCAGCGCGCGCGGTGCGTGGCGCGACGACGTGCGCGCGGCGCTGCCCGCGGTCGCCTTGCTGGCCGCGGCCTTCGTCGCGGGGGCGCTGCTCGCCGCGGTGCAGATCCTGCCCTTCGTCGAGTACATGCTGCAGAGCGACACGCTCATGCTGCGCGAGCACCGGCTGGCGGCGCCGCTCTTTCCCGCGCCGCTGGCGTGCGCCGCGTGGGCCGCCGCACTCGCCGGTGCGCTGTGGTCCGTGCAGCAGCTCGTGCGCCGCGAGCAGCGGCTGGCCCTGCCGGCGCTCGCGCTGCTGCTGTGCACGATCGGCGGGCTGCTCGCCGGCATGCACGCGGGCATGAACGCCAGCTTCGTGCTGCCGCTCGCGAGCGACTGGTTCGGGGACGCGCGCACGTACCTCGGACCCGAGAACTACCTCGAGCGCAACCTGGCCTTTGCGGGCGCGGCGCTGCCGCTCGCGGCCGTGGGGCTGCTGTGGGGCCGGCCGCGCAGGGACGCGCGCGTGGCCGGCTGGCTGCTCGCGCTGGGGCTGCTCGCCGGCTACCACGCGCCGCTCATCACCGGCGTGCTGCGCGTGCTGCCGCTGCTGCGCCTCGCCGAGAATGCCCGGCTGCAATTCCTCGCGCTGCTGGCGACCGCGCTGCTCGCGGGCTGGGGCCTCGACGCGCTGGGCCGCGTGCCGGTCGTGCGCCGGGCGCGCGCGCGGCTGCTCGCGCTCGCGCTGCTGCCGCCGGCGGGCGTGCTGCTCTCCCTCGCGCTCGCCACGACGTACGGCGTGCTGCCCAACACCAACGTGACGCCCCCGCTGCCGGGCACGCTGCCGCTGGTGGCCGGCCTGCTCACGCGCGCCGAGGCCGGCAGCCTGTCCGGCCTGCCGCCCGGCATGCTGGAGCTGGTCGAGCGCGACATCGGCGGCCTGCCGGTGAAGGACTTCCTGTGCTGGTTCCGGTCCGCGGAGCCGCCGCAGCAGGTGCAGATCCTCTGGGGCCCGTCGCTGGAATCCGCCTTCGCGACCAGCTGCCAGGTCACGCCCCCGCTGGCACGCGGGGCCGCCCCGCTCGCGCTCGGCGTGGAGGCGGTCTGGCTCGTCCACGGGCAGGTGCCGCTGGGCCACACCGTGCCCGGCGCGACGGCGATCCGCCTGCGCATCTCGTTCACGCACGGCGTGGTGGGATTGACCGCCCCGCTCACGTCGCCGGAGGACATCGGCCGCAGCGCGCTGCCCTTCCCTGCCCAGCCGGCGCCAGGCCTCGCAGGATGGCAGCTGTCCCTGTTCGTGCTTGTCGCACTGCTCGCCGTGGCGGGGCTGCACGTGCGTGGCCGGGCGAGGCCGCCGCTCCGCGCGGGGCTGCTGCTGCTCGTCGGCGCCAGCCTCGCGCCCTTCACCGCGGGCCTGCTGCCGATGCTGCCCGAGCCGTTGTTCTACCCCTCCTCGCCGGCGCTGGCGCTGCTGGCCGCGGAGCGTCCCGACGCGCGCCTGCTCAATCTCGCGCCGCAGGCCTTCCCGCCGGAGATTCCCGCGGCCTACGGCCTGCTCGACGTGCGCGGCTACGATGCGCTCTACCCGGCGCGCGTCGTGCGGCTGCTGCGCGAGGCGACGGACGTGCGCGACAACCGCTTGAGCTCCATGGAGCTGCTGCCCGCGCGAGAGGACGTGGACCTCGCGCTGCTCGGCCTGATGTCCGTGCGCCTGCTCACGGACGCGGAGACGCTCGCGGACAGCCCCCTGCGACTGCGCTACCCCGGCGAGAACGAGCTGCCCGTCACCGACCCGTTTCCCCTCGTCGTCAACCCGGAGTTCCTGCCGCGCGCGCGGCTCGCCACCGGCTGCGCGGTGGAGGCCGACGACACCGCCGCCATCGCGCTGCTGCGGAGCGCGGACTTCCCGCGCGCGACGACCGTCGTGCTCGAGCGCGGCACGCCGCAGCCCGCCGCCGCGGACGCGCAGCCCGCCGCGCGCATCGTGCGCGACGACCCGGACACCCTCCGCGTGGAGATCGAGCCGCGCGCGGCCGGCTGGCTCGTGCTGACGGACACCTTCTATCCGGGCTGGAAGGCCCTCGTCGACGGCGTGGAGCGCCCGATCGAGCGCGCCAACGTCGCCTTCCGCGCGGTGGCCGTGCGCCCCGGCGACCGCGCGGTGGAGTTCCGCTTCAAGTCGGCATCGGTCCGCGCCGGCGCGCTCATCTCGCTCGCGACAGGCGCCGTCGTCGCGGCAGCGCTGCTGCTGCCGCGGCGCCGCGCGGGCGGGCGGCCCCCGCCGTGCGACGACGGCTCGACCGCTCACGCCACGCACGGCGCCGCCCCGCGCGCCGGCGCCTGACAGCCCGTACAATCCGCGGCCCTCCCCGCCCCGGACGCACCGCGTGACACCCACCACGGACAGCCGCACCCACCTCATCCCCGACTGCAGCGCGCGTCCCGGCGACGACCCGATCTTCGCGCTCAACGCGGAAGCGGTGAAGCGCGCCGCGGCCGGCGAGTCCGTGCTCAACGCGACGCTCGGCGCGCTCATGGAGGACGACGGCACGCTCGCGGTGATGCCCGTCGTGCAGGAGGCGCTGTCGGGCGTGCCGTTCAAGCGCGGCGCGGCCTACGCGCCCATCGCCGGCGAGAGCCGCTTCCTCGCGGCGGTGATCCGCGACACCTTCGGCGCCTCGCCGCTGGCCGCCCAGTCGGTCGCCGTCGCCACGCCGGGCGGCACGGGCGCGCTGCACCACGCCATCGTGAACCTGCTCGCTCCCGGCGACGCGCTGCTCACGGCCAGCTACTTCTGGGGCCCGTACAAGACGCTCGCGCAGCACACGCGCCGCCGCATCGAGACGCACCCGATGTTCGACGCGGGCGGGCACTTCGACACGGGCTCGTTCGAGGAGGCGCTCGTCCGGCAGGTCGGCAGCCAGGGGCGCGCGCTCGTGCTGCTCAACACGCCGTGCAACAACCCGACGGGCTACTCGCTCGACGAGCGCGACTGGGCCGGCGTCGTCTCCGCGGTGCGCCACGCCACGCAGCTCGGGCCGGTCTCGCTGCTGCTGGACCTCGCCTACGCGAAGTTCGGCGCGGCGGGCGCGGACGGCTGGGTGCGCCACGTGCAGTCGCTCGCGGGCGATGCGCTGGTGCTCGGCGCGTGGACGGCGTCCAAGAGCTTCGCGCAGTACGGCGCGCGGGTCGGAGCGCTGATCGCCGCGCACCCGGACGCCGAGGAGCGCACGCGCCTCTTCAACGCGCTGTCCTTCTCGTGCCGCGGCACGTGGTCCAACTGCAACCACACGGGGATGCTCGCCGTCACCGAGCTGCTCGAGAATCCGGCACTGCGCGCGCGCGCCGACGGCGAGCGCGACCGCCTGCGCACGCTGCTCGACGAGCGCGTGGCCGCCTTCAACACCGGCGCGCAAGCCGCCGGCCTGCGCTACCCCCGCTACGAAGGCGGCTTCTTCGTCACGGTCTTCGCCAACGATCCGGAGCGAGTGGCCGCGGCCATGCGCGACCGAGGCGTCTTCGTGGTGCCTATCAACGGCGCCGTCCGCATCGCCCTGTGCAGCACACCCCGCAAGGACGTCCCCCGCCTGATCGAGGCGCTGGCCAAGGGACTCGCGACCTGAGCCGGAGGGCGCGCCTGGGGCGAGGCTCCGCTCTCTGGCCGGGCGCGGCCCCCTGACGTCACGGGATCGGGAGTTCGCTTCAGTGCGGGTGTGTGCGCGCTGCGGGGACGGGCCTCGGCTGCGGTCGACATCCGCAGAGGACGCACGACGAGTGGTTTGGTGCGCTTGCTGCGGATGAATCTCGCCGAGGCCCGTCCCCGCATCGCGCACCAGCCGAGGCAAAGGTTCCCGTTCGAGACGAAGGAGGGGCCGCGCCCGGCCAACGCTGCGCCGCGCACCAGGCGCGTCATGGTCTGGAACGCACCCTCCGCAACGAGACGGCGCCCCTTCTCCGCATGCGCTCGGGCAACGCCCTGGCTCTTGTGAGAGGGCGGGTGGCCGCGTGGTGATCAGGGGCAGCCCGCGCGGGAGGTCCGCGCGGAGTCTGTGGGCCAGTAGAGGCCGTGCCTCTACTGGACCACGAGTCGCACCGGACCCTGCGCGCGGACGATGGTCATTCGTCTCCGCAGTCTCTGCGAGTCCCCGCTCCTCTGGCGCGCTCCCCGTTCCTCCCAGCGAGCAGGAACAGCGTCGAGGCGCGCAGGGGCGTCGGGGGCGCTGCCCGCCTTCGTCTGGCACGGAGTCCCGTGCGTCGTCGTGCGCGGCGAGGGGGCTCTGCGGAGCGAGAAGAGTGCGCCGTCTACCGCCCCGCGCTTTGGCACATGCATCTCAAGCGCAGCTCTGTCCGAGCGAAGCAGAGCCCCCTCGACGGCGCACTCAACGTCCAGTCCGACTCACCGTCGTCATGCGGAGGAGGCGGGCAGCGCCCCCGACGCCCCGGAGCGCCACGCCAGCCGTTCCTCTCAGATGACAGCCGCGGCTTGCGAGCCGATCGGGTAGTAGGTGAAGCCGAGACGCGCGAGCTCGGCCTTGGGGAAGATGTTGCGGCCGTCGAAGATCACGGCCTGCTTGAGGCGCTCCTTCATCAGCGCGAAGTCCGGGTTGCGGAACTCGCTCCACTCGGTGACGAGCAGCAGCGCGTCGGCGCCCTCGAGCGCGTCGTAGGGGTGCGGGCAGTAGCTGACGCGGTCGCCGAAGTGCTTGCGCGCCTCGTTCATCGCCTCGGGGTCGCTCACGCACACCTTCGCGCCCGCCTTCAGCAGGCTCTCGATGATGTAGATCGCCGGCGCCTCGCGCATGTCGTCGGTGCGCGGCTTGAAGGCCAGGCCCCACACGGCGAAGGTCTTGCCGGCGAGGTCGTTGTGGAAGTGCTTGCGGACCTTCTCGAAGAGCACGAACTTCTGCTTGGCGTTCACGGCCTCGACGGCCTGCAGGATCTGGAAGTCGTAGCCGTGCTGCGCGGCCGTCTGCACGATGGCAGAGACGTCCTTCGGGAAGCAGCTGCCGCCGTAGCCGCAGCCCGCATAGAGGAAGGGGTAGCCGATGCGGCTGTCGCTGCCGATGCCGGTGCGCACCTTGCTCACGTCCGCGCCCACGCGCTCGCAGATGTTGGCGATCTCGTTCATGAAGGAGATGCGCGTCGCGAGCATCGCGTTGGCCGCGTACTTGGTCAGCTCGGCGGACGCGATGTCCATGTGGATGATCTTGTTCACGTTGTCGTGGACGAACGGCTCGTAGAGGCGGGTCATGACCTCGGCCGCCTCCTCGGTGTCCGTGCCGATGACGACGCGGTCCGGCTTCATGAAGTCGTCGATGGCGGCGCCTTCCTTCAGGAACTCCGGGTTGCTCACGACGGAGATCGGGTGCTTCGTCTCGGCAGTGGCCGCGGCCTTCACGCGCGTGGCCGTGCCCACCGGCACCGTGGACTTGTCGACGATGACCTTGGGGCCGTTGGCCGCCTTGCCGATCTCCCTGGCGACGCCGAGCACGTACTTGAGGTCCGCGCTGCCGTCCTCGCCGGGCGGCGTGCCGACCGCGATGAAGATCACGTCGCTGTCGCGCACGGCCTGCGCGGTGTCCGTGGTGAAGGAGAGACGCTCCTCCTTCACGTTGTGCTTGACCATCTCCTCGAGGCCCGGCTCGTAGATCGGGATGATCCCCTGCTTGAGGTTGTCCACCTTGCGCTTGTCGATGTCGACGCAGATCACGTGGTTGCCGCTCTCGGCGAAGCAGGTGCCGGCCACGAGGCCCACGTAACCGGTGCCGATGACTGCGATGCGCATGGTGTCGATCCTTGAAGGAATGAGAGCGGGAGAGTTGCCGGGCGGGCTGCGCGAGGGCGGTGCGAAGCCGTGTATCGAGTGGCCGGAGGAGGCGCCTTGAGCGCCACTCCGCACGCGAACCGGAAGGAAAAGGGCGGGGCAAGGTACCGGCCAATGCGCACAGGGTCAACGTGCTGGGGAGGTTCCAACCCGCTTGGTACAAGCCACTTCTGGCGCGGGCGCCGCTCACCTGCGGCGCAGCGCGCTTCCCGCCGGGGCGATTGGCTCAGCTGGTCAGAGCACCTGCCTTACACGCAGGGGGTCGAAGGTTCGAATCCTTCATCGCCCACCACGCGCCGCGCCGGGGCCGCCGCGCGGCATGCTGCGACGCGGCCGCGCGGGCCTCTCGCCGGTGCCGCCTGCTGCGTAGAAAGGGGCGCAGGCCGGGCCCGACGCGTACCCTGTGGGCCGATGCGGCCGCCGGCACCGGAGTCTCCGGGCCGACCGGCTGCGGTCGGTTCCGCTGGCGCGCCTTCCCTCGCGCCGCGGCGACCGGGGATCCTTCGGAACGGAGATGACCGATGACGCTCATTGCCACACTGCTCCTCGCCTGCGTCGCGGGCCTTCCGCCCGTGGCCGCTCCGCCCGCCCCCCGCGCCGCGGCCCCGGCTCGCGGTCCGGTGCCGGCTGCGGCTGCGGCCGCGACCGCGCCGGACGCCTCGCTGCCGGCGCAGGCGCAGCGGCTGGCCGATGGGGGGCAGCCCCTGTCGGCATTCCGGCTGCTCACGGAGCAGCTCGCGGCCGGGCTGCCGGCGCGGGAGGCCGCGCCGCGCGCCTGCGCGGAGGCCGAGATCGCCGCGCTGCAGCTCGGCGCGCTGGCCGACCAGCTCGACGCGTGGCCCGAGGTCGCGGCGGGGCTCGCGCCGATCCTGCCGCGGCTCGACGCCGCCCCGCCGCGCGTCGCCTTCCTGCTGCGGGCGCTCCAGGCGTCCGCGCTCCGCCGCACCGGCCACGTCGCCGAGGCGGCCGCGCTGGTCCGCAGCCTGGGGTACGTCACGGACTTCCGGATCCTGGGCCCCTTCGACAACGAGCGGGGCTCGGGCTTCGACGTCGCCTCCGCACCGGAGACGGCCATCGACCTGGCCGCGACGGTGCCGGGCAAGGAGCGCGACGTGCACTGGCGCGAGAACCCCGGCCGCGACGGCGCCGTGCCGCGCGTGCAGCTCCACGAGCTGCTGCGCCCGGACGAGCAGGTGGCCGCCTACCTCGCGACGGCGATCCGCGCCGACGCCGCGCGCGAGGTCGTGCTGCGCTTGGGCAGCTCGTGCGCGCTGAAGGTCTTCCTGAACGGGCACGTCGTGCTCGCGCGCAAGGTCGAGCGGCCGCACGCCCAGGACCAGGACCGCGTCGCGCTCGCGCTGCAGCCGGGCGTGAACCAGCTCCTCGTCAAGGCCTGCACCGAAGACGGGCCGTGGACCGTCGAGGCGCGCTTCACCGACCTCGCCGGCCAGCCGCTCACGGACCTGGTCGTGGACAGCGCGCTCGTCGCGACGCCGACGCTGCCCTTCGTCGAGGCGACGGGTCAGCCCGCGCCCGAAGCGCGCGAGGTGCTGGCCGCCGCTGCCGGGGAGCCCGCGCGCGCCGGCGATGCCGCGGGCACCGGCGACGCCGCGAGCACGGGCGACGCCGCGAGCACGGGCGACGCCGCGGGCACGGGCGACGCCGCGGGCACCGGCGATGCCGCGGCTGCGAGGCTGCTCACGCTCTACCACCTCCTCGTGCACCCGGATGACAAGGTGGCGCGCAGCGCGCGCGTCGCCGCCGAGCGGGCCGTGGCGCTGGATCCTTCCGATCCGGCCGGACAGTACCTGCTCGCCCGCGGCAACGACCCGGAGGGCGCGTCGGCCGAAGAGATGCAGGTCAATCCGCGCCTCGCCGCGCTGGAGCAGACCGTTGCGCTGCAGCCCGACCACGTCGCGGCGCTGCTGGACCTGGCCGAGTTCTCCATGGACCTCAACCCGCTGCCGCGGCGCGCCGACGACCTCACCGCGCGCGCGCTGGCCGCCGCGCCGGAGAGCTGGCGCGCGCTGGAGCTGCGCGCGCGCTTCCTCGACGGCCGCGACCGCGACGCCGAGGCCGAGGTGCTGCGCCGTCGCGCCGAGCAGTGCCCCGAGGCCGGGCTCCTCGCCGAGGGCCGCCTGGCCCGCGCCCAGCGCAGCCAGCAGCTGGGGCACCCGGACGATGCGCTGGCGGAGCTCTCCGCGGCCTTCGAGCGCGGGGCGACGCCGGGCCCGGTGCTGGACCGCATCACCGACGAGCTCATCGACCGCGGGCAGCCCGACGAGGCGCTGGCGCTCACGCGCCGCGCGCTGGACGCCGCGCCGTGCGCCGTGGACCGCATGCTGGACACCGCGGAGCTGCTGGAATACGCGGGCCACGGCGGCGAGGCGCGCGAGCTCGTGGACCGTGCGCTCGCCGTGTGCCCCGAGAACGTGCCGGCGCTGCTCGCCAGCGCGCGCATGTTCGAGCGCGCCGGCGAGCTGCCGCGCGCCAGCGAGGTCCTGGCCGACGTGGTGCGCCTCGACCCGGGCAACACCAAGGCGCGCCGGCACCGCCAGCTGCTGCTCACGGGCGAGGACACCGACCGTTTCGAGACGCCCTGGCGCCGCGACGCGACGGCGCTCGCCGGCACGCCCATGCCGTCCACGGAAGCCAACGATCCGGTGGAGGTGCTGGACCACACGACCGTGTGGCGCGTGCACCCGGACGGGACCGAGCACCGCTACGAGCACATCGTCGTGCGCGCGCTGAACGCGGGCGGCGTGAAGCAGCTCGACTCGTGGCACATCCCGTCGCCCGAGGACAGCCAGATGCAGGTCTTCAACGTGCGCGTCGTCCACGCCGACGGCAGCACGGAGCGCGCGCCCGCGCCGCGCGGCGGCGGCTGGCACAGCTACGACCTGCCCGCGCTGAAGCCCGGCGACCTCGTCGACGTGGAGTACCGCGTGGACCAGGGCAAGCCCGGCGTCTTCGGCGAGTACTTCGGCACGCGGCACGAGTTCTACGCGGACATCTTCGACGGGCAGGTGCCCACGCGCCGCGCCGAGCTGGTCGTGCTGGCGCCGAAGGACGTGCCGATCTACGTGACCGAGCACCGCACGGAGAAGGTGGAGCACAGCCAGTCCACCGGCGCCGACGGGCTGCAGGTCCTGTCGTGGGTCGCGCGCGACCTGCCGCGCCCGCCGCTGCAGGGCAACATGCCGTCGCGCCAGGAGCTCGCGCCGGTGGTGGACATCACCACCTTCAGGGACTGGAACGCCTTCGCGACGTGGTGGTACGCGTTCATCGAGAAGGAGTTCCTGTCCTCGCCCGCGATGAAGGCCAAGGTCGCGGAGCTCACCGCGGGCCTGTCCACGGAGAAGGAGAAGGTCACCGCCATCGCGAAGTTCTGCGGCCAGGAGATCCGCTACAACGCCTGGCCCTTCGGTACGCACGGCTACGAGCCCTTCTCCGCCGCGACGATCTTCGAGCGCCGCTTCGGGGACTGCAAGGACAAGAGCATCCTCATGAAGACGATGCTGGCCGAGATCGGCGTGAAGGCCGATCCGGTGCTCATCCTCGCGGAGTCCTACCGCGCCGAGGAGCCGCTCGACTCCGCGATGGTGGGGCTGTTCAACCACTGCATCGCGTACCTGCCGGCGACGGCCGAGCGCCCCGGCTACTACCTCGACGCCACGGCCGACAGGAACCCCGTGGACTACCTGCGCTCCGACGACCAGGGCGCGCGCGTGCTGCACGTCACGCCGCAGGGCGGCGAGATCCACCAGATCCCGTACGCGCCGCCCGAGCAGAACACGCTGCGCCGGGAGTACGTGGTCGCGCTGGACAGCCAGGGCGCGGGCGCGGTGAGCCTGGAGGACGAGAGCAACGGCTCGTTCGGCGTGATGCTGCGCTACCGCTACGGCGGCGAGAAGGGCGACATCGAGAAGAACCTGTCGCAGGAGCTGCGCCGCAGCTTCGGCGAGGTGACCATCGGCAAGGTGAGCACCTCGAACCTCGAGGACATCACGCAGCCGGCGCACCTGTCGGCTCAGTTCGCCGCGCAGAACCTGTGGACGCCGGAGGCCGGCGGGCGCAGCCTGCGCCTCGGCTTCGACGAGCTGGGCGTGGCCGCGGCCGCGGCCGAGCCCGAGACCGAGCGCAGCTTCGATCTCGTGCTCGACCTGCCCTTCGCGCAGGACACCACGGTGACGTGGAAGCTGCCCGAGGGCGTGACGGTGGGCAACCTCCCGCGCGACGTGAGCATCGAGGCGCCGGGGCTGCTGCGCTACACGCTCACGGCGCGCGAGGCCGAGGGCGGCGTCGTCGTGCACCGGCACTTCGAGCTGCTGCAGCGCCGCATCGCCGTGAAGGACTACGGCAGCTTCCGCGCCGCGCTGCGCGACGTGCAGCTCGCGGAGGCGCGCACCGTCGTGGTCTCCGCGCCGGCGGAGGCGGTCCGTTGAAGACGACCTGCCGCGCAGCCCGCCGCTCGTCCGCCGTGGTCGTCGCCGTCGCGTCAGCCGCGCTGGCGCTGCTCGCGCCGGCGCCCCGCGCGCAGGACGTGGACGTGGAGACCTGGGCCAAGCTGCTCGTGGACCACCCGCTCGCGGGCAGCGGGGACCGCGACCGCGTCGTGCACTCGTGGCTGGAGCTGCTCGGCGAGGAGCCGGGCCATCCGCTCGCGGAGGCGACGCTGCAGATCCTCTCGCGCCTGGAGGCGGGCGACGTCGCCGACAGCCAGGCGCTCGCCGAGCAGGTCGCGGCGCTGGACGGCGCGGGCCTCGACCCGTGGGCCACTCACCTGCTGCACCGGCTGCAGGGGAACCTCGCCGCGCGTCGCGCGCCGGTGTCGGAGCTCGGGCAGGACCGCCACCCGGACCAGCTGTCGCGCTTCGCGGTGCTGGGGCCGCTGCCGCCCTTCGACGACCCGCTCGCCTTCCGCACGCCGCGGCCCGAGCTGACCGCGCCCGGCTTCGCGGCCGCGCACGCCGCCCCCGACGGCGAGCTGCGCTGGCTGGCGCTGCGGCGCTCGCCGCTGCGCGAGTGCGTGCTGCCGGAGGCGGCGGTCGACCCGGTCACCGGCTGGGCGCTGCTGGCCACCTGCTTCGAGACGGCCCAGGGCGGCCCCGCGTGGCTCGAGGTGGAGCTGCCGCGCGCGCTGTCGGACGACTCGCTCTTCGGCGGCGCGGGCGGCAACCGCGCGCGCAACACGCCGGGCTACGCGCTCGCCGTCAACGAGGGCGCGCCGGCCGTCGTGGAGCTGGCAGGACGCGAGAGCGCATCGCGCCGGATGTTCCCCGTGCTGCTGCGCGCGGGCCGCAACCGCGTCGTGCTGCAGGTGAGCCTCGATGCGCGCACCGCCGTCGCGCTGCGCGTGCTCGGCCCGGACGGCCGTCCGTACGACGGCCTGCACGAGGTGGACGCGGACGACGCGCCGCTCGGCGCGGCCGTGCCGGGGAGCGCGCCGTCCGCGCTGCCGCCGGACAGCGAGGCCTTCCTCGCGGCGCTGCCCGCGCGCGGCCCGGACACCGAGCTGCTGCTCGGCCTGCTGCAGTACCTCGACGGCCGCCAGGCCGAGGGGCTCGCGCACGCCCGCGCCGCCGCCGACGCGGCGCCCGCGCGCACCTCGCTGCTCGCGCGGCTCTCGGCGCTCACGCTGTCGGCGGACTACCTGCCCGACACGTGGCAGAAGAACCGCGCCCGCGAGCTCGCCAGCCAGGTGGTCGCGGCGCAGCCCGAGCACCTCGGCATGGGCCTGTACCTGGCGGGGCTGCTCGCCGACGAGGACCAGGAAGAGGACGCGCTGGACAAGCTGGGCGCGCTCACGGAGCGCCATCCGCGCCAGGTCGCCAGCCTGTTCGCGACGCAGGACGCCTGCGAGAAGCTGGAGATGGAGGCGCGCGGGGAGTCCGCGCTCATGGCCAGCCGCGACCGGCAGCCGGCCAACCCGGCCGTGCTCGAGCGGCTCGCACACCACGAAGGAGAGCACGGGCACCGGCGCAAGGCGGCGGAGCTCTCGCTGGAGGCGCTGCGGCGCAGCGGCGCCACGGGCCGCGGCCTGCACGCGGCGGCGCGCGACTGGGCCGCGCTGGGCGAGGTCGAGCGCGCTCACGAGCTGCTCGTCGAGGGCGTCGCGCGCGACGACAGCCAGTCGCTGCAGCTGAACCTCGCGCGCTTCCTCCTCGAGCAGGAGCGCTGGGACGAGGCGGACGCGATCCTCGCCACGCTGCAGGTGCGCTTCCCGCGCGCGGTGACCGCGTGCCTGGCGCGCGCCGACGTGGCCGAGCGCCGCGGCGACCGCGGATCGGAGATCGCGCGGCTGGGCGAGGCGCTCGCGCGGCGGCCGTCGCTGAAGGCGGCGCGCGAGCGGCTCTTCGCGCTCACGGGCGCGGAGCCGACGGAGGCCTTCTTCGCCCGCCAGCGGCTGGACATCGAGGCCGTGCGCGCGGCGTGGAGCGACACGGGCAGCAAGGACTCCGTCGTGAAGGTGCTGGACCACGGCATCGTGAAGGTGTTCCCCGACGGCGGCACCGAGACGTACACGCAGGACCTCTGGCAGGCGCGCGACCTGCAGGGCTGCGAGCGGCTCGGCGAGATCAGCCTCTCCGGCGACGTGCTGCGCGTCGCCACGATCAAGGCCGACGGCACGGTGTTCGAGCCGGTCGCGGTGAACGGGCAGTACGTCATGCCGCAGCTCAAGCCGGGCGACTTCGTCGTCACGGAGAGCCGCTCGATGCGCAGCCCGCCCGCCAACCGCATCGTGCGCACGGGCGACTGGACCTTCGCGTCCAACGACCACCCCTTCCAGCTCAGCCGCTACGCGATCTCAGTCCCCAAGGCGCTGGGGCTCCGGCTCGTGGAGCGCAACGGACCGGTCAGCCACGTGGAGACGGACGCGGGCGACGCGGTGGAGCACGTCTTCGAGGCGCGCGACCAGGCGCGCGTGCTCGTCGAGCCGGGCGCGCCGCCCGCGCCGTGGTACCTGCCGTGGGTGGAGTTCGGCATGGACGGCAGCGCGGTTTCGGCAAAGGACGCCATGGCCGCGACCGTGCTGGAGCCCACGCGCGTGACACCCGAGATCGCCGCCGCGGCGGCCGGCGCCATTGCCGGCGTGCCGGGCGACGAGGCCCGCGCGCGCGCGCTGCACGCGCTCGTCAACGCCACGCTCGACAAGCGCGGCTACCAGTCGGCGACCGAGGGCCTGCTCGCGCACGAGGGCAACGGCACGTGGCTCTACGCCGCGCTGCTGACCGCCGCGGACGTGCCGCACGAGATCGTGTGGACGCGCAACATGGCGCCCGAGAGCGACCACGAGCCCGACCCGCCCTTCCTCGCGCCGGGCTTCTACGCGCGCAAGCTGCTGCTGCTCGTGCAGCCGCGCGACGGCCAGCCCGCGTGGTGCGACATGGACCTCAAGGCGATGCCGTACGGCAAGCTCGTCGGCAACGCGCCGCGCGCGCCGGCGCTCGCGCTCCCGTCGCAGCGCGAGTTCACGCTGCCGGACGTGCCGCTCGCCGAGCAGCCCACCGCCGCGCTCGACCTGGCCTTCCAGCTCATGGCGGACGGCTCGGCCACGGTGAAGGGCCGCGTGGACCTGAAGGCCGGCTTCGGCTACCTGCTCAAGGAGCAGATCCGCGACATCCCGGCCGCGATGCACAAGCTCGCGCTCACGCAGGCGGCGGCGCAGCTCGTGCCGGGCCTCGACATCAGCAGCTACAAGCTCGCGGGCCTGGACGAGATGGACCCGCCGCTCGCGATCTCCGCGGAGGGGCGCATCGCCAGCTTCCTGGACGACGACGGGCACGGGCTCACGTGCAAGCTGCCGGTGCCGAAGCTGGACCTCGCGGAGAAGCTCGCGGGCGGCGAGGGCGTGCGCAAGCTGCCCTACTTCCTCGACGACCCGCAGGTCTGGGCCGCGACCGTGCACATGCAGCTCGGCGAGGGCCTGGCCTTCGGCGCGCTGCCGGCGAGCCACCGCGCGGAATTCCACGGCGGCACGTACGAGCTGAGCTTCGATCGCGAGGGCGAGCGGGGCCTGGCGATCCGGCGCGAGCTGCTGCTGCCGCCCTTCTCCGTCCCGGCGGACGAGTACCCGATCTTCGCGGCCTTCTGCGCCCGCATCGACGAGGCCGAGCGCGCGCAGCTCCGCTTCACGCGCACGACGGCGGCGCCCGGCGCGCCCGCCGGCGACGGCTCCGCGACGAGCGACGGCCCGCCGCCCGCGGCACCCGCATCGGCGCCGCACAACGGCGTCATGCCCGCGGCGCCCCACGATGGCGTCGCGCCTGCGGGGCCGCGCGATGCGAGCGTGCCCGCGGCGCCGGGGAGTGTGCCGGCGCCGGGTTCCGTTGATCCCGCCGGACAACCCCGCTAACCTTCGCGCCATGCTGCACCGCGTTCACTTCCGCAAGGAAAACATCACCGCCACCGTGCCCGCCGGCGCCAACCTGCGCGAGGTCGCCATGGAGCGCGGCATCGACGTCTATCCCCTCGGGGGCGGCCGGCTCTCGTGCCACGGCAAGGGTTTCTGCGGCACGTGCGCCGTGGAGGTCGAGCCGCGCGACGCGGTCGGCTTCGTGGAGGCGCACGGGCTGCTCGGCTCGATCGGCCTCAAGGCCGCGCGCGGCCGGATGGAGCGCTACGTCAAGCAGGCGCGTCCCGACCTGGTGCTCTCGTGCCAGGTGCAGGTGAAGGGCGACGTGATCGTGACCACGCAGCCGGGCCTGCAGGTCAACTGGCAGGCGCACACCTATTACTCGGGACGCTCGTACCGGTCCTGGGAGAAGGTGTCTTGAGCCGCGCCGCCCGCGCGGCCCTCCTGCTCCTCGCCGGCTGCGGCGCGACGCACACCGGGCCGGACGCCGCGCCGCCGTCCGCCGCCGCGCACGACGCGGCAACCGCCGCCGCGCACGAGGCGCCGCACGAAGCCGCGCACGAAGCCGCGCACGAGCAGCCGCACGCCGCGGCGCCCGCGGGCGCGCCCGGCGGCGAGGTCGCCTCCGCGCCGCGCAAGGTGCCGACGGCGGCGGAGCGCGCGGCGCGCACGGATCTCGTGCTGCCCGGCGAGACGCACTTCCGGACCGTGCGGCAGATGACCTTCGGCGGGCAGAACGCGGAGGCCTACTGGTCCTGGGACGACCGCTCGCTGATCCTGCAGATCGCGGATCCGCCGGTCGTGCCGTGCGACCAGATCTTCGTCGCCGACGTGGCCAGCGGCTTCCTGCGCCAGGTCACGGACTCGGGGCGCAACACCTGCGCCTACTTCCTGCCGGGCGACGAGCGGATCCTGTTCGCGTCCACGGCGGAGAGCGCGCCGGGTTGCCCGCCCGAGCCGGACCGCAGCCATGGCTACGTGTGGCCGCTGTACGACTACGACGTCTTCGTCGCGCAGCGCGACGGCAGCGCGCGCCGCAACATCACGCACAGCCCCGGCTACGACGCCGAGGCCACCGTCGCGGCGGACGGGCGCATCGTGTTCACGTCGTCGCGCAGCGGGGACATCGAACTCTGGAGCATGGACGCCGAGGGCGGCGACCTGCGCCAGCTCACGCACGAACTCGGCTACGACGGCGGCGCCTTCTTCAGCCCGGACGGCACGCGCCTCGTGTGGCGCGCGAGCCGGCCCGCCACGCCCGAGGCGCTGGCCGAGTACCAGGGCCTGCTCGCGCGGAACCTGGTGAAGCCGTCGGTCATGGAGCTGTTCGTCGCCGACGCGGACGGCCGCAACGTGCTCCAGCTCACCAGCAACGGCAAGGCGAACTTCGCGCCCTATTTCACGCCCGACGGGCGCTCGCTGCTCTTCGCGAGCAACATGGCGGACAGCAAGGGCCGCGCCTTCGAGATCTGGAAGATCGACGTGGACGGCAGCCACCTCGAGCAGATCACGCACGACCCGGGGTCCTTCGCGTCCTTCCCGATGTTCTCGCACGACGGCCGCTGGCTCGCCTTCTCGAGCAACCGCAACGGCTCCGTCCCGCACGAGACCAACGTCTTCATCGCGGAGTGGGTGCCGTAGCGGGAACGTGCGTGCGCCGGATCACCGGCGCTGCCGCCGGCGCCCGCGGCCGAACGGATCGCGCAGCTCGCGGGTTACACTCCGCGCATGAAGGACGTGGCGGCGATCATCCTCGGCGGCGGGCAGGGGCAGCGGCTTTTCCCGCTCACGCGTGACCGGGCCAAGCCCGCGGTGCCGGTGGCGGGGCGGGTGCGCCTCATCGACATCCCGCTGTCCAATTGCATCAACTCCGGCATCAAGCGGATGTTCGTGCTCACGCAGTTCAACTCGGCCTCGCTGAACCGGCACATCACGCGCACCTACAACTTCGGCAATCTCACGAACGACGGCGTGGAGGTCATCTCCGCCGAGCAGACGCCCGAGCGCGGCGACTGGTTCCAGGGCACGGCCGACGCAGTGCGCCGCTCGCTGCGCCACGTCACGGACCGCCGCACGCGGCTGGTGCTCATCCTCGCGGGCGACCACCTCTACCGCATGAATTACGCCAACTTCCTGCGGCGCCACGACGAGAGCCACGCGGACATCACCATCGCCGCGTGCCCGCAGGTCGCGGAGGCGGCCTCGTCCTTCGGGCTGATCCACGTGGATCCCGCGGGCTACGTGACGCGCTTCTCCGAGAAGCCCAAGGGCGAGGCGCTCGAGGCGATGCGCGTGGACCCCGACGCGCCGGTGGGCGGCGGCCCCGCGCCCGGTGCGCCCTTCCTCGCCTCGATGGGCATCTACGTCTTCACGCCGCACGTGCTCGAGGAGCTGCTCGCCGCGCACCCCGAGCAGCACGACTTCGGCAAGGAGCTCATCCCCGAGGCGCTGCGCACCTACCGCGTCGTGTCGCACTTCTTCCACGGCTACTGGGAGGACATCGGGACCATCGCGGCCTTCTACCGCGCCAACATCGCGCTGGCCCGCGAGCGGCAGTTCACGCTGTACGACCCCGACTTCCCGCTCTACACGCGGCCGCGCTACCTCTCGCCCACGCGCATCGAGCACGCGGAGGTCGTGGAGTCGCTGGTCGCCGAGGGCAGCCTCATCGGCCGCGCGAAGATCCACGGCTCGGTGGTCGGCATCCGCTCGCGCATCGACGACGGCGTGGAGCTGGACGGCGCGATGGTCATGGGCAGCGACCGTTACGAGACGGACACGGAGCGCGCCGCGAGCTTCGCGCGCGGCCTGCCGCCCCTGGGCATCGGCGAGAACACGCTCGTGCGCCGCGCCATCCTGGACAAGGACGTGCGCATCGGCCGCAACGTGCGCATCGTCAACCAGCACGGCGTGCAGCACCACGACGGCGTCAACCACTACATCCGCGACGGCATCGTGATCATCCCCAAGGCCGGCGTCGTGCCGGACGACTCCGTGATCTGAGCCGGCGCGCTGTGGCGCCGTTGGGGACGCTGCGGCGCACCGCGTGCGAAATCCGCCACGCGCCTTTCCCAATGAGCCGTGACGCGCGCGGATAGACTGCGCGCCGCCGCGGACGGGCTCCGCGGCCGGGAATCCACGGGCCTCTTGCAAGGGAGTCACTCCTCATGCGCCGCACTTCGCTCACCACGCGCCTGCCGTCCCTCGCGCTCGCCGCCGCGCTGCTCGCGGGCAGCGGCTGCGTCATGCACTTCGGCAACTGGCACGAGAGCACCTCGGACATCTGGGGCCAGTCGGTGTCCACCGATGAAGGCAAGCTCTCCGTCGACGGCACGCTGCTGCCCTTCGACCGCTGGGTGGACGTGACGGCGGACCTCTCGGGCGCGGCTGGCGTGGAGCTGGCCACGGCCTCGGACACGATCCGCGTGGCCGGCGCCGCCGGCACGACCGCGACGCTGAAGGCGCGCCTGTGGAGCGAGATCGAGGGCGACGGCACGGCGGTCTTCGAGGGCGGCCGGCTGCTCGCGCGCAGCCAGGGCGGCGGCAAGGTCTTCATCAACGCGATCGAGGGCAGCATCCCGGCGGCGCTGGCGCTGCGCGCGCAGAGCGGCACCGGAATGCTCGATGTCTCGGCGCTGGCCGGCGACGCGTGCGTGGACCTGGAGAGCGGCACGGGCGACGTCGCGCTGCGCGACAGCCGCGTCGGCGAGGTCACGCTGCACTCGGGCACCGGGGACAAGCTGCTGAAGGGCGTCACGGGCACGGCGTTCGGCATCGACGGCGGCACCGGCGATGCGCGCCTCGACGACAGCACGGCAGACTCCATCCACGTCAAGAGCGGCACGGGCGATGCGTTCCTCACCGGCTGCCACGCGCCCGAGGCGTGGGTCGAGAGCGGCACCGGCGACGTCTCGCTCGCGCGCTGCGAGCTGGGCAGGAGCCGGGTCCACAGCGGCACGGGAGACCTGCTGCTCGACGGCGGCAAGCTCGACGACATCGAGTTCGACAGCGGCACCGGCGACCTCGTGCAGCGCGGCGGCGTGGTCATCGGCAGCTACCGGGAGCGCTGATGGCGCGGCCGGCGCGCTGACGCGCGACGCGGCGACGCGACGTCGCGCTGACCGCGCTGACCGCGCTGACCGCGCTGACCGCGCTGACCGCGCTGACCGCGCTGACCGCGCTGACGGAGCCGACGGCGGCTCAGGGCCGCGCGGCGTCGATGGCCTCGACGAGCATCGCGGCGAGCACGGCGTAGGTCGCGCGGCCTTCCTCGGCGCTGGCCTCGGCCGGCGCGCCGAAGTAGGCGTGCGTGCCGCCGGCCTGCACGAAGTCCGTGCGACCGGCGGCCATCGCGTCCACGAGGCTGATCGGTACCGCGGGCAGCGCGCGGCGGATCTCGTCCTGCACGGCGGCCGGGTCGTCGGCCAACACCAGCGAGCCTTCGTAGCGGCCCGCGTGGCACGCGCCGCTGCGGAACTCCTCGGTGAGCCGCTCCGCGAGGCGCCGTCGCGTGACGTCGGGGAAGGCGAGCACCGCGCCGGTCTCCGCCGTGACCGCCTCGCACGCCGCGCGCAGGCTGGCGATGTGCGCCGGTTCGAGGTGCGCGTTCGCGATGGCGACGGGCGCGAAGCCCGCGCGCACCGCGGCGGACAGCACGTCGCGCACGTGGGCGACGGCCGTCTCCGGCCGCACGCCGAGCGTCCCCGCGAAGGGCGCCGCGTACTGCGCCACCGAGTACGCCACCGGCGGCAGCACGACGCACGCCCGCCCGGCCGCGCCGAGCAGCGCCGCCGCGCGCCGCGCCGTGCCCAGCGCGATGGTCACGTCCGTGTCGAGCGGCAGGTGCGGCCCGTGCGCCTCCGTCGCGCCGACGGGCAGAATCGCCGCGCACCCGCCGGGCCGCGCGAGCAGCGCCTGCACGTCCGGGTAAGCCAGCTTGGCGAGGTCGAACATGCGCACGGCTCCGGGCTCGCGGGGATCGGCACGCAGAATCATCCGGCGGCGTGCGCGCGGCGCAACACCTTGCAGGAGCAGGGGGTTACCTCGGTGGATTCACGAAGGACGCATGCAGCGGGCAGCCACCGGGCAGGCGGCTGGTGCCGCGGCCACGGGCCGGAGGGGCGGACGACGACCATGCTGGGGACGAGACCGGTGAGCGGCTTGCATCGACGACGGCGGGCCTGGCGCTTCACGGCCGGAACCGCCGCATTGCTGAGTGCGCTGGTCCTTGCTCCGATCCTGTCGGCCCAGAAGGAGCTGAGCCTCGCCGGCAAGGTCGTGGACGCTGCGGGTGCGCCTGTCGCAGGCGTCCGCGTCGCCAGCGACTGGCAGTGGCGCGCCGACGGCCTTCGCTCGGAGCACTCTGCGATCAGCGCAGCGGACGGCGGGTTCACGCTGTCGGCCCCATCCAGTGCAGCAGGCTCCGTCGAGTTGCTGGCGCTGGATCTCGCCGGCGGCCGCGGCGGCTTCGCCACGTGGACCGAGGGCGCCTTCGATCGGCCGGCGACGGTGAAGCTCCTTGCGTGCATGGCGCTTCGGACGAACCTGCTGTCGCCCGAGGGCCTTCCCGAGCCCGACGTGCTCCTGCGGGTGACGCATCTTGCCGACGCCAGGACGCCTGGCGCGGTGCTCCTGGCCCACCTGCAGGCGGGCCCGTTCGAAGTATCGCTGCCACCCGGTGACTACAGACTCCTCGTCTCCGGCCCGGACCTGGACTCCGTGTTCGAGGACGCGGCCTTGAGCGCCGACTCTCCGACGGAACTCGGCGACTTCCCGCTCTACGCCTCGGTCATGTCGCAGTACGCCGGCAAGCCGCCGCCGGAGCTGCACGTGACCGACGCGCGCGGCGTGCCTGCGGACATGAAGCTGTCCGACTTCAAGGGCCGCTGGGTGCTCCTGGACTTCTGGGGCTTCTGGTGCCGGGGCTGCGTCACCGACGGGATGCCGCGGCTGATCGAGCTGTACGAGAAGCACGCGGCGCAGCGCGAGCGCTTCGTGATCCTCGCGGTCCACGACGTCGCCGCGAAGACCTTCGAGGAGCTCGATCCGCACCTGCGGGAGCTGCAGGCGAAGCTGTGGCACGGCAAGCCGCTGCCCTTTCCGATCGTGCTCGACAGCACCGGCCGGTCCGTGAAGGCCTTCGGCATCCGGTCATGGCCCACGGAAGTGCTCATCGATCCGGACGGCAACGTGGTGCGCGGCGGCGACGAGGCGCTGCTGGAGCAGAGGCTCGCCGACGAACCGGAAAGGCACTGACCTCAGCCGTCCTGCCGCGCCTTCAGGCTCTTGCGGTCCACCTTGCCGCGGTCGCTCTTCGGGAGCTCGTCCAGGAACTCCACCCAGCGCGGGTATTTGTAGACCGCGAGGCGGGCCTTGACCCATTCCTGCAGCGCATGGGCCAGCGCGTGCGCGCCGGCCGCGTCGCGCGGCGCGTGGCCGGACCGCGCGACGACGAAGGCCTTGGGCTTCACGAGCTCGTCCTTGTCGCGCCAGCCGACGACCGCGGCCTCGGCCACGGCCTCGTGGCCGAGCAGGCAGTCCTCGATCTCGTGCGGCGCGCACCACACGCCGCCGACCTTCAGCAGCTCGTCGGCGCGGCCCTCGTAGAAGTAGTAGCCGTCGGCGTCCACGCGGAACATGTCGCCGGTGATCACGAGGTCGCCCGCGAAGGTCTCCTTGGACTTCTCGTGCGCCTGCCAGTAGCAGAGCGCGGCGGACTCGCCGCGCACCTGCAGCCGCCCGACCTGCCCGGCCGGCACGGGATGTCCTTCCGGGTCCACGATGGAGCACTCGTATCCCGGCACGACCTGCCCGAGGCTGCCCACGCGCACGGCGCCGGGCCGGTTGCTGATGTGGATGTGGAACAGCTCCGCGCTGCCGATGCCGTCGAGGATCTCCACGCCGCAGCGCGCCAGCCACTGCGTCTGCAGCGCCTCGGGCAGCTTTTCGCCGGCGGAGAGCACGAGGCGCAGGCTGGAGAGGTCGCGCGAGCCGGCCTCCGCCTCCAGCGCGAGCATCTTGCCGATCATCGTCGGCACGGAGGTGAGAATGGTGGGGCGGTAGCGCTCCACCACGTCGAAGATGACCTCCGGCGTGCTGCGCTCGCTGAACAGCGCGGTGGAGCCGCCGACCGCGAACGGGAACATGAGATTGGTGCCCGTCGCGTAGCCGAAGAAGAGCTTGGGCACGCCGGCCGTCACGTCGTCCTCGCGGATGCCGAGCACCTGCTTCGCGTAGGTCTCGACGTTGAAGGCGAAGTCCTCGTGGAAGTGCACCGCGGCCTTGGGCCGGCCCGTGCTGCCGGAGGTGAACAGCCACCCCGCGACGTCGTGCAGGTGCGTGTCCTCCATGACGGGCGTGGCCGGCGCGTGCGCGACGAGGTCCAGCAGCGCGTGCTGGCCGGCCTCCAGCTGCGGCCGCGTGCGGCTGCTCTCGCCGCCGGCCACGACCACCGCGCGCAGGTGCCGCGCCGTCTTCGCCAGCCGCGCGAACATCGGCGCCAGGCTCTCGTCCACGACGGCGATGCGGGCCCGCGTGTACTCGAGGTAGGCGGCGTAGTCCTCCTCGGCGAGCTGCGGGTTCACCATGGCGAAGACCGCGCCGCACTTCAGCGTCGCGAACCACGCGTGACTGAACTCGGGCCGGTCGCTCACGGCGATGAGGACGCGCTCCTCCATGCGCAGCCCGAGGTCGCGGAAGGCGTGCGCCAGCCGGCTGCTCGCCGCGGCGAGCCCGGCGTAGGTGTGGCGCTCGTCGCGCCAGCGCAGCGCGACCTTCTCGGCGCGGCCCGCGTCGAGGTTGTGCTCGAGCAGGTAGCGCGCGAGGTTGAAGCGCTCGGGGAAGGAGGGCAGGCCGCTCATCCGTCGGTCTCCAGCACCGTGCGCACCGCCCACAGGTCCGGCACCGCCTGGCGCGAGAGCGTGGTGAGCAGGTAGCGGATGCCGTCGAGGTCGCCCGTGATGCCCTTCCCGGTGCCGGGCTTGGAGCCGATCTGCCGCTCGACCATCATGATGTGGTGGCGGCGCCACAGCACGAGCTGCTCGTCGAGGTCCACGAAGGCCTCGCACAGGTCGTACAGCGCGGCGTGGTCGTCGGGCTGCTCGTAGATCGTGCGCAGCGCGTGCAGCGTGGACGCTGCCTGCGCCTCCGTGCGGTGCGCGTCGGGCGGCGTGACGGCGTGGCCGCGTGCGGCCAGCAGCCGGTAGAGCGCGTCGGTGAGCGTGTCGCCCTCGAAGCGGCCCTGGAGCACCGCGATGCGCGGGTCGTCCGCGACGCGCCGGATGAGCTCGCTGTCCTTGAGGCCCAGCATGCACTCCACCTCGCGGAACTGCGCGGACTGGAAGCCGCTGGCCGGGTTGAGCTGCGCGCGGAAGTCGAGGAAGTCGCTCGGGCGCATGGTCTCCAGCACGTGGATCTGCTGCACGAGCACCTTGAAGATGGTCTCGACGCGCTTCAGCAGGCGCACCGCCGTGCGCAGCGGCGTGTCGTCGTCCGACTCCGCGGCCACGTCGAGCGCGGCCTTCACCGCGTCCAGCTCGTGCAGCACGAGCTTGAACCACAGCTCGTACACCTGGTGCACGACGATGAACTGCAGCTCGTCGTGCGCGGCCGGGTCCGCGAGCGGCTGCTGGAGCGACAGCAGCTCCGACACCTTGAGGTACGCGGAGTAGCTGACGCGCGCATCCTTGCCGTACTCGGTCACGTCGGGGCCTCGGGGATGGTGGGAGTCGTCGCGGGCGGGGGGCGTCGCGCCGGCGTCCGCTGCGCGCCGGGTGATTCGGCTCGGCGCCGCGCGACCGGCCGCCGTTGTCGCCCCGCGCCGAGAGCGCTGTCAAGGCGCGATGCGCCGGCACGCCCAGTGCGGCGACCCGATCGTCACGCGAGACGTGAGCGCGGGCGCTGGAACGACCTGCGCTCCGGTCAGCGCGTCGCGGCAGCCAGGCCGTTGCTCGCGCTGAATCCGGCGGGGGCCGTCGCATCCGACACCTGCACCTGCAGAAAGACCTTGAGGCCGGGGAGCGCGCCCGGCGGCCAGCGACCGCTCATCGAGGCGGCGCCCGGGGCGTTCGGGGCGGAACCCGCATACAGCATGCCGGCAGCCGGCACGAGCGCGCCCCCCTTGCAGGCCGAGAAAAGCGCTTCGCCTCCGTCGTCAGACTGCGACGTGCCGGTGCAGTCGCCGCTCAACAACGTGATGGGCGTGCTCGACGATGTCGAGTGGTTCTTCGCCGCCGCTGGCTGATGCGGGCTATCCGGTCTTCCTGG
>Ga0193753_10000787_pt1 | contig 29623 bp, 27 predicted proteins | sample H1c2metaG_FD_144925 | JGI IMG/M metagenome (GOLD analysis project Ga0193753, IMG submission 144925) | Soil microbial communities from a riparian zone of the East river system, Colorado, United States - H1c2 | ecosystem: Environmental > Terrestrial > Soil > Riparian zone | place: USA: East...
TTAAAGCGAATTTCCGGTGTGTTGCCAAGGATGGAAAGCTTAAGGGAATCCAGGAGTGCATCCCGTTGAAGATCGCCTGATGCGCCACTGATCCACACGTCAACATCATCAATACGTATATTATTGGTTCTTAAAAACAATCTCAAGGCTGACGTCAGTTCTTCTTCATTCGGTCTGTATGTCATTTGCATGTCGGCCAGGGTGCACCACGTATTGGATACGGGTACTCCGGACAGCAGGAAAAAAGCTGATCCTTCTCCCTGCAGCGTTCCTGGCGATTTGCTTTCGAAGAGTGCCAGATTGTTGACCGCGTCAACCTTGTAGTGACCTTCCCGCAGTCCTGCCGCATATTGAACAGCAGCAGCTTCATCGTAGGCACCGATCAGCAAGTTCGAATCCGGTTTGGATGTCAGTTGCATGATAGCATCCTGTAAAGCGGTTTCAAAGGCAAACCCCCGGCTGACATAGGTGTTGTTATACCCAGTGCATTTTATTGATAATGCGACCAATCCGGCCAACGCGTTATACGTACCCTGCATAAAATAGGTCGGCGTAAGTTGACGCTCGTTGCGTTCAAGAATTTCCCTCAAGAATTTCTCGGTCTCCTCCAAAAATCCATACCCAGTGGCAGTAATGATACCATCAGGGATGGTCACGCCGGCGTCGCGAAGGCAGAGGATAGAGGATGTGAGGCCAATGCGAAGCATCCTGCTGAGACGACGGAGCTGGACGGGACTGATGTGCGTTTTGAAATCGGGAGTTTGGCACAATAGCACATTGTGATCGTACGAGGTAATTTCTGAAAGGAATGCATCACTTTCATAGGTCTTCTGTGGCGCGATGATCCCAATGCCGTTGATAAATTGTACAGTTCTTCCATCCATAGCTAAACCGCGGCCATCAGTAATGAAGATGTGTTGCCTCCAAAGCCAAATGAGTTCGACAGCACGTTTCTCAGCGGAACGCCTTCTTGTAGTGTTCTCACTGGCACGATATCGAGTTCAGGTATGGGTGTATGAAAGTTAAGGCTTGGCCAGATAACGTTGCGACTGATGGCAAGAATAGAATATAATGCCTCGATGCTACCAGCGGCGGCGAGGGTGTGACCTGTATAGGGTTTTGTGGAGCTAAAGGGCGGCAGGTATTCTCCGAAAAGGCGTTTCAAGCCGGTGCCTTCGGAGAGGTCATTGTTTTCAGTAGCCGTACCGTGGGCATTGACATAGTCAACGGCTGATGTTTTAACTTCGGCCATCGACATGGCCAGCCGCATCGCTTCCCAGGCTCCGGTTCCTTCCGGTGATGAGGCCGTTTGATGGAATGCATCATTTGCATTGCCATAGCCCTTCAATTCGGCCAATGGCTTCTTGCCAGACTTAACGACAGCGGCCTCAGACTCCAACACAAGATAAGCGGCGCCCTCACCTAGATTGAGACCTTTTCTTGTCTGATCGAAAGGCCGGCAATGGGCGGGGTCCAAGATCATTAATGCATGAAAACCGTTGATGGTAAATTTTGACAGCGCTTCTGTCCCCCCGCAGATCACGTGGTTAAGCCTGTTACTCTTGATCAAGGCGGCGCCGTGCATAATGGCATTCGCTGACGATGAGCATGCCGTGCTAAGGGTGGCAATAAATTTCCTTATACCCACTTCCTCAGCCATTCGCTCACAATGCTCACCGGGGTTTGCCGTATCCGTGAATTGCAGGAATTCTCCCTGCTGCCGCAGATCCAGTATTTCGTAAAAAAACCTTTCAAATTCGCGAACACCTCCCGTTGTTGTCGCTGATATTAAACCGGCCTGTTGAATTTCGTCAGAAGTCATCGACGCAGACCTCATCGCTTCGCGAAGCGCTATAAGACCTAACAGCGTAGTACGCGTTAAACCTTTTCCGGAAACTTTTGCGAGATCTTTTAAATCACTATCGTGGAGCTTTATCTCGCAACAGGGAAGGCTGGATTTGTGCATGGTATCAAGAATACTTATTTCACCAAATCCATGGCGGCGCTGCAGAAGCGACTGATAATTTTCTTCTACATTGTTTCCGATAGATGTGATGATGCCGTGCCCCGTGATAAACACGCGTTGATTCATACCTGGGGACGGTTTGCATGAATATATTCTGCCATGCTCCTGATGCTGTGGAATACAGCACGCCCCTCCTTCGGATCTTTCAACTTGATGTGATAATTCCTGTCCAGCAACACGACCAGTTCAAGAGAGTCGATCGAATCCAGCCCGAGACCTTCGCCAAACAAGGGTGTATTTTCGTCAAAGTCAGGTGGAAGCATCTCTTCCAGGTTGAGTTGTTTGATCAGTTCCGTTCTTAGCTCTTGAGTGAGTTCTTCTACCGATTGCTGCATGTAATGCCCTGTTTATAGATTCAATTACACAACCGTCCTCGAGTTATGTATCAGTATACTGGCCGACACGGTCACTAGCGCAAATCCTGTTAACCTCAGGATGTTGGGCAGGATCGTTTGCATCGATGCCTGTCGTAAAAATAAGTCATTAAAGGACTCTAATCCCCAACTCATTGGAGAAAATCGACTGACGGTTTGTAATATTTCGGGCATTACGTACACAGGGACCCATACCCCTCCAATGGCCGACAGAATGACAACACTTACAGAGCCAAAGGACAAAGCTTGTTGGGCAGTACGAAAATAAACTGCGATGAGGACCCCATACCCCGTAGCCGCCATGGCCACGCAGCATGCCGTTAACAGAATGAGTGCTCCGCTTCCGCCGAGCACAAGTTTGTTCAGGCCGAGTAACGGCATTACAAAAATACCCACGGCAACCATCATGAGGAATTGTAAGATGCACACCAGGAAATAGAATGTAAACTTTCCGGTAATAACCGGAACCTGGGAACCAGAGATCAACCTAAGCCGAAGCATACTGCCATCCTCTCTTTCATTGATAAAGTTCCCGGCCAGCGGATACAAAATGAAGAACATGGCAAACATCGTCCAGGCGGGCACATTGTGTTGAACTGAGTTTAATAGAAATCCCCTGTACTTGTCTTCAGTGGCATAACTCTCTTTGATGGTTACGACCTTCGAAAGATCAAATTCCAGTTTTTTGGTGTCGGGCCGACCCTCACTGAGTTGGCTTTGCAATTCGTCCAGTATCCACGCCGTTTGAACGTTGGCAATGATCTTTTCCATTCCGCTGGATAACGATTGCCGATAGTTTGCCTTCAGCGCGGGGTCTACAAATATTTTCAGTTCAATGGAAGGCAAAGACACGGAATCGGACCTGTCAGCAGGTAAACCGAAGTTGGCGAACACTGTCGTAATAAGTTGGCGCGTCTTTCTCCTCAGAATTTCACTGGTCTTTTCAGGGATAACGATTGCAATCTTAAAATCACCAGCGTGCACACGCGCTCTTGCGATCGCTGAATCTTTTTCTGACAGCAGGTTCACCTGTCCTGCCGCTGCAAATGCCTTTCGCATTTTAACGCCAAGCGTATCCGCATCCAGGTCTACCAACAGCGCGTCGAGTTTGAGTTCCTGGTAATCTCTGAAAGGAGCATCCTGAACGAGGGCCATCACGATCACAAGGGCCAGCGGCATAATGAAGATGAGCGCCATCCCTCCTGGATCCCGTACCAGCAATAGCAGCTCTTTATATATCGTCGCAATGACTTTCAATCGCGAATGTTTTTGCCTGTTAATTTCAGGAAGAGTTGCTCAAGGTTCCCACAATCCTGGTGTTTTTCCTTCACTAATTCCAGCGTGCCGGTAGTGATAAGCTTTCCTTCATCGATGATAGCCAGGTGAGAGCAGATCCGCTCAGCTTCTTCCAACACGTGCGAAGAATATATAATTGATGTTCCGTTTGCCTTCAGCTCGATGAGATAATTGAGGATCATGTTTCGTGACTGGACGTCAACTCCTGCGGTAGGTTCATCAAGTATCACAAGTTTGGGCTCGTGCAGCAACGCGGCCATCAGATTAAGCCTCCTTTTCATTCCACCCGAAAAAGTATGTACCTGTTTCCCCGATTTTTCCGTAAGGCCGAAAATGTGAAGAAGTTTTTCAGTTTGGTCACGAACATATTTCGACGAAAGCCCATACATCCTTCCGAAGTATAATAGATTTTCGCCGGCGGTCAGTGAAGGAAAGAGCGCGATCTCCTGGGGTGCTACGCCTATCTTTTTCCTGATCTCGTTCCCGTGATGGCGCATATCCAGTCCCATGACAGAGACGGTTCCCGAATCGGGCCTGGTAAGGCCGCACAATAGCATGACCGTTGTAGATTTACCGGCACCGTTAGGGCCCAGGAGTCCGAAGACCGCGCCTTCTGGTATGGCTATCGAGAGATCCGACACAGCGAGCTTGCCCGACTTATGATATTGTTTGTTGAGGTGCTCGAGCTGAACAACATTCATTTTGAACGGCTCACTTCATACAATTCTGAGAAGATGGCTTGTTCGCGCTGGGCGCAGGCTTCAAGCATATCACCAAGTTCTGCAAAGGTTTTAGTATCAGATTTTCTATTCTTACACACGCGGCCAGCATAATAGGCGAAATCGCGTAGCTGGTCGCCGCTCTTGGTGAGTTGCTGAGAGATGCTGAATAATTTGTCGTTCTTAAGTTTGGCGCTGCAATGGTCAAGAAATGCAGCGTGAATAAATCGAAAGCCTGCGCCTCCCGTTCCGATCTCCTCTTGCATGCGGATGACGTTGCCAAGCCATAGGATGGCTTGGCGGTTACCGATGCGTTCAGGCCATTGCCTTAACCGGCCCGCGAGATATTTCATACCCTTCGCGCCCACCAACGGCATCGGTATGCGCGTCATATGGTCGCTCGTCTGGCGGATCCCCTGCCAGATCGCACTTTCAACGTCGTATTCCCCGGGTACCTTTACTGGATAGTACATCCGTCCGCTGGGCTCCGGCATGCCCTTTGCGAATCGCGCGCGTACCAGATCATCATAAGAGATTTCGGTCGTGTACTCCATCACCGGGTCGCTCACCAGATAATTTCCATTTTCCTTTCCGAAAACGATTATGTTGTGTGCATTGAAGTGGAAGCGATAAGCAGCCGGCAGATAGTTCAGGTAGAATACGGAGGTTAGCATCCCTACAGGTTGTCCCTGGTCAAGCATCTTGTCCAATTCTGACATCGCCTTTGTAGGACTCGAGAACTTTTTGCGCTCGATCTTGATCCCGATCCTATCAGAAAAGCGCTTGAATACCTGACCTGGCCAGATACGGTATGCGGTCACCGGGATTCCGTTAACCCTGATAAAAGGGAGGTAGGAGAAAAAGAGCCCGGACCCAATACCAAAAACCATTGGCTCATCGAAATCCATTCCATGGAATCGAAGCAGGTTGGATACAACACCGCTCTCGCAGTGCGCAGACTGCTTGTGTGCGAAATTTACCTTCATGATTTTTTGATCGTTTCGATGTCGGTCAATTCCTCCACCTTAATACGGAACGTATAGGCATACCTTTCAAGTCTTTTCCTGCTCAGCCTGTTAAAGAAATACGGAATGCAATGAAGACGGACAATGAACCCTGCAGTTCCGCCATAGCTGGCGACCATAGCATTCGTCATAATGTTTTTCTTGATGAAGTATAGCAATGGGCTTGCCTTTCCGCGCCGCACTAACTCAACAGCATCTTTAACGTCATCGTTTACAACTTCCCAGGCCTGTTGCATAGCCACAGTTTCAGGCTCCCAGCCAATACTGTTCACCTTCACATAATGGCCTTTTTCGTCAGTAGCATAGTAAAGCTTGGCTAGCTTGCCTTCATTTAGATTCTCCTGATCCTGGGGTACGTGCTCTTTATTCATAGCATTGGATAAGTTTCATCATGTTCAGCGGCCAGTACAAGCCCGGTTCACTAAACTACAGTAAGCAAGACATAACCATAATTAAATCTCGCGCTTTCAGGTACCATCAGCAACAACGTATCACCAACTTTTAATCTACCAGAGTAAAACAATTCATCGAGCATCAGATAAGGAGAAGCCGCCCCGACGTTGCCTACCCATGACAGGTTGGTGAACCACTTCTCCGGAGGAATGTATAATCCTTCTGCAATCAATACTTTCTCCAATCTTGAAGCGAAATATTGAGAAGAAATGTGGGGAAGCAAATAAGTTAGACTATTGATGTCAAGTTTTTTGGAGTCAACTACACTTCGCAATAGTTCGCCACCTTTTTTAACAACAAATTCTCCAAGCAATTTAGTGTTCTGCTTGATCGCAAACACCGATTGACCAGTCCATTCTTCCTGGTCCATATCATTCCAGCCTGTAAACTTTCCGTCTGGATCAACCACCGCTCCTGCATACATGCACGTGGGCAGCTCATGGGCATAGGAACGTTGCTCAACCCATTCTATTCTTAACGATAACCCCTTTTCGTTGGGTTTGTTTTGCAAAAGTGCGGCGCCGGCGCCGTCTGAGAGCATAAAGCGAAGGAAATCCTTTTCGAAAGCAATAATCCCATCGCCCTCCAGCTGCGCAACTTTAGCGCCTTCTTCCTTGAAAAATTTAGCGAGCATCCATTTCGAAAACCGTTCCGATCCAGTACAGACTGCGTTCTCCGCAACACCGGCCAAAACTGAGAGGTATCCGAACTTCAGTGCTTGCATGCCGGCACTGCAGGCACCCGTGGGGGAATTGATCTCTACGTGATTGCCACCCAAGGCGCCATGGACCATCGCGGCATGCGCTGGCAAAAGCTGATCTGCGGTTGTCGTGCCGCAAGAAAGAATTTCGACATCTTTCATTGTGAAGTCTTTGTCGAAAAGTTTTACAACGGCTTCTTTGGTTAGTTCTGCATTGGTGTGTGTGGACTGACCATTTTCATCCAGCGCATAGTATCGCTTTTTGATCTGATTATTTCTTAAAATCAGCGGTTTGGCCTTGGAAGGCTGTTCATTGATCAAACCTAAGATGCGCTCCATCTCGTCATTAGTGACCGGTTCGTTTGGTAAAAAACTTGATAGTCTCGTTATGTAAACAGTCCTGTTCATCCTCAGCGCTCGTTTTAGGCTATTTTACGTAATTCATGCAATTTCAAAGCCCGAAAGTACCTTTTTTCCAGAAAGAAATAAAACATTTTAAGGCGTCGAGGAATGATCAAAAAAGGGTCTTTTGCGATGCTGCGCAGTTCTACTTTTCATACCATGAAATTACTTTTATTTCGCCGCTTTCGCGGGTTTATCGGAGGGAAGTTTGCTTATAGTATGAAACATCTTCCAGCAATTGTTTGCGCTTCACTATGAGCATTACCTTTGACAAGGTCCACAACAAAGGAGAAAGAATAAATATCGCCGGAAGCAAAAAATAAAGAAACGTATACACTCTTATTTTCCTGCCAGTAGAATACAATGTGCCACCGGAGGCTATGAATCTTGACCAGACAGAAAACGCCTTTTGTCCCCGCTTTTCAAGCAACACTAATCCAGGCTTTACATCGATAGCGCCCTGTTGAAGCATGGCCGACTGCAGGCTGCTGAAATTATCCACCTTTAGTGCGTTGACGATATGGTGGCCGTAAGCACTTGTATTTGTGATATCCTCTTGCGAAATACCGGCCGGTGGAAAAAATAGAAATGCATCCTTTTTGCCTGTCAACATCCATCGCAGTATCGTTACCAGGCTCGTAAGATTGCCCGACCGGTCCACCAATGCAATGTGCCCCTTCAGGCTTGCGCCAGCTTCTACTAATCTTCTCTTAACCTTTTCCTGGGCGCCAAGCCACATGTTTCGGCAACCAAGAATGGTTATTACTGGCTTACTGTCGAGGATGCGCTTGCCATCTTCGCTTTGTAAAAAGGAACTTATCGGTCGTGAGGGCGTGAGGAACCACGGTTGATATCCGAGAATGATCAGATCATACGATTTGAAAGCTTCCTGCGACATGTGTTTCAGCGCCAGTGGTTTTTGCTGAAAGGTTTCCGGGAAGGCATTGAAAAACTGATACGCGCTCCACGGGAAGGGATACTTTTCTACGGGCTGGATCTCTTCAAGGTGTACGACATGTCCTGCTTCCTCAAGTGGCTTCACTAACGATCGCAGTATTGCGAGCTGCTGTCCCGATTGGGAATAATATAGTACCAGAATATTCTTCTTCATTATGTTGGTATCCTTTCAAGTTCTGCAAATTAAAACCTTTTTATGATTTTGAAGCGATCATAAGAAGTCAGCAACTACCCTGGTCTGACCAATATCTGTATGGTTGATCGTGATGATTGCTCCAGCAAAACGCCTGGCATTTTGCGATATTTATCAGAAGTAGCCTCGTCGTAGTTCTTCACCGTGATGAGCGTCAGGCCCGTGTTGTAATAAACCTCGAAGTTCTGCTGAAGACGGGCGATCAGTTTGCTGACCTTTCCAGGGCGGAAGTCAATGCAAAAAGAAAACGTGATTGCGGAATTCTGCATCACATTGATTTGTATGTCTAATTCGAGCAACACAGAAAAGATGTCATGCAACTGGTGTTCTGAGATAAATGTATAATCAGTCACTTTACATGAAATTAGGCACTGATTTTCCTTCCAGACGATTAGCGGTGGCAGATCATTTACCATGCATTCATGGATCTTCGTGCCCGGAAGCGTTGGATCCTCAAAATTCTTTACATACAGTGGAATGCGTTTAATGGCCAGGGGTCTTATTGTTTTAGGGTGTATAACGGATGCGCCATAGTACGTCATTTCCGCCGCTTCTTTAAAAGGCAGCTCTTCAAATATGACAGGCTTAAGATGCTTGCGTGGATCAGCATTCATTACACCGGTCACGTCTTTCCAAATAGTGACTGATTCGGCCTGCAGTGAAGATGCAAAAATGGCGGCTGAAAAATCTGATCCCTCCCTGCCGAGTGTGGTCGTGAGACCATTCGCACCGGTGGCAATAAATCCCTGCGTGATCACAACATGATTCGAAACGGTGTCGCGCATCATGTTGATGCGATCGGCCGTCTTTGTCCAGTCGACCTTTCCCTCCCTGAACGAGTTATCGGTGTAAATGTATTGGCGTGCATCTATCCAGTGGCTATTGGCATTGTGCATCATCAGGTAATGATGGACAATTATTGAGGAGAGCACTTCGCCCTGTGAAACGATCTGGTCGTAAACCTGATCGGCATCATCCTCTTTGATAATTTCGCGTTCGATGAATTCAAATATGCCGGCAACCGCTTTCAGTACCTTTGATGGATCGGGAAAGAGTGCATCGATGATGTCCGTGTGATACTTTGTCAATGACCGAAGGCCAGGTCCCCAGTCTTGTGAGGTGTGGGCAAGGTAACAGATGCGTTCAAGCATATCTGTTGTTTTTCCCATAGCAGAAACAACGACTAATAGATTCCTGTCGGGCTGTGCCTGAATGATGGAAGCGACGTTTCGAACACCCTCTGCAGATTTAAGAGATGCGCCACCAAACTTATAGATCTTCATAACTCATAACTCTCGCTAGGGCAGGCGTTAGCTTGCCGCACTGTCTTTCTCTGCCGGTTTTTCCTCAGTGCTTGATGTTAATATTTCTGGTGCGTACTTGAGTACCGTTGCATACCAGCGCAGTAGTTTTTTGATGTCGCTTACGTAGACGCGGTTCTCGTCATACTCCGGCAACACTGATTTCATAAACGATTTCAGTTCACTGGCGTCGCCATTTGAATCAACGCCTGGATCGTCACCAAATTCACCATGGATCTTTTTAAGGATTGATTCAAGCGCAACAGTTCCTTCTTTTGTCGTGGTGTAAATCGAAATTTCATGTAGTAATGACAACCGATGACTTGTCGTCGCAACGATCCTGGTTTTTGAGTCATCCAGTGATTCGAGTATTACGCCTGACTTTGTGGGGGCAACGACTTTATAAAGCCCTCCTTTTCCTGAAATGGTAGCAATGTCGGATAAAGTCATGTTCAAATTTTGTTGAGTGGGCAAAGCTAAAGAAATGCAGATAAATCTCCATCACCCGGTAGGCATCGCGTCAATTCGATTTTTTCAATGCTTCTCCGATAAAGTCCAGCAATTCTGTTTTACCCAGTTTCTTAGTTACCGACGTAAGAAAGATTGGTGGGAGTTGTTCCCAGATCGCAAGTAATGTTTTCTCGTAAAATGTCATATTTTTTTGCAATTCCTGCGCCTTAAGCTTGTCGGTCTTCGTAAAAACCAACGCCACCGGTACCTCATTGCTGCCAGCCCACTGGATGAAAGCAAGGTCTATCTTTTGTGGCGACAGCCGTGCATCGAGCAATATAAACAGGCAAGAAAGATTTTCACGTTTACGGACATAGCCTTCAATCATTTTACCAAAACCCTCTCTCGTGCTTTTGCTTACACTCGCAAAGCCATAGCCTGGAAGATCAACCAGATACCAAGCGTCATTGATCAAAAAATGATTGATCGTCTGAGTTTTCCCAGGTGTAACGGAAGTCTTTGCGAGTTTCTTCGAATTCGTCAGCATGTTAATCAATGAAGATTTTCCGACATTGGAACGACCTATGAACGCGAACTCCGGTTTTGTAGGCTCCGGACATTTTGCAACGTCGGCAAAGCTGGAGATGAATTCGGAAGAAGTAATCTTCATTGTTAAAGTAATAATTGAAGGCGAAAATACTAACTTTGTAAGTATGCGTGCCTTTATGCACTCATTTTCTACGTCGAATTACGGGCTTTTTCATATCTTGTGGTTATATTGGAGGATATTTTTACCGAACCCCTAGTGTCAAAATTTTTTAAACAATGACCAGTATCCGAAGTGTACTGATTTTTTCAACTTTATTTTCTGCTTTTTTTACTCCTTCCTTCAGCCAGCAAGATCCAAAAGAGACGGCACGGCAGTATTTGGAACAGGCAGAACTGATCATGGCTGAGACCAAGGCCATGGACGATGCCCGCGAATTGATGACAACGGCTGCAAACCTTGATACAACTTTCATCAAGGCCAACTATGAAGCTGGACGCATGCATTTGCGTACCGTTGGCAAGGACAGGGCGGCAACTTACCTGCTACGCGTTTATCGTCAGGATCCTGCATACCGTTTTGACCTTGAATACTGGATAGGAAGGAGTTATCAATATGGCGAGAACTTCTCCAAGGCGCTTCAGTTTTACAATTTGTACAAAGAAAAACTCGCCAAGAAATCTACGTATCAGGGCAAAGATAAGATCGATCAGGCCACTATAGACCGTGCAATATTCGAATGCGAGAATGGCCAGGAGTTTGTATCGAATCCAGGTAATTTCTCCATTGTGAATATTGGTAGAGAGATCAATTCAGAATTTGAAGACTACGCTCCGGTGTTGAATGAAAATGAAGATGAGATCGTGTTCACGACACGCAGAAGGGAGGATAACCTTAATCAAAACGTGTTTGATGACAACAAGCCCTACGAGGATATTTTCAGCTCAAAGAAGACAAACGGCATATGGTCGTATGCGAAGAACCTTGGACCGGTGGTGAACAATCCATACCATGATTCCAACGTGGCGCTATCGGCCAACGGTAATATATTGTTCCTGTTCAAGGATGAAGGTGGCGGTGATATTTTCTTTTGCGAACGCGACAAGGGAGGAGAGTGGGGCGCACCTGTCCCCATGCCGGGTATAATTAATTCAAGCTTTGAAGAAAAATCCGTCACCATATCCCGTGACGAGAAGACCTTGTACTTTTCCAGCAATCGTCCCGGAGGTTTTGGTGGCCTCGATATTTACAGGGCAACGAAAGATTCAAAGGGAGAGTGGACCAACGTAAAAAACCTGGGCGCGAAAATCAATACGGATATGGATGACGATGGTCCATTCATTGACTATGATGGTGTCACGCTATACTTTAGTAGCAAAGGCCGTAAAGGGATGGGTGGCTTTGATGTTTTCAAGACCAGTGTTGATCCCAAGACCAACGAATGGAGTGAACCTGTTAATCTGGGGTACCCTATAAATACACCCGATGACGATATTTACATAGTCTTCTCTAAGGATGGAAAAAGGGCGTACTATTCTTCCGTGCGGGAAGATGGTATAGGTTACACCGATATTTACCTGATCACAATTCCTGAAGGCATTAAGAATGTCGATCAGGTGGCGAAACTTCCAATCGAAACACCCAAAGACACAACGGCTACGGTAGTGGTGGTTCCAACAAAGGAACCCGCTACCAAAGACCCCGTTACGAAGGAACCCACCACAAAAGTGCCTGTGGTTGTTGTCGTCAAACCTTCTAATAAGCCTACTACTACGCCACCAAAGAAAACCTTGCAACCGTTGAAGTACATCGTTACCGTAGTGGACGCATCGGACAAAACACCTTTGGATGCTAAAATCAAGTTGCAAGGTGCGCGTGACAATATCATTGTAAAGGCAACGCAACAAGGCCCAGGAGTCTTTGAATTTTCTGTCACAAGCAACAAACCAAAAGATTACAGGTTATCTGTTGAAACAGGTGGTTATGTTTTTTTCAATCAGACATTCAAGATCGAAGCAGCTACAACCGATGAGAAAACGCTAACGCGCACCATTGAGATGCGCAAGCTTGCCGTTGGTGTGGTGTCTATTATGAGAAATATCTACTTTGATTTCGACAAAGCTACTTTTAAAACTGACGCTTATACCGAACTCAATAAGCTTGAGTCCATGATGGTACAAAACCCCGGCATGGTCGTTGAAATCGCAGGACACACTGACTACGTTGGAACGAAGGAATACAACCAATACCTGTCCCTGCGTAGGGCACAGGCTGTAAAAGAATTCCTCACGAAAAAGGGAATAGACTCCCGTCGCGTAAAGCCTGTCGGTTATGGGAAGTCTAGACCATTGGCTAGCAATGACGATGAGTCCGGTGGACGCGAATTGAACCGACGTGTCGAGTTCAAAGTCCTCGAACGTTGATCGTTTCATTCGTACGCACAAAATCATACCTTCGTGCGGATTTGTGATCTATCCGCATATGGCAGTTCTTCCGTATCATGAAGAGAAAAGCTCCAAAAAGGAGCAGGTGGCGAAGATGTTTGATAGCATCAGTGGCCACTACGATTTCCTCAATCATTTCCTCAGCCTTGGCATCGATAAAGGATGGCGTAAGAAAGCCATCGACCTTTTGAGTCCACTTCAGCCGAAAAACATCCTTGACGTTGCAACCGGCACTGGTGATTTTGCACTGCAAGCGCTTGCACTAAATCCTCAAAAAATTACGGGCATTGATATTTCCGAGGGCATGTTGAGCGTTGGAAGGAGGAAGATCCTCGAAAAAGGATTGGCTGGCAAGGTAGTACTTGAATACGGGGATTCAGAGAATCTTCCATTTTCCGACGACACCTTTGATGCAGTTACGGTTGCATTCGGTGTGAGGAACTTTGAAAATCTCGACGGTGGACTGACAGAAATACACCGTGTTTTGAGGCCAGGAGGGATGGCCGTAATATTGGAGTTCTCGAAACCCAAAACCTTTCCATTTCAGCATGTTTATAGTTTTTACTTTAATTTCATTTTACCGAAAATAGGCAGGGTTGTGTCGAAGGATAAGGCAGCATATACGTATTTGCCAAAGTCAGTCCAGGCTTTTCCAGATGGAGCTGATTTTCTTCACATCTTGCAGCAGGTTGGATTTAAACAGACAAAATGCAAGTCTCTTACTTTTGGCGTAAGCTCCATATACACCGGAACAAAGTAATTCTGATCCTGTGCCTGCTCATTAGCGTGACCGTTAGTGAGGCACAGCAAAAGCGTTGGGTACAACGCAATAACCCGAATTATGACAACAAGAAGCTTACTTATGGGTTCCTGATAGCGCTGCATAGTTCTACTTATCAAATAAAATATTCAGATGCTTTTGTCACCCAGCAATTTGACACGGTATATGCTGTCAATCCTGAATGGAGTTCAGGCTTTACGCTGGGATTTATTGTGAACTACAGACTCTCTGAATACCTGGACCTGCGGTTAACGCCACAAGTTGCCTTCTATGAGCAGAAGGTAAGATACCAGTACACGAACGAAACGTTTGCTGATGCCCTCGTCGAAAGCACGATCGTTGAATTTCCATTGTTGCTAAAGTACAAATCCGAACGGCGTGGCAACATCAGAATGTATATGATTGGTGGCGCGAAGCCGGGCATTCAGGCGTCTGGAAAGAAGGAGCAGACGAAGGCGGAACTTGAGATTAAATCCGCAAATCTCAGCCTGGAGGCAGGGTTTGGTTTTGACCTGTACTATCCTTTGTTCAAATTTTCACCCGAGATCAGGTTTTCGCATGGCATAGTTGATGTACTGGGCAATCGTAAGAATGATTTTGGCCAGCCTCTTCAGCGTGTCAGCACCAATGCGGTAACACTCTATTTCCTTTTTCAATAATATGAGTAAAAGAATCGCTTTCATCACCGGCGCTACATCCGGAATAGGTGAGGCAACGGCACGGCTGTTGGCTCAAAACAATTTCAATCTGATACTTTGTGGAAGGCGGCAGGAACGTCTCAATGACTTGGAAAAAGAACTTGTTGCGTTCACCCACGTCACCACGCTTACGTTCGATGTACGTGATTACGAACAGGTGGGCAATGCCATTTCGACCTTATCTCCGGCGTGGAGAGCCATCGACGTGTTGATCAACAACGCTGGCAATGCCCACGGTTTTGATCCGATCCAGTCGGGAAGCGTTGCCGATTGGGACGCCATGATGGACATCAATGTAAAGGGGCTGCTCTATGTATCGAGGGAGATCACACCGATCATGGTCGAAAGGAAGGCAGGCCATATCATTAACCTCGGATCAATTGCAGGAAAAGAAGTTTACCTGAATGGGAATGTGTATTGCGCAAGCAAGTTTGCCGTGGATGCGTTGACCCGCGGCATGCGGCTTGACCTGAATCCATTTGGTATTAAGGTCACGTCAATTAATCCCGGGCTCGTTGAAACGGAGTTCGCGCTCGTGAGATTCAAGGGTGATCCTGAAAAGGCATCAAATGTTTATAAGGGAATTAAGCCGCTTACTGGCGAGGACATTGCCGACATCATTTTGTACACCTTGAATTGTCCCGCCCACGTCGTCCTGGCCGATATCACCGTCTTTCCCACAGCCCAAGCCAGCGCCTCCCAGGTAAAACGAGACTAACATCTCCTAACGGTATTTTGCTGCGATAATAAGAGAGGAATTCTCACCGAATGATCTTCCAAATCGGGTTGTCACCGAATTGACAGGCCGTAAGGTCTGAGGCCCCCACCACGGGGCCCCCCTAATTCATAACTCATAACTCTTAGATTCTATCTCTTGAATCCAAGCGCGCTACCACCGCAATATCCGGTTGAGCCATCAAAGGTATATTGAATGTAATAGATGCCTGTAGTATTGCATGGATAGGCGATAGCGGCGATAAATTGACCACCAACCTTACTTGACGCCACTTTATTTCGATTCGAATCGTAGAGACTTACAATAATGCCATCCGTGGGCTGGGCTGCCGCGCAAATATTGATCATATATTGTGTTCCCTTGGTGAAGACATAGGAGTATTCAACATAGTCTTTGCCGCCTTTTTCGATCTTATAGCTTTTCAGAAAATTAAAGCCTGTAGCCAGCTTGGGTATACACTGGTTACTTAAGGCGTCAGAATTACACTGCCCGATAACTTCTAAGGTGCTTAGCGTGATAACAGATAGAACGATGAGAATTAACTTTTTCATAGGCTCTTTATAATCTTAGCTTATAACCTTATTTCTGATGTTTGTTGCAGTCGACTTGATGCTGTTGACATCATCGGTGGTAATTTCAATCGTACTTGAACTGTTGTCTTTGATCACCATGACGCCGTCTACAATTTCAAAGGTAGATTCCTTATAGGTATAAGTGACCTTTACCTTATCGTATATTTTCTTCAGCTCCTCCATGTCGGCAAGCAGGGCCGCCATGTTCGGATCTGTTTCTTTGTAGAAGGACAAGAGGAGCATGATGTTCTCCAGGATGATCTTTTGCTCGCCGATCGTCTCCTGCAATTCCTTGTTCGAAGGGTTAGCCGTGGAAACCTCACACACGACGTGCAATGCCTCCAGCCAGCCACCGGTCAGAAAAAGAACGCTGAGATTTGAGCGGTTTTGCGTCTGTAAATAGTGATTGATACTGTTGAAGTTTTGCGTTGTGATCAGCAAAAGTGAGTCCAGATTCTTGCTGTTTGTCGCTAGCCGGCCAATAGTTTCGATGTCAAAAAACTGACCAATATTCAAGCCGTCGGCCAGTGATTTGATGGATCCCATATACTTTACGCCATCGAGGTTTTGCTCATAGATATTGGTATAACCAAGGTCTGTGCCGTACACGCCCAGGTTGAGTGCCTTCTTGTAGTTACTGTTATACTTAGAGATGTTATCAGGGGAGTTGAGATAGGTAACATCATATTTCCTCCCTGATTCCTTGAGGAGCACAGAGATCTCCAGTGGGCTAGGAATGCGCTGGAGGATGTCCCCAATAACTCCTTCAGAGATCGATGGGCCTTCAGCTTTGGTTGAATCAAGCCCTTCGAGGAAGGCTTGTTCATCCGTTTTCTTGCCGGAGCCACAGGCCGATAAGAATGCGAGCATGACTCCGATAATTACAATTCTCATAGCCATAAAATTATTCGTTTACAAAGTTATAAATTCAGCATTACCGGCCAAAAAGTTACCTGGATGCTTTATGCCTTTTTGACCTGATCTGCCTTAGGTCGCGGTACTGTAACTGGTAACCCGGCAAACGAATTAATCAGTTTGCGAAGGAGTTCAAAATAGAGCGTAACGTATAAGACAACAGTCATGCACCAAATCACCAGCGTATTGAATAGGAACGTGCTTACCGTAAATCCAAACAAATTCTTCTGTGGCGCAAAGAAGTGTGCTCGATAGTCCAGTGGACCCGACGGTATAGGGTCCAGAAAAATGGGATTGATCTGCTGATACAAGCTCCCCTTGTACTCAATGATCCTGTCTTTTTCCGACACGTTTTTCACCAGATCGGCAAGGCTTTCGTTGTAATACCGATCCTTATATCGGTTGAGGTTATAGTCGCCTTTTTTCTCAAATTCTGTAATGAGGCGTTCCTTGCGAATGACGGCAAGGTTATAGGCATCCTGATAGAACTTTTTATAGGAAGTAAAGAATTGCTCCAGTGCCGCGTTGAAATCGGGTGTGAACTTTTCCAACGTCCAGTCAGAAACCAGGAATTTTTCCAACCCTTTTTTGAAAAAATCCTTTCGTATTACATTTTGAATGATCGTCAGGTCCTTGCTCAAGATATTTCTTACTGAATCACTCTTGGTATCCAGGTTATCGGCAATGAATTTTCGCTTCTTGTCGAGCTCACCTATCAGGTATGCAGACCTGAAGTCAGCCTGACTTTCATATTTCTCCGTAAGGTAATATGGCGCTTCAAAGGAATTGTTCATGAATTGATCGACCACAAGCGCTTCGTACGCCCACCGCGACGCCATCATGTCGGCTACAATGGGCACTTTCCCTTTTGTGCTGATGATATCATTAAGTTTATCGAAACTGAACAAGAGTCCGCTGAGGATCATCTGTGGTATCAACAGCAATGGTATCATTACATAGACCGTTACGGCGGAGTTAAATGCTGACGATATGTTGAGACCGAGCACACTCGCGAAGCATGACGTCGTAAATAAGATGAACCAGAACGGCAGCAGCATCTTCCATTCGATTTCAAGGATCAGGTTACCGATCAGCACAAATGAAAAAGTTTGTAGTGCGGCTAGCGTGAACAGGATCATCAGCTTGGACATGAGGTAGCTGTTCCAACTTAAATTCAGGAACGACTCACGTCGAAGTATCTTACGGTCACGGATGATTTCCTCGGCGCTTACGGTAAGTCCCATGAACAACGCAACGATAATGCTCATCAACAGGAACGCGGGAAAATTTTCATTGAAACGGAACATGTATTCCCTTCCTCCAGGTGCACTGCGATATTTGATGATCACAGCCAGGATAATCGCGAGGAGCGGTGCCTCCAATAAGTTGATGAGCAAATATTGCTTATTGCTTAGTTTCGAAAGCGTATCGCGTGTCACGAAGATGATAGTCTGCTTTAAACGGTTCGGCAGGTTCAGTGACTGGGGAGGCTCCTCCTTCACGTCTTCAACGTGATTGATCCGGAACCGCTCCTTGTAAAGGTCATACCATTGAGGCGGTGATATCTTGCGCTTGTTTGTAGGCTGACCGTACTCGTCAACCACCTTGGCTTCAATGATGTTGAATATCTGCTCTGGATTTACATTGCCACACGTTTCACACTGACCACGGTTGCTGTCTATCTGGTGAGTTGATTTCTTGAAATATGTTATCGCCTCTACAGGTGGACCATAGTACGCTGGATAGCCGCCCGTATCCATAATAACCATCTTGTCAAACATCTTGTAGATATCTGACGAAGGCTGGTGAATGACGACAAATATTAGCTTTCCCTTTAGTGAAAGCTCTTTGAGCAAGTCGATTACATTTTCAGAATCTCTGGATGAGAGTCCTGACGTGGGCTCATCCAAAAAGAGAATGGCCGGCTCACGAATGAGCTCGAGCGCAATATTCAATCTTTTTCGCTGACCACCGCTGATGGTTTTATCGAGGGGATTTCCAACCCGAAGGTCTTTCCGTTGATCGAGTCCAAGATTCTCAAGTACCTCCATGACACGTTTCTGGAGTTGCTCTTCGGTAAAGTCGGCGAAGCACAGCTTCGCATTGTAATAGAGGTTTTGATAAACGGTGAGCTCTTCTATTAGGAGATCATCCTGAGATACATAACCGATCACGCCGTGGACATCATCCTTTTGGGCATTGATATCAAAACCGTTTACCAGGATCTTACCCTGTGTCGGCTTTACGAGGCCTGCCATTACATTTAGCAACGTTGTCTTACCGGCGCCACTGGCACCCATGATGCCAATTAGTTTTCCAGGTCCTTCAGAGATCACCACATTGCGAAGACCGATGGCTCCAGTGGGGAACTTCAGTTCGTCAATAATGACGTTGAAAGAAAGCTTTGTCGTCTTTAACTCCTCGTTGAAGTGAGCCACCAGGTCACTGTAGTACAGGGCGTCGCCAGCCTGGGTCTTGATCGTGCTGCCGTGAGAAAAGAGATAGACACGGTTAGGCTGCATGGGGAAACCGTTGAGGGCGTTGGACTCATCCCCGAGATATTTGGTGAAGTACATGTCAACGCTTTGTACCCGCATAAAGATGAGGCTGCCTTCGATGTGTCCATGTACATGCTTGTTCAATCTCCCTGGCGCAATGGCGACACGGTCAAGGATGAGGATATCTGCAAAGTTGAGTGTTTCTGTTTGGTCTGTTATGACAAAACTCTCGATAAGCTGGTATTCGTGCTGAACAATATTAAAAACGGAGGATGCGGTGTTAATGATCTCCATCCGCTGTGGAGTAAAGTTCTTGTCAGTTGCTACAAGTTCAAGCAGCTTGATAAGAACGACAACTTTCTGCTTTTGGGTAAGCGTCTTGTTGATCTTCTTACATATACCGAGGGTCTTAACAGAATCTTTTACCGAGGTAAGCTTCACCTTGCCTCCTTCTTCTTCTTTGCCGTAGCCGGAGAACTCGTCATAGAGATCCACGTATTCCTTAATGGAATCGCGGTCGAGCTCAGTTTGAAAAAAGTTGATTACAAATTGCCTTTCGCCCTGGGTAACTCCGCCATCTTGTTTTGTGATAATTGCAAAAAGTTGGGTGAGGGCCTTGAGTATTTCTTCACTCATAGAAAAAAGGTAATATCATAAAGGTATAAAAAAAATATCGGTTACCAGCCATCGAAATCCCAATGCGGACTTCCTTCATAAGCTGATAACCGATTAAGATCGAGTTTGCTAGACTTAGTATGTCTTGAATTCGAATGGAATCTCAACCAACTCCGAGAACTCTTGTCCTGCCTCTTCCATATCTTCATCATCTTCATGAAAGTACCAAAGTATCTTCATACCCTTTATATCTTCAAGGGATGAGAGAACATCCAGTATAAGCTTCGAGGATGCGGTATTGAAATATTCCAGTTTGAATACGAATTCCGTTGATGAATTAGCGCTGTCGCCATATTGCTCTATCCACTCGAGCACGGGCCGGTAAAACTCGGCAGAGTCTTCCGGCAGGGAGCGTCCTGATATTTCAAAAATGCCATTTTTCTTATCGAGGATTATCTTCGGGGTGTCTTCTGTTCCCTCAAGATTTAAAATTTCCATGGTATCGATCTATTTAGTTATTCAATCAAATTAATCCGTATCGCGCGGCACGTTTACCTTGAGGCAAAAGAAGCAATAATCCGCGTTCATTTCTGGAAACTCGAATTCGAGTTTGCCACCAGATTTTCTGGCCATATCGACGAAGCCAAGTCCGGCTCCGCCTTTTTCAGAGATGGTAGTGTTTTTTATGATCTCTTTGTACAGATCCTTCAAGCCATCCTTGTCGAGGTTGTTGATATGCTGCAACGATTTCTGCAGCTTTTCTACGTTGGCTTTTCTTACAGGGTTGCCCGACATAATACTGTAACGATTCGCTTCTTTTCCAATCAAAAAGATAGCTGCATGGCTGCGTGACTGGCCTTCGATAAGTTCATCGCTATGCTTGACAATATTTTGAAGTGCCTCTACCATAACATTGAACACCTTACGCTTAATACTCGAATCTTCACCGGAAGAGTCAAGATTTCGCTCAGCCATGGACAGAATGGATTTGGTGCTCTCCTGGGTGAAATCACCCTGGTACACCAGAATCAGGTTCTGCGACATCATGGTGCGGTGCAGATCATAAATAAAATTCATGCTTCAGAAGATTAGGATTAAATTGATTTGTGGTTCACTAAGATATAAGTTTTTATCATTTAAAGCGTCCGGCTCTTTTACGTTGCCTAGCTTAAAATTTTATTCCTATTAGCAAGACGTCGTCAGTTTGTTTGGTCGCTCCACGCCATCCTTCCCATTGCTCATCGAAAACTGCCATGGCCTGTTGCATCGATAATGTGTGGACCTGTTCAATAATCTCGCGCACCTTTTTTGGTCCGAACTTGCGTCCGTCCTGTCCACCAAATTGATCCGGGAATCCATCGGAACTGAAGTAGATTGAATCCCCTCCTTCAAGCTTTATTTTTGTATTGGTAAAGTTAGTCTGGTTCTTAAAAATACCGCCTCCGATGGGGAATTTATTTCCCTTCACCTCTTCCATTAAGCCATTCTTCATGATGTATAACGGACGGTGCGCACCTGCGTATTCAACTTCCCGGGTGGCAACGTTTATCTTGCAAAGCGCGATGTCCATTCCGTCTTTAGTTGTCGCATCCTCATCTTGACGTAACGTTGTGGTTACACCTTCATCAAGTAGATCAAGGATCTTACCAGGTTCAGTTATCTTACGGCTGCGAACAATGTCATTCAACAGGAAGTATCCTATCAACGACAGCAATGCGCCTGGAACTCCGTGTCCCGTACAATCGACAGCGGCGATAAAAATCTCATCCTTGATCTGAATGAACCATGGAAAATCACCGCTTACAACATCACGCGGCTTGTACAGAATAAATGAATCAAACAACGCCTTACTGATGACCCGCGAATTGGGCAGGATTGCGTTCTGGATGCGTTTCGCATAGTTGATACTTTCTGTGATCTTCTTGTTCTTATTCTGGATCTCAAGCTCGATCATTTTCCGATCTGTAATATCGTGAGACACGACAAGCACGGATTCGACCTTATTAGACTCATCAAATTCCGGGATAGCATTTACCTGCATCACGCGCCTGCCCATTTCAGATGTGAAGTCCAGTTCAGCCACGGCCTTTTCATTGGATGCATTAACTTCCTCCACGATCTTAAGCCAGCCATCCAATATAGATTTGTCCAGATTGGCTTCCTTAACTTTCTTATTGATAAAAAAGGATGGTTTTTGGCCGGTGTAGTCCTCGATAACGGGGTTGATATACGAAATTGATTCTCCTTCAAGACGCGTGATAAGGTCAAGCGAATTCTCCGAAAGCGCCTGCATTTTGCTTCGCATCCGTTGTTCCTGTTCCGCCCTCCTCCGTTCTGTAATATCACGGGAGTTCAGAATGAAACCGTGGATGGCCTGGTTGGACATACAGTTAGTTCCGGTGGATTCGATCCAAACAAAGCTGCCATCCTTTGCGCGGTATTCATACTGCACGGTTACTTTCTCGTCGGGACTTGCTTTCATTTTCTTGAACAGGTCCTTGAAAATGTCGCGGTGATCAGGATTGACTTTATCGATATCGCTCTTCCCGATCATTTCTTTCTGCCCGTAACCTAATATTGATTCAACGGAAGGTGAAATGTAACGGATACTCTCATCTTCTTCATAGATGGTAATGACTTCAGAGGCATTTTCAAGGAGCAACTGCATCCTTTTCTGAGTGCGGTTAACCTCCTCAACCTGTTCTTCCAGCTTTTGATTGGAACGCTGCAATTCCTCCTGCGTGGCTTGCATTTCTTCAGCGTTCTGGCGCAATACTTCCTGTTTTTCTTTCAGCTCATTACTCATTTCCTGCGACTCGGCGAGTAACCTGCGGGTGCGCTCGTTTACTTTGATATTGAAGATGGTCCGGGCCAGAATGAGGGATAGTTCCTGCACAAAATTTACCTGCGAAGGATCAAACCTCCGGAATCCAGCGAACTCCAGCACGCCATATACTTCCTCATTAGTGATCAATGGTACGATCAGGATACACTTAGGGCGTTGATCACCCAGGATCCCTGACGTTATAGACACGTAGTCATTGGGGATTTCAGTGCGAAGAATGGTGTCCTTTTCGGCTGCTGACTGACCAACCAATCCTTCGGCGAACTTGAATTTTGCCTTGAGATATTTCTTTCGCGTATAGGCATAGCTAGCCCTCATTTCTATGAAGGGACGTTGTGGATCATCATCGTTTACGATGTAGAATGCCCCCTGGATGGCACCGATCTTATCAAGAATGAACTTGATAACATCATCTCCCAACGAATCTATTGTATCATGCATCCGCAAGATCTCGCTTATCTCAGCAACACCCCTCACGATCCAGTTCCGTTCCTTATCACGTCGCTCATTCTCAATGAGGTTATTCCTCATGTTGATCAGAGACATACCAAGGATATCGTTGTCGCTGGCAGGTTTGAAAGCCGTGTCATACTTGCCTTCGCCAATCCGCTGGGCGAAGTCGGCATTATTCTTAAGCGAGAGCACGAGCTCATCCACTTTCGTGCCCATCTGACCGAACTCGTCGCCACTTTTGTCGTCGCTGGCTTCCGGCAACACACCCTGAGCAACCATCCCCAGGGTCGTCCGCATCCCGTATAACGGACGTGTGATCGAGCGGGCGAACATCATGGCAAGCAATGTCGCAAGCGCAAGGATGCATATTCCCGCGTACAGGAATACACTCATCAGTTCCCCTGTTTCTCCATATGCTTCGTCAACGTCGACCTTTGTAATGAGGGCAATGTTAGCAAGGTCTATTTTGCGGGCGACCTCCAACACTTTCGCGCCGCGATAGTCATCACCCTGCAGGGAAATGTTAGCTCCTTCAAAAACGGGCATGAAAGCGGCAACGAATTTGTCGCTTGGATCACGCAGTTGGATCGCAGCTGATGTATCATTCCTCAGCGGACTCACCAACGCAATTTTCCTCGAAATAGGATCCTGGCGGGCCAATATGACTTCTCCTGACTTGCCAAGACCTTGATAATTCTTCAGCACCTTATAAGCTGGTGTCAGGTCCAGTTTGACAAGGATCAGTTGTTTTACCGCGGAGGTATCGCTGATCGAACCGGCAACGTAGGTGGTATACTTCTTCTTTTGGTTGTCTCTCCTTATTGATGAAAAGTAGATCCCTCTTTTTGCTCTGTCGAAGGTAACGCCGTCAGGATCTACAAAACTACCGTGCATGGAGGGATCTGTTGAGGCCAGAATCACGCCAGTGGGGGAGGTCAATGTGATCTCTTCCACGCCAAGCAGGAATTTTTGCTTCGTGAGGTAATCTGATAAACCCTGATCGCTCGATGTAGATGACAAAACAGTATCGCCCACCGTCGGTGCACCTAAAGACATGATGTCCGTGCCAGCGTTATTCGAAGCGCCCGTCGGGCTTGTAAGTCTTTCAGCGCTTTGCAGAATGTGAATGGCTGAAACCGCCTTCCCAAAAAAAGTATTTAAGTAGGCTGCTCTGTTGTCGGCAATGACGTTGAGGTTACTGGCAAATTTTTCCTGCGTGTTCTTGACGTGGAAATCGTAGCTGAAAAAGCTGATCGCCCCAATGGCCACCAGGGAGATGGCCATGATGAGGAGGGTGATCTTCGTGCTTATGTTAATGCTTTTCATCATACAGGCTTGACGCTGGATTATGCTTTAGTTGAGATTTTTTCTGCGATAAGCTGCGCTGCTTCTTCTACGAAACGTCGCTGGTCTTCTGTGATCTTTGTGAATGATGCAATCTCCAGTACACCTTTTACTTGATCGCCGTTCTTGATGGGCACAATTAGCAGGTACTTTGGATAGGCGCTTCCCAGGCCGGAAACGATCTTGATATATCCCTCGGGGACATCGTCAACGTAAAGGGTATTACCGTTGGCTGCAGCCTGCCCCACCAATCCCTCACCAAATTCAAATTTGATCTCTGTACTTTCGCCAATGGTCAGCGCGTACCCCCCATCCAACTCAACCTTTCTTTTGCCTGCCTCTTCGACAACCTTGTAAACCGCTGCTTGTCCAGCTTGCAATTCTTTTGCTATGGCTTGTAAACCCTGAAGGAGAAGATCTTTCTCATTGCCTCGATCGTCAAGCAGGGTCGTGATGTGTTCCAGGCTGATGGTTGTCTTTCCTGACTGATCACCTTCCTGCTGTGCAATGGCTGCCTCAAGGGCGCGATCGCGGAATACAACAACCTCTTTCTTATAGCGTAGCGCATAAAGCAGCGTAACTGTGCCGACAAAGAACGTCGACCCAAGCACGATGAAAACGGTGCTGAATGCTTCATCATAACCACTGCTCAGTTGCAAGGTGTGCGGCAATGAATAAATAAAATAGAGTGATATGCCTATGCCAAGGATGAATATCGATGCCATCAGCAGGATCACTTTGTACCGATCGGTGAAAAGACCTATCATCTGTATTGTTTGTCTAGTTCCTTTAAAAACTCAATGATCTGATCAACCCTGAGCACATGGTCGATTGCCGTTGCAGCCAGCGCTGCCTTGGGCATCGTGTCGATCATGCATTCAGTGGGCTCCTGAACGATAGTCAGTCCACTTCGTTCATGTATTTGCTTCATACCCAATGCACCGTCCTTGTTCGCGCCTGACAGCAATATCCCTACAAGCTTTTCTTTATATACAAAGGCACAACTTCCCAACGTGATATCGATAGCCGGTCTCGAATTATTGATCATTTCCTCAGTTGACAATGCAAAGTGATTACCCAATTCAACAGACATATGATAGTTTGCCGGTGCCAGATATATACTCCCCTTTTTAATGTTATCCTTGTCGTTAGGTTCTGTCACCTGCACCACGCTTTTAATGGAAAGTGCTTCAACGAAGCCATTCCTTACGTGCTTCAACCTGTGAAGACACATGATGATCGGTAACGGAAACCCCTTGGGCAATTGGCTAAGAATCTTAACCACACCCTGAAAGCTGCCTGCTGACCCACCGATAACAACGGCCTTGTAGCTGTTATTTAGGTTGATTTTTTTCATGCGTCAATAGACAACTCACTTAATCCTTTATTTTCTTATAAATCTTCTCCTCATTGTTCACCACGATGAAGCGGTTGGCATAGTCGCACCAAATCAATGATTCTTTCGACCCAATCGCCAGGTATCCGTATTTGAATAAGCTTTCATGGAATTTTTTCAACACTTCATTTTGCAGTACCTGGTTGAAATAGATCATGACGTTTCGACACAGTATCAGGTCAAACTTGTTGAAAATATCACCGAGCACAAGATCATGCCTGCGAAAGGAGACATTCATCAGTAATTCTTTGTTGAATACGGCCATGCCATTCTCCTCGTGGTAGTAGTCTTTGAAGGACTTTGTGCCTTGAAACCTGATGTAATTCTTTTCATTCAGCTCCATGTTCTTGATCGGGTAGATGCCCGTCTTCGCTTTCTCAAGGATATTAACATCAAGGTCGGTTGCAATGACAGTAACATCCTGCAGGATGCCCATTTCCTGAAGCATGATGCTCATCGATAAAACTTCCTCGCCAGAAGAACAGCCTGCATGCCATATCTTGAATTGTTTATGATTGAGCATAATGGCCGGGATGATCTCTTCGCGCATGATCCTCCAAAAACTTGGATCACGGAACATTTCAGTTACGTTAACGGTAAGCTCGTCGAGGAATTCGTTGATGAAGGTGGGAGTATCGTTAAGTTTCTTTAGTAAGGCATCGACCGAGAGCTTTTTCAGCTCCATGATGCGGAGAACCCGCCTTTTAAAAGAAGACATGGCATAATTCCGAAAATCATAATGGTATTTCTGATAAATAAACTCCGAAATCCTTTTGAGGTCGGCAATGTCGATATCCAACATGAATGGTCTTTTAAAAGGAACTCAAAATTAGTCTCTTCATAAAACTACTGGATGAATTTCTGCGGTAAATCTTACACGCGTTTAATATGACCTGAAGCATCTACTTTTAAAGGAACTCAAATTATCTATCCTATACTAGTAGTTTGTCAAACGATTTGGCATCCCGTACTCCTCAAAACTTACCGCTGAGGCTTATTTGGATATGTACAACCGGGTAATTCGATCACTGAATCATGATCGTTTCATGTTTTTCTTGTCCAGCTCCTCCTGTGTGATCTGAAGTGCCTCCATGTTGATCCTCAGTGCCCGCTCAACATTGGTCGCAACATCCCAGTCGCCGCCTGTGCCAGACTGCTGGGTAACCTGCCGGCTAAGGTCTGAGATACGCAATTCATATTCCCGTGCCTTCTTGTCCGCCTCGAACTTGATTGACTCGAGCTCTTTCAGGGAAGTACCGGTCGCCGGTTGACTTTCGAGCTCCTTAATGCGCGACACGTAGTTCTTTTCCTTTCTGGCAATCTCCTCCTGGGTAGCCTGAAGTTCTTCCATGTTTTGGCGCATCTCTTCTTCCTGCGCTCGCATTTCCTCGGTTTGTTGCTGAAACTGCTCTATGAGCTGTCTGTTCTTCTGGGTACTTTTTACCGACGCTAACGTTGCGGCGATGGATTCGCCGAGCTTCTCAACAAAACTTATTTCGTGGGGCTGGTAGGCGTGAAAGGATGCTAATTCCAAAATACCATAGGTCTGCGTATCCACTTTCAGCGGAACCATTAACACTGACTTGGGAGCAGCGTCCCCTAGTCCAGAAGTGATTCTGATATACGATTCGGGTAAATCAGTGAGGTATGTTGTCTCCTTTTCCAGGAATGTTTGTCCGAGGATTCCCTGGCCCAACTTGATCTTCTGCTGATCGTGCTTCTTGATGTCAAAGGCAAACAGCGATATCAGCTCAAGGTGTTTGTTGTTCTGATCGTCATCATTCAACGTATAAATGGCGCCCTGATTGGAATTGGTGTATTGTACAAGCGCGGCAATGATCTTGTCTCCCAGCTTGCCCAGGTTGTCATTAGACGATCTCAGAATATCCACAAATCGTGTGAGCCCTTCATTGACCCACTGCCTTTTCTTCTCCTCCTCATTGAGTGTCTTTAATTTGGACTGCATTTCAATGAGTGAATCTGCGAGTTTATTCTTTCCCCGCTCGTAGCCGGCGTCAAGCGATTTGTAATCGAGATCAAGGTTTCCCTCCCCAATGGAGATCACAAATTCCGTTGCGTCTCTTAGGTCCTCAATCGTATCATTCACCCTGGTCGCGAGGTCTCCGATCTCGTTCCTGGCAACATCTTTCGAAAAGTCTGAGCGTGATGTGTTGGCCTCGACAGTCTTCAGGGTATTCAAAACGCGGGTATGAAAGAAGTAATAGATCATTACCAACGCACCGATATTGACCAATACAATTAATAAAAACCAGTTTAGGACGCCGCGTTGTTTGCCAGCAACATCAGAGTCAAGGTCAGTAATCAATTTGTCATACCAGTTCGATAGTGAAAGCCATTGTGATGTAAGATTGATCTTTGCCACGTCAAAGGATTGTGCATTATCAAGGGGACCTGTGTTAAGAGACGACTTTGCCTCAGTTGAGTCTCGGGTCGAGTCCGCGACGGAAGTTGATGGTTGCGCAGACTGACTTACAGTGTTGTTGATCAGTTCGCGTATTCCTTTTTTGTAGACATTCCAACTTGCTTCCAGGTTTACAAAGGTGATCAATGGCAACCGGGGCAACCGATCGAGGAATACGTCACTGTGCTCCATGCGACCTCCTTCCTTCAACGTCTTGAGTAAGAAATCCTGATTGTCGAGACGAGCGCCGAGCTCCGCTACAGGTCCCGTACTTGCCTGAGTTAACCTTTCAACCTCCAGGGCTATCTGTTGATTTTGCACCTGGACACTGCGGACGTAATCAATTTGTTGCTCTGCAGCTGTAAGGTGCAGCAGCGCATTGCGGATGATCAGGTATTCAGCGAGAAAGACCATCGATAAGATGACAAGCAGATACAAGGCCAGCACCTTCAATGGCTTATCACGGAGAAGATTCATACTCCAAGTAAACTAAAATAAGGCGAATGCCAAAACACGCTGATTGATGAATCGTTATCGTTGGACTCCAAGACTTGATTTGTCAAAGCTGAATGGAAGCAGCGATACAGCTGATGGTGCAATGATCCATTCGTTGCTGGAATACAGCATAACAACCTTGAACGGGTTTTCCTGTCTTTGTTCGAACTCAACCATGACTTGCCGGCATGAACCACAACACGTCGCTGGCGATAGATGGGGCGCACCCATTTTTTTTGCCACTACTACAAGCTTGAGAATGATCTCACCTGGATACTGCGATGAGGCAGTGTACAGGACAACACGCTCGGCGCACATCCCGGAAGGATACGCGGCATTTTCCTGATTGGTTCCGGTGACGATCACTCCGTTGTTCAGCAAAACTGCAGCGCCGACCAGGAAGGATGAATAGGGTGCATAAGCATTTATAATCGCTTGTTCAGCTTTTGCGATCAACACGGTTTCATCCTCTGCAAGCTCACTTTGTGTTCGGGATATAAAATCAGACATGATGGGTAATGATGACCATCCGAAAGGTACTAAAAGTGCTCGAATCGATCACCTATCCCGGAACCATCAAAGCGTACCTGCCCATGGCTGTCCATCAATTCATAATTTATAATTCATAATTCATAATTCTTCCAGACCTTTGCCGCATGAACCACATCATGATACTGGGCGCCGGCAGGTCTTCGTCCTCGTTGATCGCATACGTACTTCAGCAAGCAGCGGTGTTCAATTGGCAGGTAACTATTGGTGACTATGATAAGGCTGCCGCGGACAGGGTGGGAAATGGTACTCACGTTCACGCTATCAAGTTCGACATCCATGACGAGAGCGTGAGCCGTTCTGCAATTGTTAAGGCGGATGTGGTAATTTCTTTGATGCCTGCTCACTTGCACATCCTGGTTGCCCGGCTTTGTCTTGAGCTTGGCAAGCATTTGCTCAACGCTAGCTATGTGTCCC